>Ga0209517_10007135_pt1 | contig 13511 bp, 5 predicted proteins | sample PeaSoiMetSII2010_FD_187695 | JGI IMG/M metagenome (GOLD analysis project Ga0209517, IMG submission 187695) | Peat soil microbial communities from Weissenstadt, Germany - SII-2010 (SPAdes) (version 2) | ecosystem: Environmental > Terrestrial > Soil > Wetlands > Peat | place: Germany: Weissenstadt...
CGCGCGTCGCGCGCTACCACGCCAAAGGCGAAAAAATCGTGGTGGTCGTCTCCGCAATGAGCGGCGTGACTGACAACTTGATCAAATTGGCCAAGGACATCATGCCTTTACCCAATGAACGCGAGATGGACGTCCTGTTGGCTACCGGTGAGCAAACCACGATCGCGCTGACCGCCATTTCGCTGCATGCCCTGGGCGTGCCGGCCGTCTCCCTCACTGGCGCACAAGCCGGCATTGTTACCGACGGCGTCCACACCAAAGCCAAAATCAAAAACATTACGCCCAAGAAAATCCACGAACTGCTCGCCCAAGGCAGCGTGGTCATTGTGGCGGGCTTTCAGGGCCAGACGATCGAGGGGCAGATCACCACCCTGGGCCGGGGCGGGTCGGATTTGACCGCCATTGCGTTGGCTGCCGCCTTGAAAGCGGGCCTGTGCCAAATCTACACGGACGTGGACGGCGTCTATACCGCCGACCCGCGCCTCGTGCCGGGCGCGCGCAAGCTCGAGGAAATTTCTTACGATGAAATGCTCGAATTGGCCAGCCTCGGCGCCAAGGTCATGCAATCGCGCTCCGTCGAGTTCGCCAAAAAATTCGGCGTCGTCTTCGAAGTCCGCTCCAGTCTAAATGAACATCCCGGAACTATTGTGAAAGAAGAAACACAAAACATGGAAGACATCGTCGTGCGCGGTGTCTCGCTCGACAAAAACCAAGCCAAGATCACTTTGGTGGCGGTGCCCGATAAGCCCGGCGTGGCCGCCCGCGTCTTCAAAGCCATCGGCGACGCCAATATCAACGTCGATATGATCGTGCAGAACATCAGCCACGGCCACCCCGACCCGGTCGCGGCCACTGACCTCTCCTTCACGGTTGACAAGCCGGACCTCCTCAAGGCGCAAAAGGTCATCGACAGCCTCAAGCCGGAAATCGGTTTTGGCCGCGTCATTGCCACCGACAGCATTGCCAAATTGTCCATCGTCGGCGTCGGCATGAAAAGCCACACCGGCGTCGCCGGCAAGCTCTTCGAGACGCTCGCCCGCGAAGGGGTAAACATCGACATGATTTCGACCAGCGAAATCAAGGTCTCCGTGGTCATTGATCTCGCCAAAGGCGAGCAAGCCCTCAAAGCCGTGCATGCGGCGTTCCTCGGAAGCTGAAAATGCCTGTTTACCGTGCGAGGTAGCTGTCGATCGGCTTGAGGATGTTCAACTTCAACAGCAGCACGATGAGCGCCGTGTAGAGCAGCGAAACGGCCAGGTCCCGCAGCAAGTCCCGGCGTGAGTATTTCCGGTCCTTCTGGGTCAAGGCGTGCTGGGCGCCTTTGTGCAGCAGAACGAAGCCCAGGACATTGGTGAGCCAGTAGCCCACTACGGCCGCCGCCGCGAAGGCCGGCCGGTAGAACAGCGCGACGACCCACGCGAAGGCCAGCGCCAGGGGCACGTTCACGAACAGGTCGTTCCACCACGACAGCGGCGAGAGCATGTAGCCGATAAAGGCCACGATCCCGCCGCTGACTTTTCGTTTCCAGGCCATCAAGGTCTATTCCTTATACGCAACTATCCCGGTGCCAGCCAGCGCGCAAAGGCCGCATTAATTTAATTGACATTTCAAGATCGAGGCGGTCCAGGAACTCCTTCTCGGGCAGCAAATCGCCGTAATTCTCCACTGCCTCCGTGCCTCCCTCACTTTCGGGGCCGCCGCCAGCCCGGTTTCCCTTACAAATATGTAATTTGGCGGAAAGGCTCCCGTCACGACCGGCAGCGTCTATTGCTTATAGAGACAGTAAAGAACTGAACAAACAAAACAAAGAAAAGACCGATCAACGGAGGCATAAAATGAATAAAATGAAAATGATCTTGGAAGAACTTAGGCCGCTGCCCGTCCTGGCTTTGGGCGGCGCGCTGTTATTGGCCGGGTCCGTGCTGGCTTTCGACAAGCCAAGCCACGAAACCGGAGGAACCGGGAAGGTTCTCACCCTTCCCATGGATGAATCGTCGGTGTCGCGCACCACGGAGCCTACGACCAGCTTCGCGCCCATCGTCAAAAAGGTCGCGCCTGCCGTGGTTAAGATTGTCACGACGGAAAAGACCGCCAATATGCCGGAGCAGCAATTCCCGGGCTTGGACGATCCCTTCTGGCGCCATTTCTTTGGCGATCAACTGCCTGGTCCTCATGGCCAGCTTCGCGCCCCACGGCAGCACGGCCTGGGCTCGGGTGTCATCGTCACCAAAGATGGTTACATCCTGACCAACAACCATGTTGTCGATGGCGCTCAGGAGGTGACGGTCACGCTCCAGGATGGACGCGAGTTCACTGCCAAAGTCATTGGCCGGGACCCCAAGAGCGACATCGCCGTGGTTAAGATCAATGCCGAGAACCTGCCGGTGGTTCCGCTGGCTGACAGCCAAAAAGTCCAAGTGGGCGACGTGGTGCTGGCCGTCGGTAATCCCTTCGGCGTGGGGCAAACGGTCACTCACGGCATCGTGAGCGCAACGGACCGCGGCGGCATGGGCATCGAGGACTATGAAGACTTCATCCAAACCGATGCGGCGATTAATCCCGGCAATTCGGGCGGTGCACTGGTGGATATGGAAGGCCGGCTCATCGGCATCAATACCGCCATCCTAAGCCGGTCGGGCGGCAACCAGGGCATCGGCTTCGCCATTCCTTCGGACCTCGCTCGCACGGTAATGACGAGCCTGGTTGAATCCGGCCACGTCACGCGCGGCTATCTAGGCATCATGATCCAGGACGTCACGCCGTCCTTGGCCAAGGAGTTCAACCTCCACGAACGCACTGGCGCCCTTGTGGGCGATGTGGTTGCCGATGGTCCGGCGGCCAAGGCGGGCTTCAAAGACGGGGACGTCATCCTGCAGTTTAACGGCAAGAACGTGCATGACAGTCGGCAGTTGCGCTTGACCGTAGCCGAAACCAAGCCAGGCTCGAAGGTTCCTGTCGAAATCCTGCGCGATGGCTCGGCCAAGACGCTGGAAACGACCGTGGGACGATTGCCCGGCACTGAACAAGTCGCCGAAGCAAACAACCCCAACGGTGAAGATACTGGGACGCTCAAAGGAGTGGCGGTGAGCGATCTCAATAGCGAGGCCCGGCAGCAGTACAAAATCCCGCACGAGGTCAACGGTGCGCTGGTGACCCAGGTCCAGCCGGACTCGCCGGCCGCCGAAGCCGGGCTCAAACCGGGCGATGTGATTGAATCGATCAATCGCCATCGCGTTCAAAGTGCCGACGAAGCCGTGCAGTTGACACAAAACGCCAAGGACAAGCGCACACTGTTGCGCGTCTGGAGCAATGGGGGCAGTCATTACACAGTAGTGGACGAGAGCCAAAACGGCTAACCTTTGCCTCCGACAGCAAGCCCTCCGCTCCGACGTACTCCGGCGCGGGGGGCTTTTTTTGTCCGGGCTCGAGGCTGTGTCAAAAAGCAGATCCAAGATCCAGCGGCGGCAGAAACAAAATTCGCTACCGCCCGTTTTTCGTGCTAGAGCTTGCGGATGGACGCAATCGTGCGGTCAGGTTTCCGGCGCTCGGTCCGCCAGCCGCGCTGCTAATTCATGGAGCTCCAAAAGATTGTTACGGAACCAGCGAACTCCAACGCCGCGACCACGCAGGACGGGAACGCAGAGCGCCAGAATGGCGCCGTCACGAGGGATTCTCTGCCCGCAGCAAAAATCGCGCTGTTCCGATCGCTCTTTCGTGGACGGGAGGACGTCTATCCGCGCCGGTTTGAAAACCGGAGGACAGGAAAGTCAGGGTATGCGCCCGCGTGCGCCAACGAATGGGTTCGCGGCATTTGTGAAAAGCCGATGATCAAGTGCGTGGATTGTCCCAACCGTCGCTTTTACCCAGTGACCGATGAGACCATCGGCTGGCACCTATTGGGGAGGGACGCCTTAGGACGCTCCTTTGTCATGGGGGTTTATGCACTGCTATTGGATGAGACGTGCTTCTTTTTGGCGGCGGACTTTGATCGCGAGAACTGGCAGCAGGATGCCGGAGCATTTCTTCAGACCTGCCGCCGCTTGGGGGTGCCCGCCGCGCTGGAACGTTCGCGCTCGGGCAATGGCGGCCATGTCTGGCTTTTCTTTGACGAGGCGATTCCCGCCAGTCTGGCCCGAAAGCTGGGGTCGCACCTCCTCACCGAAACCATGGAGCATCGTCCTGAAGTCGGGTTGGATTCTTATGACCGGCTTTTCCCCAATCAAGACACCCTGCCTCGAGGTGGCTTCGGGAATTTGATCGCGCTGCCGTTGCAAAAGCAGCCCAGGCTACGCGGCAATAGCGTCTTTCTCGACGACAACTTTCTGCCGCAGGTGGATCAATGGGCCTTTCTGGCCTCGATCCAGCGCCTCACCCGCGCGCAGGTGGAAACCTTCGTGCGCGATGCGGCTGCGAACGACCGGATTTTAGGCGTGCGTTTCGTGGCGCCGGATGAGGACGAGGATAGCCCCTGGGCAGCCCTGCCCTCGCGTCGGCGCAAGGAACCGTCCATCGCGGGGGCGCTGCCGGCAAAACTCGAATTGGTCCTCGGAGACCAGATTTACTTCACCAAAGAGGGCCTTCTCCCCGGCCTCCGCAATCGCTTGCTTCGCCTGGCCGCATTCCAAAACCCCGAGTTTTACCGAGCGCAGGCGATGCGCCTGTCCACTTACAACAAACCGCGAATCGTGGCCTGCGCGGAAGAGCACCCGCAGCATTTCTCCCTGCCGCGCGGTTGCCTGGACGAGCTGCTGGAAATGCTCAAGTCGCTCAAGATCGAGCCCGTGATTCGCGACGAGCGTTTTGCAGGGCAGCCCTTGCACGTCTCGTTTTGCGGCCAATTGCGCGCAGAGCAGCAAGCAGCGGTTGAGGCGTTCTTGCGGCATGACATCGGCGTGTTGGCGGCAACCACAGCTTTTGGCAAGACTGTCGTAGCCGCCTGGCTCATCGCGCAGCGTGCTGTTAATACAATTGTGTTGGTGCACCGCCGCCAACTCCTCGAACAATGGGTCGAACGGCTCTCCTCGTTCCTTGATATGCCGGCCAAAAGCATCGGGCGTTTGGGCGGCGGGCGCAAGAAGCTGACCGGCGCACTGGACGTGGCCCTTATGCAAAGCCTCATTCGCGAAGATACGGTGCAAGACTGCATTGCGGATTACGGCCAAGTAATTGTGGATGAGTGCCATCACGTCTCTGCGCGCAGTTTTGAACAGGTGGTTCGCCGGGCCAAAGCCAAGTTCGTCATCGGATTGTCGGCCACGGTAGGGCGCAAAGATGGGCACCATCCCATCATCTTTATGCAATGCGGCCCGGTGCGGCACCAGGTGGACGCCAGGGCTCAAGCGGCGGCGAGGCCCTTCAGGCATCTCGTTTTTGTGCGCCCGACCAGTTTTCGGTCGCCGGAGGCGCCGGACCCGGATCCACGCATTGAATTTAACCGTTTGTATGAAGCCCTGCGCCTTGACGACGCTCGCAACCGAATGATCTGTGCGGACGTCGTAAGCGCTGTAAACGAAGGCCGGTGGCCACTGGTGCTCACCGAACGAACCGAACACTTGCAGGAGTTGGCTCAGCGCCTGTTGCCGGACGTTCCTCATCTCGTTCTCTTGCGCGGCGGATTGAGCCGCAAAGAATTGCAAGCCGCGCTCGGGCATTTGAAGGAACTTCCTGAATCCGCGCGCTGCACAATTCTAGCCACGGGAAAGTACATCGGAGAAGGCTTTGACCATCCTCGATTGGACACGTTGTTTTTAGCTCTGCCGGTTTCCTGGCGGGGAACTATTGCGCAGTATGTCGGGCGGCTACATCGGCTGTACGCGGGCAAACGCGAAGTGCGGGTGTACGATTATGCCGATCTCAATGCCTCGATGCTTTCGCGCATGTTTGACAAACGCTGCCGTGGCTACGAATCACTCGGCTATACGATTCTCCTGCCAGCCAGCGCCCTGCCGGGGTGGCCCGCCGAGGTGCCGCTGCCAATCGATCCCGAATGGAAGAAGGATTTCTCCGGCAGTGTCCGCCGGCTCATCCGCGACGGTGTGGACGTCCCCTTGGCGGGTCTTTTCCTAAACGCGGCGCGGAGGCCATCGGCTGAGGCCGAAGGCGTAAACCGAGCGAGGAGCGCCAGCGAGGCCTTCTTGTTTCGGCGACTGGAGACGCTAGCTGAGACCAACGGACGGTTTCTTCTCAATGCCAGGTTGCCAATTCCTTTTGACAACGTAGGCGAGATGGAGGTGGACTTCCTTTGCGCTGGCGCGGCGCTGGTGATCGAGTTGGATGGCGCGCAGCATCTTTCTGACGCCGAAGCCTATCGGCGCGACCGGCGCAAAGACGCGCTGCTCCAGCAGCATGGATATTTCGTGTTGCGCTTCCTGGCCGACGATATCGCTCAGCGCCTCGACCAGATTCTCGATGCGATTTTGGCAGCGCTCGTCCACCGAGGCAGAAGCCGAAGCCGCGATGGCGTTTGAGTTTCGTGAACCCCTCGGGGTTCCCGCCACCGCAGGTTTCCTCTCGCGTGGTGACCGGGACCAATCCGATTGCAGGCCAGGCGGTTCGATTAACCCGGGCACTGTATGCTGTGCTCCCTGACGCGGCAGTCAGGAAGTAATCCGAGCGCATCACTTCGTCTTGCCCTCGCTGGGTCGCGTTGCGCCTTGCCGCAACACTGCCAGCGCAGGGGACATCGGCCCCATCTCAAACCTGACTGTGAGCCCGCTCTGGTCGCCCTGCCATTCGGCGCCGGTGACCTGGACGTTTTCCAGGCTGCTCCAACCGAGGTCGCGCGCGCTCAGCCGCACCTCGCGCCGAGTCGGCTTCTCCGTCAAGTTGAACACATTGAGCACCGCGGCGTTTTCGCTTGGGTGCAAATGCAAGTGGGCGGTCTCATCCAAACCCACGAAATGGCCGCGCGCAAAAAATGGCCGCAAACGGTTGTACGCCGCCACCGCCTGTTTGTACGCTGAATAGCGCGTTTCATTCTCTTGCGCCGAGTTAAGACCTTTCTTGCCGCCGATACCCAGGTGCCGCACGGTCGAAGCGTACCACCAAAAGGCCAGGCACGCGTCGTTGTCGCCTTCCATCGTGATGTGGTCGTAAAGCGGAATATCGCATCCCAGATTGTAATAGTACAAGCAGAGCGCGCGGCCTGAGCGCAGGTCCTCGATCGGGTTCCACATGAATTCAAACCCCCAATTTTCCTGGTAACGGTTGCGTGCAAAACCCTGGTGGAAATAAGTGGGTAAATAACGAACGCCCCAAGGCCATACCGGGTCATGCGCCTCGACCAATACTTGGGGATAGCGCGCCCGCATGGCCTCAATCAAGCCATACACCGCCCGCACGTGGCCTTCCGGTGTAGAGGGCACCGGGTGGCCATGGCCCGGCTCAAAACACGGGCCGCGCCAATCGAACTCGTCGAACATCATAAACTCCACCCCACTCCCGGTAACTGCAAGGATGCGCTTGAGCTTTTCCTCCTGCCATTGCTTGGACTGCGTGCAGACCTCCCAGAAAGCGATCGGTGCGCCTTCAGGGGTTTTAGGCGGCGAACGCCGCACGGGTTGCCGAGCACCGGGCGTTGGCGCCGCTTCGTAGATTTCCAGTTCGTCGATCCGCGCTGTGCCCTCCTCGGCCGCCAGAATCGAAACTCGCACCCGGCGAGCCCGCGCCGGCTCGAAACGGAAATGTGTCGTCCCATGCAACGGCTTGCCCTCGTAAGCGAAAACCTTCCTCCAACCGGCAAGAACCTCCCCGCTCCGAATCGGTTCGATCCCGCCAGCCCGCTCGGTTGTAGCCCCGATGGCTGGCGCAGCTTTCTCTTGCTGCTCTGGGAGAATTCTCGAGTTTTCAGATTGGTGTTGCATGTCATCCACCCTCACCTCGAATTTCGAAATCGCCCGATCGTTGAAAGACACGTCGTGCTCGCTCCCGAGCGCGATTTCGTTAATCACATATTCGCCGCCCAAGTCAATTTGGACCCAGGACGGATCGGCGGCCGAAACCCAACTGGCCAAGTTATTATAAAACCCGTCATTGAGATGGGCGACCTGGTGAAGCTCTGGGTAGCCGGCGATTACCGATGAGGCGACCGCCCTAGCCTCGGGCAGCAAGGACAGATTGCGCCGGCCATTCGCCGTGGCCAGCGGGACTGGTTCCGGCGGAGATGGAAAAGCCGCTGCCGGCCGGTGGTAATCCCCGGCCTGGCCTTCGCGGCGCAAATGCCAGCTCTTTGGAAATTCTTCGCGATAAACCCGTCCGATCGTGCGGTAGCCCAGCCCGAGGCCGAAACGCTGCTTCAGTTCCCGCGCGAAATCAGCCACCTTCCCCAATCGCTCTTCGTCCCAGAGCGTTGTCCCTTCGCAAATTTCCCAGCCGGGGTCGAGATACAGGAGGTCGCAGCCTATGTCTTTAGCCTTGGCCGCTTCGCGCATGAGCGCCTCGCGAGTGTAATGTTGGAAGAGTTGGCCACGGTCCGAATGGTACCACCCTACGTCGAACAGCTCGTTCCAGTTGAGCGGCGGCTTATACCCCGGAGGAATCCCGTGCCCGCGCTCATTCAAAAACTCACGATACAGTTCATAGCCGGTTCGCCAGTCTCCTTCGAACGGCACATAGCGGGTAGTCCCAAAGACGACGCGCTCGCCCGGCGCTATACGACTCGCTGCGCGCGGCTCTCGATACAAGGCGAGCCCTGCTCCGCCAAACCGAAGCCGTGCCACCGGACCTTCCCTCTCGACCGCGGCGACGGAGCATTCGATCATCTCCTGATTGTATTTGGCAACCAGCAAACCGTGCCGCCCATCCGTCCAAGCCCAGGCCTCCGAGCGGAGCTTCCCCGCATCGGAACACTGCTGCTCTGCGACACACCCTTCGTTGCGCCAGCCCGAGTTGCTGAACCTGCCGGCAACCAAGTCAGCCGTGCTGTAGTCGTGCAGCTTGCCGTCGGCTTGGCGCCGAAACGGGACGGCATTCCAGTGCAGTAGCCGTGCGGATTCGTCGAGTGACTTACGCAGACCAAACGCGAGGTCGTCGATAGCCTGCGTCTCCCGGCCCCGGTTTTCGACGGTAATTTGCTCCTCGACCCACGGCCTAGTCCTTGCCAGCACGAACCGATGCGTGACCTGCAAAGTGGTTCCCGCCAACACGCCAGTCACTAGCAATCCGTCACTTTTCGACTGAACCCTGGCTCCGGTTAGGCCGGTCTTCTCGGCGCCCCCCTGCAACCGGAGCCAATAACAATAGGGTCCATTCGCCCAGACCTGGCCGGTAGCGCGCTCGAGTAACCTTGCCTGCACCTGTTCGCCCGCAACTTGGATATCAACCGCGAGCCGGCATCCCTCATCTCGTCCCCAAACCCTGCCGTCCGCCACTGCCGCCACGAGCATTCCCCACAGCATCGTACGCAAAATCATAAGGATTGGGCCGCCCAGTTTAGCGCAATCGTCCTGGCGCTTGGGCACGGTCCAGCATCACTTGTCTCCTTCAAGCCGCCAATGTCAAGCTTTACTCGGGAGGAACTTCCTGTGGACAATGCTTGCATTAATCGCTTGACAAATAATGTGACGACGCGTGATCCTGGGATTTCCTGGATATTCCTGACGTCTCAACGGTTTGCGTCGGTTCAGCCGCTTTGGCCAACGCCGAAGATTGGCCCGCCGCGCCGCTGCCGATCTGGGTACTTGCTCGGGCAAGCCTCTCAGGATCCTCGAACATCGGCGTGCCCTTGAGCCTTGAGCACTCCTGGATTACACTGGTTCATCGAAACGCGCGGTTCCATTGCGGGGCGTTGCTGCTGCGGCGCCAGGTATGGGCTTTTGCTTGGCGCGATCTGCCTGAGCATCGGCTTGAACGGCTCCGCCCTGGGCGCGGACCCGAAAGCCGGACAGGAGCAGTTGTTGGCGGGTAATTACGCGGCTTGCCTGGCGCTGGCACGAACGGCACTTCGCGCTGAACCGGATCATGAGCAATGGCAGTTGCTGTTGAGCCAGGCGCTTCTGGCCACGGGCCAATATCCCGAAGCCAGCAACGCGATTACCCAGGCCATGGCACGGGACCGCGACAGTATTCGCTTGCGCTGGCAGGCCCGCCAAGTGCTCCTGTGCAACGGCCAAGTCGGCCCCGCCAACGACCTCACCGAGGCCATCCTGCGCCTGGCCTCCTATCACCCGACCGATTACCGGCAAGCCGCTAACCTCGTCGTGGTGGGCCAAGCAGCCTTGGCTGCGCACGCTGCCGACCCTAAGCGCGTGTTGGATACGATCTTCGACGCGGCCAGAAAATTGGACCCAGACTCGCGGGACGTCTATTTGGCCAGCGGCGATTTGGCGCTCGAGAAACATGACTTCGCCCTGGCGGCCAAACGGTTCCAGGAAGGTCTCAAACATCTGCCCAACGATCCCGATCTCCATTATGGGCTGGCCCGCGCTTATGCGCCAAGCGACGAAGCGCTGACGATGAGTTCGCTGGAAGCCGCGCTGGGCCGCAACAGCAATCACGTGGACAGCCTCCTCCTCCTCGCCGATCACAACCTTGATGCCGAGGATTACCCGGCTGCAACCGAGTTCCTCGATCGCATTCAAGCCATCAATCCCTGGCATCCCGAGGCTTGGGCTTATCGCGCCGTCCTCGCTCATTTGGAAAACCAACCGCAGACCGAGGAAACAGCGCGCACCATCGGGCTTAAGTTTTGGACAAACAATCCCGAGGTGGACTACCTGATTGGACTCAAGCTTTCCCAAAACTACCGTTTCGCCGAGGGAGCTGCCCACCAGCGCCGAGCTCTGCAGTTCGACCCGGAGTATTTGCCGGCCAAGGCCCAGCTTGCTCAGGACTTGCTCCGCCTGGGCGACGAAGCCCAAGGATGGAAACTGGTCGAAGAGGTCCAAAAACAGGATGCTTACGATGTCGAGGCCTATAACCTGGCCACACTGCACCAAGGGATGGAGAAGTTCGCCACCCTGACGAACCAGGATTTCCTCGTTCGCATTAGCCGCCACGAAGCCGCAGTTTATGGGGCGCGGGTGCTTGACTTGCTCGAACGCGCCCGCTCCACGCTAAGCGCCAAGTATGGCCTGGAACCTAAGCGCCCGACGACTGTCGAGGTGTTCCCGGAGCAAAAGGACTTTGCGGTACGCACGTTTGGGATGCCAGGCAATCCGGGGTATTTGGGCGTGTGTTTCGGTTCCGTCGTTACCGCCAACGGTCCCGCCGCTCGGCCTGGTCAGAACGTCAACTGGCAATCCGTCCTCTGGCACGAATTCTGTCACGTGATCACGTTGCAAAAGACCCGGAACAAAATGCCCCGTTGGCTAAGCGAAGGCATTTCCGTTTATGAAGAGCGCCAGGCCAATCCATCCTGGGGGGAGCATCTGAACCCCGATTATCGGGAGATGTTGCTGGGGGATGACCTCACCCCGATCGCCAAGCTTAGCGGCGCCTTCCTGGCGCCGCGCTCAGCTCTTCACCTGCAGTTCGCCTATTACGAATCCTCCCTCGTCGTCGAGTTCCTCGTCCAGCGATTCGGCCTCGAACCACTCAAGGCCATCTTGAGCGACTTGGGCGAGGGAGCTGAAGTCAATCACGCCATCGAGCAGCACACCGCGCCCATGGCCACACTCGAACAAGAGTTCGCCGCCTTCGCCCGCCAACGGGCCCAGAGCCTGGCACCCGGACTGGATTTTGAAAAGCCCGAGCTTGCGGAGCAGACTGAGGAGCTAGGCGATGCTGCGGCTTCGAGGCGCGCGCAACGAAACAAAGCGCCAACCCCCGCCCAGCCGGAGGACTTGGCCTGGCAAGCCTGGGCCAAAGACCGGCCGACCAATTTCTGGGTGATGAACCGGCAGTCCCAGGAGCTCGTCGGGGCGAAACAATGGCCGCAGGCCAAAACGCTGCTGGAGCGGTTGCTCGCGCTGTACCCCGATTTCACCGGTCCACAGAGCGCCTACCGGCTCCTGGCCACGGTGCATCACGAAATGGGAGAAACAAATGCGGAGCGCGAGGTCCTGGCGCATTTGGCAGAGAAGGATGATGCCGCCGTGGATGCTTACCGGCGCGTGATGGAATTAGCGGCGGCAGCAGAGGATTGGCCGGCAGTCGCGCTGAATGCGCAACGCTACCTGGCCGTGGACCCGTTGGTGCCGCTGCCCTATCGCTTCCTCGCGCAAGCCGCCGAAAAAATCGGCCAGATGCCAACCGCCATCGAAGCCTATCGATCGCTTCTCGAATTGGATCCACCTGATCCGGTAGAGGTTCATTACCAACTCGCCCGGCTTCTGCACCGCGCCGGTGATCCCCAGGCGCGCAGGCATGTGCTGCAGGCCCTTGAAGAAGCTCCGCGCTACCGCGCCGCCTTGCGGCTCTTGCTTGAAATTGAAGGCGACTCCCCGCATACCATGAACGATGGCCCTGGCGGTGCCCTACATCTTGCCTCCGCTCCAAGCTTGGCTCCGAATCCTAATCTTAATCCTAACTCGACCTCGCCTCTGTCGCATCCTTCGCCGGACGCTTCCGCACAATCCAACCACCCCGCCAGTCGGGGCGTACTCAAAGCGGAGCCGTGAGAAAGCGCCTTGCCCTTATTTCGATGGCCGTGCTGGTCGTCGCCAGCGGAGCCCTGGCCCAACGTTGGCGATGGCATCGGCACCCAGGCGGCGGAGACACTGGCATTGTTTATACCGAAGGCCATGTGGCCGTCGATGCGGACACGGTGCGCACGGCTCGCGAAACCGCCTCCCACAGCACCGGGACCCCCAATTGGACCAACGAGCCCGGTTTCGAGAAAGACGTCTTCACCTTCGCGCGCATCATCTACCGCCGCGCGGCCGACGACTCCGGCATTTCCGTCACCTCCAGTCCCATGGGTTGGATTACCGACTACCCGGACAGCGATTTGAATCTCTCGTTCCGCATCCAGCAGGTCACCTCGATCCGAACCGATCCCGATGGCCGCGTGCTTCGCCTCACCGACCCTTCGCTCTGTGACTATCCTTGGATTTATATGGTTGAACCCGGGGGCCTCGACTTAAGGGACTCTGAAGTTGCCATTCTCCGAAAATATCTTCTCAACGGCGGCGTGCTGATGGCCGACGATTTTTGGGGACAAAAGCAATGGGACAATTTCGAGCACAACATCAAGCGCGTACTGCCCGAGCGCCAGTTCACTGACTTGTCCATGGACCACCCGCTCTTTCACTGCGTTTTCGATCTCAAAGGCCCCCTCAATAAACTCCAGACCCCCAACAGCCGGCAAGGCGCGGAGAGCCTTGACCCGCACAGCCGTTTCTATGGCATCACCTGGGAACAATACCACGACGATTACCACAACGACGACATGCAGGGCGCGGAAGCTCATGATATGCACGTGCGGGCGATCTTCGACGACAAGGGACGCATCATGGTCATCGCGACGCACGATTGCGACAACGGCGACAGTTGGGAACGGGAAGGCGAGGACGACGGTTTCTTCCATGAGTTTTCCGAAGAGCGCGGCTACCCCCTGGGTATCAACATCATAT
>Ga0209517_10007136_pt1 | contig 13510 bp, 11 predicted proteins | sample PeaSoiMetSII2010_FD_187695 | JGI IMG/M metagenome (GOLD analysis project Ga0209517, IMG submission 187695) | Peat soil microbial communities from Weissenstadt, Germany - SII-2010 (SPAdes) (version 2) | ecosystem: Environmental > Terrestrial > Soil > Wetlands > Peat | place: Germany...
CCAGTTAACGCGCTTCAAGGTAATCGAGACCTCTCATTCACACAATCTGCTCGCGCAGTTGGCGAGGCTTAGGCAGTCGTGTGCCCACCCTCCAGCCCGCTCGCGAGACCGAAACTGAGGGATTACGAAAAAGTGAGCGACTCTTTCCGTCGTGCTTTGCGCAACGCATGATCAAAAAAGCGAGGTTGCAGCAGCCGTCCCATCTCGTGGCGAGAATGATTCATCCGCTTCGTCGCCCCGGCCTTTGGCGGCTTCCATCACTCTGGAAATGTTGAGGGGTGAGCGAGGATAGAATATGGCATGCCAGTGGTCCGGAAGGAACACCCAAGCGGTGAGAAGGAAGCCGTGTTCCAGCCGGCGTAGAACCCGCGGTTGCCCCCTGGACTTGCCTGTCACATTCGACCAAAATGACTACATGGCAAACTCTCTTGATCGCAACCTCTGGACTGAGCCCCAGCATGCCCGTGAATATCTGCAGCGGGCGGACTCCCTTCCCCACCGGACGGAGGGGGAAGCAACTCTGTTGGAACTCGTCCCCAAAGAGGCAAAGCGGATTCTCGACCTGGGAAGCGGTAACGGGCGACTGCTGAAGCTGGTCAGAAAGGACCGCCCACAGGCGGAATTCGTGGCGCTCGACTTCTCCTCCCACATGCTTGAGGCCTTGCACCAGCAATTCGATGCCGAACCCCAGGTGACGGTGGTCGCGCACGACTTCTCGCTGCCGCTGCCGCTCCAGGGAACTTTCGACGCTGTCATCTCCAGCTTTGCCATCCATCACGTCACGCACGAACGCAAGCGGAGCCTTTACACGGAGATTTTTGACCGGTTGCGCCCGGGCGGCGTGTTCTGCAACCTTGAGCACGTCTCCTCTCCCACTGAGCGGCTCCATTTGGAGTTCCTCCGCCACGTGGGCATGACCCCAGCCCAGGAGGACGCCGCGAATAAGCTGCTCGACTTAGAAACACAACTTGCCTGGCTGCGTGAAATCGGATTTGCCGATGTTGACTGCCTCTGGAAATGGCGCGAACTGGCGCTGTTTGCGGGTGTCAAATAGCGGCTTGCTGGCGTGGTAAGTTAGCGTAGGAGTATTAATCAGAAATGAATTATTCACAGTCAAAAGCCGCAGAGTCGCAGAGGCGGCGACTCTGCGCTACCCGCTGCCACTCGCCTGATCACAGGGCTATACCCTGCGCAGGACCGTGTCACTGCTGGTGTTAGTGCGACTGCCCCAAGATGTGCTTAAGGCGGGAGGCCCACTGCGCGTCCCGATCCGAGGTTTCTTCCCAAGCATCTCGCTCGACCCAGATTTTGCGGAGCTTTTGCCAATAATGATCTCTGATTTCGGAAGGCGTTTTCGCACCGCCCGCCGGGAGATAGTTATTTGCTGCATCAAACTCGCTGGGAGGCTCGGTGGGCAATTCGCTGCCGAAGGGGTATTTTTCCTGCAAGTTTGTTACCGCCACCTGCCAATAGGCTCGGGCCATCTCGTGTTCCCGGAGGCGTCGTGCGGGGCTCCAGTTGGGGCTCTCGTCAATGAACTCGGCGGGCGGCTGTGCCTGAAGCTGCATCACCGTAGCCGGCCAAAGATAGACGGCCAAGACAGGAACCGTAACTGCCAAAAGGATGCCCGTTGCCATCGCTAGTTTCGGCACAAGCCATCGCCGCCTGGGGCGATATTCGCGTTTCGAGGGCAGGGGGAGCGCGGCGGGCGGACGCTTTGACACGAGGTGCTCGAACTCTCTTCGAGAGGTCTCGTATTCACTCTTCAACTGCTTGTGTTCCGCTTCAAGACCGGCCGAAATGCCCACCGCAAACTGACTGAGGGACTCGACTTTCGCCTGGACGACGCTGCTCAACTGCCGATGGCTCTCCTCCAGCCACTTTTTTTGCTCCGCTTCGAGACCCGCCGCGGCGCTCGCAACGGCTTGGTTGAGGCGTTCCAGATTCGGCTCGAGAATGCCGGCCGGCTGGCGCTGGCTCTCCTCCGCAGCCCGCCGTGCCTGGTTCGCTTCTTCTCTCAGCTTCTCGATGGTTGCCTCAGCCTGATTCTGAAACTGCTCCGACCACCGCCCTCCCATCTCTCGGGCAAGTTTCTCAAAATCCTCCGCCTGCTTCTCGACCTTCCCCTCGAAAGCCTGGAGACTGCTTTCCACCCGTCCCTCGAAACCCTCCACCAGGCTTCTCAGTCGCCCCTCCACCGTCTGCAGCGCAACGGACACTCCCGTCAAGCGTTCTTCCGCCTCTCGGGATCGAGCTGCCAAACCGGCTGCCCGCTTCTCTTCCGCCGCCTCGATTTGCGCCACCGCCCCTGCGGCAGCGTTCTTAATGAGCTCCAACTGCGCGATCGTTGCCTGGTTCGTCTCGCGCGCGTGTTCTTTCAAAGCTAGCGCCACTTGCGTGCTGAATTCCTCCCGCGTAGCATCCCGAAGTGAGGCCATCTTCGCTTCCGCCAGGCCGGCCAGCTGCCCCTCGCGCTCCTCGAGCGCCTTACTCGAATTCTTGATTTCTTCCCGCAGCCCCGCCATTGCTGCCAAGGCTTCCGTTGTGAGCTGTCTCGACAACTGCTCCACCGGTTCCCGGCTGACTCTTTCCGCATCCTCCGCTTGCATCGCCGCAGCAGGGACGGCGGTCTTGACCGGCGAATCCTCTCCCGGATGCACGCTGTTGGGCGGCGAAGGCGCCGGCTCGCTCGAACTGTCAGGGGGAACCAGCTTCGGCGATCGAAGGTCAAGTCTGTAGGGTTCCCGTTGCCGCCGAACTTTGAAGAGGGCCCCCGCCAGCAGGACAATCGAGGCGATGGCTGCCCAACCCAGCCAACCTGTCTTCTTCTGCACTAGCGCGGGTGCGGGAGTGTCGGGCAACGCCTCGGGCGATTGTGCGGCCAAGCTGGTGTCCGTGGAGTCCACGTAGACGTAGAATATCTGGCTCTGGCCGTTTTCATCCTGAACCACCAGCGAGACGCCGCCCTGCGCCTTGCCCTCGATTCGGAGCTGGCTGGGATTCTCCAGCGTGGCATCGATAACGCCTGGGCTGGACACTGAGAAGCGCTTGATAGGCGACGGCGAACTTACCTCCAGCGGCTGTCCCATAAGCACGTGCAGGAGCTCCGCCTGGCCCGGCTCCGGCCGGGGCTGGGATTCGTGCCCCGGCGGCGGCTGGCTCGGGGCCGGCAGCGCTTCTGGCGGAGGTTGTGGCTGCTCTGCCTGGAGCGCATGCGCCGGCGCGCCTCTCAGCATGAGCATCAAACCCATGCCCGTGAGTAATCCGTAGTACCGCTTGGCGGTCATCACTCTTCTCACATGCAACCGTCCAGGGTGGAATTATGGACCTCGAAACCTCCGGCTTTCCTGCTTGCCCCCGAAATCACCGCGATGCAGCCGACCACCGCTGCCAGGGGTTTGAAGCAAAGGCTGCCACGACGAGTCAGGGTTGAGGCGGCCGGGGGCGACAGAGTTCGTGCCTTTGTCATGATGGACACGGGTGGCGTTCACCTCCCGCTCTTCCACTTGAAGCTCTGAATTCTATCGACCGGAGGTACTAGTACTCAACAGTACTTAAGTAAGGGGTTTATGGATCAGCCACCCTCCCGTTCGCATAGGCGCTATAGGCTCAATCGGGTTCCGGAGCCCGCCGCGGCGGGCGCAAGAATGTGGCCCACGGCGACAGCCGTGGGGAGAAATCAGGGCCAATGCGCCTGAAAAGCCCCGGGAGGGGCGACAGAGCGGTCTTGATAATCGCAGATCTTCTGTCGCCACTACGTGGCTCGGCATGCTCTCTCGGTGCCGTGATCCCACGGCTCGCGCCGTGGGCCACATTCTTGCGCCGCTGATGCGGCTTGGCGTGAGTTGACGGGGGAGAGGGTGCAGTCTGCCGACCCACGGCTTGCGCCGTGGGCTGCCGCCCGTCGGCTGACGGGCTGATTTCTTAAAGGAATATAGGACTCAGCACAGGAGTTGAGTCAGCAGGCCATTTGCATCCTTCAGGAGCAGCTGAGGCGCCGCGCCGGAGATATGTTTTCCTGTCTGGGCGTTAACCTCGTCGATAAAAGCCTTTAAGATTTTTTCGGCCCTTTCCTTGTCTCCTCCGAGGGCAGCATTCGAAGCAGCAGTAATCTTGTTTGAAAGGAGCCTCGCCACGCCTTTGCCGTCGATCAGGTCCAGGACCAGCATGTACCTGATGTCGTCGATCGTGCCCTCAAACGTCGTATCCGTCGCCACAGTTCCTGATGACTCCAGGGCCGCAGCGGCCAGGAGTTGGTCTGTCGGTGTGGCGTCGCTGGGAATGGACGGCCCAGCAGGTTCAGGTGCAGGTCCGCCTGAGGCCTCGGGACCACCCGGGTCCGTGACCGCTTCGACACCCGCGACAGGCGGGACTGGAGAAGGCGTGTCAGCCGTCAGGCCCATGGGGGCTGAGATCTCTTCTCCGTCAGAGTCCTCAACCGGGTCTTCAATGCCGGCAGCAGGGACGGCCTCTTCCGCCCGCTTCTCTTGCACGGCGGGTTCTTCTTTTGGCCCCACTGCGGTCGCCGGTTGGCTAACAGATACGGGGGCGGGTTCTTCTTTTGGCCCCACTGCAGTGGCCGCTTGGTTAACAGCTACGGGAGCTTGGGGAAGAGGAGGCGCAGATGAGGACATCGAGAGTTTTCCACGCGAAGCGGCAAGCCCCATGGGCTTGCCCAAGCTGCTGCTTACGAGGGTTTGCAGGCGTTCCCACTCTTCATCGTCCAACTCGTCGTGGAGGCTGATGAACTTCACTAACTCCGAAAAGATGTGCTTCCCCTGAACAAGGGCCTCGGTATCCGGATGTTGGACGGGCCAAGCTGTTTCCGCAATTCGGTCGCGTAGTCTTCGCGCTTCTTCCTGGCACTGAGTTAGCGGGGCAAACTCGGTGCCGTCGACGTGGGCGATCGTGAGGACCTTGTCCAAAACGGCGCACGCTGCTTGCTGGTTGATGCGGTGTGCAGTTTGAGCGTCGAGAATATCCGATACAGACTCCATGAACGACCGGAGGTCCCTGATCGAGCCAATCTCGGGTGTCGGAGGAAGTCCGGAAACGGACTCCGAGAGCTTCACCACCACCCGCTTGATCTCATCAAACTGTTGGGCAGAATTCGAAAGTTCGCGAAGGAACCCTTGAGGCACGGGGCGCCCCACGCTCTCCAGGGATTCAGCGGCCTCTCGAAGGCGATGAGCCAGGGCCTTGAAGCTCATCTCTAGATCACTTAACTGATTAATAAGAACCTCGGAAAAGGGTGTCATGATTACCTCTCGCAGTATTCTAGCGGGTAAGAAAGAACGGAAATGTTACGTGACTGTTGAGCGGACTGCAATGGAGATCAGGGGTGTTAAATCTTGCCTCCAAAATCGCTGGAGCCGTTGCGCTCGAAAGAACCCGCGTCTGACTGCGCGGCTGCTCCGACAGTGGCCGCGTTCAGCGGTCTCTCTGTTAATCTCCCAGCACAGTGGCCACCTCAGTAGTCCATCACGCCATCCCGCAGTGGCGATTGCGACCCCTATATTCGCTCTGAAATTACCAATGCGGCAACAGTACCAAAGTGCTGGTCGCCTTAACGTGGGTCGTTGAGGGATCCCTTTGAACCTCAGCGAAAAAAAGGTCTGGGGTTTTGCTTGACATATTCTGATATGGGAATGTATTATGCGATTCATGGCGAGGGCAGCCACTAATTCCGATGCGTTCAACGCGGTGGCTGAGCCGCGCCGGCGCGACATTCTGGTGTTCCTCGCGGACCACGAGCGGCCCGTGAGCGAGATTGTGGCGGCGCTGGAAATGGAGCAGCCGTCCGTCTCGAAGCACTTGCGGGTGCTGCGCGACGTGGGGCTGGTGCGGATGCGCCGGGAGGGGCGGCGAAAGCTCTACCAAACCAATGCGGCGGCGATTCGTCCGCTGCACGATTGGGCCGGCGAATTCGAGCGCTTCTGGCGGCACACTCTGAGCCGGGTGAAAGAGCGGGCCGAAGCTAAGATGGCGGAGGCGGGCGCGCGCGAGGGCCACTCTGCGTCTTAGTCAACGCTTTGCCCGGCGCCGGGGCCGAAGCATCTAACAGGGCATACGGAGTACTCAAATCGAGGCTTTACGGGCTGCGGAGAATCGCCTGAATACTGTCATTCTGAGCGGAGCGAAGAATCTCGCTCTGTATTGGGCTGACTGAGGAGCAAAGATCAGGGCGAGATTCTTCGCTTCGCTCAGAATGACAACGGGCTTTGCGAACAGGAAGTCAAATCTGTCAACGAGAGGAGCAGAGGTATGTCATTGGCACAGACTCTGATTATGGAGTTAGAGGAGCAGGGGCCGCTCACACGGAAGTTCCTGGAGAGGCTGCCGGAGGACAAGCTGACGTGGAAGCCGCACGAGAAATCGATGACGGCGGGGCAGTTGGCGCTGCACATCGCGCAGGTGCCCGGTGGGATCACGAGACTCGTGCAGCAGAATCCGGCCCAGGCGCCGGACTTCGGCAGGCTCAGGGCGCAGCCGGCGACCTTGCAGGAGGTCCTGGCGGCGCATGACGAAAGCCTGGCGACAGCGCGAAGGGAACTCGCGAAATTCGACGACGGCGGCATGCAGGAGTTGTGGCATCTCCGGCAGGGGGACCGGGAACTGTTCGCCTGCCCGCGCGCGAAGTTCTTGCGCGACGTCATGCTGAGCCACTGGTATCAGCACCGCGGTCAACTCAGCGTTTACCTGCGGATGCTGAATATCGCGGTTCCGGCGACTTGGGGGCCCAGCGCCGATGAGCCGCCGGTTTTTTTGCGGAAGACACAAGCAGCTTAGCAGGGCGCGGCAAACCCCGATCCGCATGTCATCCTGAGCGCAGCGAGGGATCTCTGCAGTTTGTCGCCGCTGCTAGACTCGAGCAACTGCCGGGATCCTTCCTTCGTTTCACTCAGGACCGCCTACGGCTCCTCAGGATGACAGGTAGCGAAATCAATTCAAACCAAGGAGGACACATGAGCACGGCAACGACGTTACCCAAAATCGAAGATCTGATGCTGAGCATTACCGAAGAGATTCATGTGAAGGCGACGCCCGAGGTGACGTTCGAGGCGCTGCTCGAGGAGTTGAGCTCGGGCATGACGGGTGCGGAGAACAAGCCCCTGCAGTTGAAGATCGAGGCTTGGCCGGGCGGCAGGTGGTACCGCGACCTGGGCGACGGCAACGGGCACCTGTGGGCGCACGTGCAGTCGATCAAGCGGCCGACGCTGCTCGAATTTTACGGGCCCCTGATGATGTCGTTCGCCGTCGCGTCGAACTTGCAGTACCGGCTGAGCGAGGAGCCGGGCGGCACGCTGATCAAGTTTCATCATTTCGCGCTGGGAGTAATTTCAGACGACTTTCGAAAGGGAGTCACCGAGGGATGGAAGCACATCCACGAGCGGGCGAAACAGCGCGCGGAGAAAAAGTAGGTGGGTAGCGTGTAGCGCAGAGGTATCCGTCAGCCGACGGATTCCTCTGCGTCTCGTCGCCAGCGCGCATCGAGAAAGAGCGGGCGTTGAATCCGCATGAAAGAACCGCGGAGGAGAGCCTACTTCGCTCACCTCCGCGCCACTTCTGCGGTTCGATCACCGAGGAGGTGCAGGATGTTATGTCCTATGTGCATAGCGAACGCGGCGCTGGCCGTGGCAGGGGTAACGACGTCGGGCGGCGCGACCGCGATTGCGCTGCGGATCCTGCGGCGAAAACGGAGAGTGAAACCAAAAGCCGGAGGAGGATCCTCCAGCTCTGGTTCGCGCCGGGCGCGGGATCGGCAAGATCGCTCAGCACGTTCGGAATGAAATCGTTAAATTCACCGAGAGGAGAAACGACAATGGCAACGCCGATGATGAAGCACGCGAAGGTTGTGTCGCCGGCGGAGTGGGTGGCGGCACGGAAGGAACTGCTGAAGAAGGAGAAGGAATTCACGCGGCTGCGGGATGAGTTGAGCCGCGCGCGGCGAGAGTTGCCGTGGGAAAAGGTGGAGAAGCAGTACGTGTTCGAAGGGCCGAAGGGGAAGGAGGCGCTGGCGGATCTCTTCGAGGGGCGAAGCCAGCTCATCGTCTACCACTTCATGCTGGGGCCGGGATGGAAGGAAGGCTGCCCGAGCTGCTCGTTTATCGCCGACCACTTCGACGGGATGCGCGTGCATCTGGCGGCGCGGGATATTACGCTGGTGGCGGTTTCGCGCGCGCCGCTCGCGGAAATCGAGGTTTTCAAAAAGCGCATGGGATGGGGATTTAAGTGGGTGTCGTCGCACGGCACGGATTTTAATCTGGATTATCAGGTGTCGCGCGAGCCGGGAAAAACGGCGGACGAGAAGGTGCTGTACAACTACGAAATACAGGCCTTCCCGTCGGAGGAGCGGCCCGGATTGAGTGTGTTCCACAAGGACGCGGCGGGCGAGGTGTTTCACACCTATTCCACCTATGCGCGCGGCCTGGATATTCTGGTGGGCGCTTACAACTTCATCGATCTGACGGCCAAGGGGCGCAATGAGGAAGGGCTGAAAAACACCATGGCCTGGGTGCGGCACCATGACAAGTATGGCGAGGGTCTGGTGAACCTCCCGCGATGACGCTCGATTCAGGCGGACGGCGCAGGATGTGCGGACCCTTCTGAGCGAGTAGCGCAGAGGTATCCGTCAGCCGACGGATTCCTCTGCGGCTCTTCTCGTGTTCACGGACGTACCGCGGAGGAGGGCAAACTGCGCCCACCTCCGCGCTACTCATTCACACCTCCGCCTTCTTGACATTCCCACCCTAGCAAGGTAGATTCTCTACCGGGCAGATTCCTGAACAATCTGGTTGACAGCGCGAACCGCCGGCGATGCAGTCGGAGGCCACGCGCCGGGTCAAGACACGGCTTGGAGGATCCTCATGAAGAAAGCATCTCTGAGAACCCTTGTGCTCGTATCCGCGGTTTTGTTGGCGCAGTGCTGGGCGCCTGTTTCCGGTTTTGCGGACGCTAACAATGGATGCTCGAACGCAAACCTGCGCGGCAGCTATGCCTTCACGGAGTCCGGCAGCATTGTGGATATCGGTCCGGTTGCGGTGGCGGGTGTTTTCCAGGCGGATGGGAACGGCAATCTCATTGCCAACGACACGGTGAGCTTGAGCGGGGAGATCGTCCAGGAGAGCCTGAATTTCACTTATCAAGTCAACCCTGACTGCACCGGTTCCGCTTCTTCGGCTCCCAACCAGGAACCGGCACACTTCAACTTTGTCATCATCAACTTCGGCGAAGAGGTGACCGGGATCCATACTGACCCGGGCACCACACTCATCCTGAAAGCCAAGCAGCAATTCAGTAAGAGGCCGAACGCGGGGCTGCAGGATTGATTCTGAAACGGGAGGCGGGAGAGGTCGAAGTACCCCCGAGGAGGGCTTAGTGCGCCCACCTCCGTCATACCCGCTCCGCATGGCAGAGGTAAGTTGAGGCCTGGACTCGAAAGCGTCCCTTAGGGAAACCGAAGACGCCACAACGCAGGTGTCTGCGCCAGCCGGGGAGACGCCCGGCAAGCATCAGTGTGCGTGGGTCGGCAACACAGGCATTTCGGTTTCATCGTCGAATCACCTGATGTAAACTCATCGAGACAAATCGATCTCAATATCGGGCATTCGACGGGGTGGGGAATGACTGCAAACGTACTCGACGTAAATGGCTATAAGACTGGCCGCGGAACGCCGCTTGAGTTGGAGTTCACGGGTGTTCAATGCAGGAATACAAAGCACGTCCTGGCGGTTGCGATGCTGCCGAAGGGCAAGTGGGTGTGCATCCCCGCCGCACTGATTCTGCTCGGAGTCATGGCAATAGGCGCCTGGGCCGGGCAGGCAACGGGAAGCGCGCCGCAGCGAATTCCTCCCAAGCGTTCTTCGCAGATTGCGAACGGACTGGGGGGCGTAAACACCAGCCTGCCGCGCGATCCCTACATTCCCTGGAATCGCTGGTGGTGGACGAGCATGTTCGACTCCGGCCTGAAGTGGGCTCGCATCGGCCAGTACGAAGACACCTCGGACATCACGGGCTGGGACTGGATCGAGCAGAAGCGCGGGGAGTTCAGTAGCTTACCCGCACTCGACGATTATGTGGATTCGCTGGTTGACAACGGTGTCAAGGTGCAGTTGCAACTCCTCTACGGCAACCCCATGTACACCTCACCGGCGGGCCGCCTGCCGGATGCCATCACTCCCACTCCGGCCAGCGTCCACAATCCCGACCGGAATCTCTACTCGGTCTTCTGGCCGCCCAAGACGCCGGATCAGATCGCCGCGTTCATCAGGTACACCCGTTGGATGGTCAACCATTTTCGCGGCCGCATCCACTACTACGCGCTCTGGAACGAGCAGGACGGCTCCTATTGGAATCCGGATCCCGACGACGCGGAATACGGCCGTTTGTTGGGCGCCTTCGTGAAAGCGGTGCGCGAAACCGATCCGCAGGCCAAGCTGGTTTACGGCGGGCAAGCCACGCTCTCCGCGGATTTTGCCCGCGCGACGCTCGATGCCTGCGAGTGCGCTTCGAGCCTCGACGTCTTTGCCTACCACACCTACCCTGGCGGCTACTCCGAGAACACTCCTCCTGAATCGATGGACTACGGGGCCTTCGGGCCCTTGACGCCGAAGGCGCTTCGCGAGGCGGTCCGCAATTATCCCGGGATTCGTTCTGACATCGTGTTCTGGGATGACGAGTTCAATATCATGCCCGATCTTCCCCGCGGCAACGATGAGACGGTGCAGGCGAAATACGTCCCACGCTTGATGCTCTACAACTGGGCGAACGGGGTCGCATCGTGGATCTGGGAGCTCATCAATGACACGAGCAGCAGCGAGGGCGATAATTTCGGGATCATTCACGGGATGATGTTTAAGCCCGCTGATTTCACTCCCCGGCGCGTTTACGCCGACATCCAGAATCTGGATGCCCTGTTCTCCGACACCGAACGCGATACCTCCATCCAAATTTCCAGTCCGGATTTTACAAGCATCCAAGCGGATTCCGGAGCGCCCGTGCTCGCTTATGGTTTTCGTTCGCCCAAAGGAAAGGCGGCAGTGGGTTTTTGGCTGGCGGCGCATAGTTGGCCCCACAATAACTACGTTCCCAAATACGTCACCCTTGTCCTGAAAAACACCGGCATCGAACATCCGGTGCTGGCGAGTGTTTACGGCGGCGAAATCAGGCCGCTGGAATGGAAGGCGGGAACGCGCGACACGCTCGAAAAAGTACCGCTGCTCGATAGCGTGCAAGCCATCGTCGACGCCAGCTATTTCGACTGGCCGGTTCTGCCGGACAGCCCGAACTCACTGACGGCCAGGGTGGAGGGCGAGTCCGTGAGGCTCGCCTGGGACACCCGCGGTGAAGCCGCGACTGCCATTGCCGTGGAACGGCGCGCGGGCGACCATGGCCGTTGGGAAGGAGTAGCAAAGCTGCCGGCAGGTGCGAAGGGTTACGAGGATAGCCACCCGCCGGGCGCCGAGGGTGCGTCCTACCGGGTTCGAGCCCTTAACGATTCGGGAGAATCGGCGTATTCCAACATCGTCCGCGTCAAAAGATAAAACTCTCAGGGCCCGGATTTTCCTCAGATCGATCGCGGCTGGAAGCGTCGGGACATGTACACCACCGCCGCCTGTCATCCTGAGCGAAGCGAAGGATCTCCGCAGTTTCGTATGACTGAATGGTCTACGGACAACTGCAGGGACCCTTCGCTTCGCTCAGGATGACACGTTGCACATTTCCGCACACTATTCACCTCGGGGTAGTGTCTTAATTTGACTGGTAGCGCCGACCTTTAGAGCCTGCCCTGAGCCGAGCGAAGGGTCGGCGGATGCTGGCCTGAAGGCCCGCGCTACGCCGAAGCCAGGGCACTTTTTCGCTTCGCTCAGGATGACACGTTGCAGATTTCCTCGCACTCCCCACGCCGGTCCTCGGGGAAGACGGCGCGGGTGTGTGCTATCATAGCCGTTTCAGGGCATAGGTCGGCAATTTCACAATCCCGCGCGAGAGTTTCCGTCGCTCGAGGAGGCGGACAATGGCTAAACGCATCGTTCCCCATTCGCATGGCAGGTCCGGCGGGAGCAGACCGGGCGGCAGGGCAACTGCAGCGCCGGGCAGCGGGCAGCCCGTGTTCGCGCAGCCTACGCCTTCCCCCGATCCCAGTGGATTCAAAGACCCTGTCACCGACCAGAAGGAACCGGACGTGGCAGGCGTGCAGCCTGTTCCACAGCCATCGACTTCCGGGGCAGAACCCATACTGACACTGGCGACCATTTATGGAAGCCGAGGAGCGAGCCTTACCCAGACAATTCAACAGTCGGGCCAGATCGTCTTTCACGCGGTGGGCGACACAGGCAGCGCGGAAGGGCCGACCACGCAATCGCTGGTTGCCGATAAAATGGTTTCCGACTTCACGGAGACGAATCCTGCGGACGTGCCGTCGTTCTTTTATCATCTCGGGGATTTAGTGTATTACTTTGGTGAGGCGACGTACTATTACGACCAGTTTTACGAGCCGTACCGATTGTACCCGGCGCCGATCATCGGGATTCCCGGAAACCACGACGGCATTGTATACCCCGGCGATCCGGCGCCCAGTCTCGCTGCCTTTCTTGCGAACTTCTGCACGGCGGCGCCGGTTCCTGCGCCTGACGCCGGGGGTCTCGCGCGCACGACCATGACCCAGCCGGGTGTTTACTACACATTCGATGCACCGTTTGTGCGAATTCTGGGCGTCTACACGAACGTTCTTGAAGATCCCGGCGTCATTTCCGACCAGAGCGGAACCTATCCCACGCTCGATCAACGACAGATCACATTCCTCACCACGGCGCTCGAGCGTGTGAAGAGCGGCAACTTTACGGGCGCCGTGATCATCGCCACGCACCACCCGCCCTTCTCGGGAGGGTCGGAGCACGGCGGCAGCCCGCTGATGCTTCAGGATATCGACACTGCATGCACGGCGGCGGGGGTTTGGCCGCACGCGGTGCTTTCTGGCCACGTGCACAATTACCAGCGCTTCACGCGGGTCGTGAATAATTACCAGATTCCTTACGTGGTGGCGGGCTGCGGCGGACACGCGCCGCTGGTTAAGATGAGTTCGAATTATCGTACGCCTTATCAGGTTGACAGCACCCTGACACTTGAGAGCTACGACGATACCGATTACGGCTACCTGCGCATCGTGGTGAACGCACAGACGATGACCATCGAATTTCACCCACAACACGACGGCGGAACCACCAAGACACCGGACGATACTGTAACTGTCGCCCTTGCCAGTCACACCGTCAGCGGGTAGCGGCGCGTCAATCCGCGCCTATTCAGCTCGCCAAAGCGCTGTGGCCCGCTCTGTCTTGCGGAAAGTCTAACCCAGGGCTTAGAAGGTGCCAAGAAATTGGGAACGTGTCATCCTGAGCGCAGACTCCATGATCCTTCGGCTCACCACTGTGCATGAAAATGGCTCTTTGGAGGTAACTCCTGTATTTTCAACAAAAGCTTCCGCCATTTTCATAGCAGCGAAGGATCT
>Ga0209517_10007138_pt1 | contig 13509 bp, 9 predicted proteins | sample PeaSoiMetSII2010_FD_187695 | JGI IMG/M metagenome (GOLD analysis project Ga0209517, IMG submission 187695) | Peat soil microbial communities from Weissenstadt, Germany - SII-2010 (SPAdes) (version 2) | ecosystem: Environmental > Terrestrial > Soil > Wetlands > Peat | place: Germany: Weissenstadt...
GCCTGGCCAATTCGGCCCAAATCGGCCGCACTTCAATCGTTGCGACCTTTGCCATGGGATGCCTGGACGCCGCGTCAATGGCTTGTTCAAGGGTCGGGCACTCAATTAGCTCGTACGCGCACATTTTCTCCTTGGATTTAGCAAACGGCCCAGCGGTGAGTTGTATTTTGCCTTCTCGCACCCGTACGGTCATGGCGTCGTTGGGTGGTCTCAATGGGTTTCCGTACCTTCGGACTCCCCGGCTTTCCATTTCCTCAATCCAGGCGACAATTTCGTTGACCAAAGACTGCGTTGGAACAAAGGACTCGTCGTGGCAGATGATCAGCAGGAATTGCATTTGGCTTTTTCGTTTCCTTTGTCGAGACCGTCGCGCGGTAACTAAAAATGGAGGGCAGGCTCAAGCGGCAACGAACGATTGCCCGTGCCCACGCGAACGTAGCCCCGCTCCAATCAAGTAGTCACCGGTCTCGATGCGGCGCACACCTGTCGTCCACAGCATCGATTACCTGTGAGACGCCCTGTGCTGACCGACGGCGCTACGCCGTTGCAACGGCACTGCTCGTTCCTGACCATCCGTTCGCCATCAGGAAGGGCGGACGCCAATGCAAGTACCTCATTCGGACAAAACCGGCTGTACCGTCGCCTCGCGCCTAAGCAGTCCTTCAATGGCGGGGCTGGCCGCACAAGGATGGCGACATTCGCCCCGTTTGAACTTGATCCTATTGCCGAGTTAGCTTCACCGCAGTGCCATCGGTAAATTTCCCATCCAGATTGTTGTCATCGACAAGTTTCACCGTGACCGTTCGGTCTGTACAACCTTGGATGGTTTTTGAAGCTTCTATATTGAATGTCAATTCGCTGGGCGAACTGTTTTGAACCGTAACCGGAAAATCATGATTAATGCAAGTAGCTCTGCCCACTTGGTGCTCCCTGTTCAACAGCCATTTCCACGTTCCGGCAGTACCTTTCAGAACAAGCTCTGCGTTGTACGACTTCCCGTTCTGCGCCTTGTATGTTGCGGTCCACTTTCCATCGTACAAAGACGCTTCTTGCGCGAACGCGATGGTGGCCAGTACTGTAATTCCCAGCATGCAAAATCGGACAATGGTCATTTTGAGCCTCTCGTGTCGGCACGATCCGGTCGTTGAATGTGTAAAGAACGCTCCCGCTTGTCAATAATAGAGGCTACTTGCTCTGAGGAAGAAAATGGCGGTTCAGAAGGCCGCCATCTTTAGCCGAAATTTTCGCTCGCCAACATAGCGATCAGCGACTCGGCACCCATCACCGTTGCCTGGCGCGGGAAAATCTTGCCGAAAAGGACCGAATGGACCTCGGCGTCGTTGTCGAGACGGCAGTCGCGCAGCACGGTCAATCAGAAGTCAGGGTCGGCTGCCTGCCGGAGCGTTGAAAGCACAACAGCCGACGTGGCGATACCGGTGAAGATCAAATAATTTATGTCGTGACCACGAAGAATGATCTCAAGGTCGGAGCCGGCAAAGGCGCAGATGCGGCCTTTTACCACGACAATCTCGCCCGGGTGCGGCGTGACGGCCTCGTGGACTTGATCGTTGACAAACCGGCCGCTGCCCCCTTTAGCGTGGTGAAGCTGAGATTGCGTCGGCTGATTTCCGGGTAGCCCGGGCGAAAGGAAGCCACGACACCTCGCAGCCAATGATACGATTGTCCGGAATCCCGTAAAAACAAGTAGTTAACGACTGCCTCTTGTGTCAGCGTTCACCAATCTACGGCCAACTAAGCCCTTGTTTAACATGAGATCACGTTGGTTACTACCAAAGACCCTCAAGCTCAAGCGCGGCGCTTTTATGAACACGTCAACTTCGATCCCAGTCCGGCCGAGCATCGCCGGTCATTTCAGCTCACGCAACACCTAATTAGGATGGTTTTGACCATTCCGTCCTAGGCCTGCATGAAACCCAGGAGTAACGAGCGCGGCAAGCTCAAGATCGGTGATGACTGGAACGCGATCCGCATCATTGCCCTCTCGCAGAGCAACCCGCTCAAGGCAATCGCCGAGTTCGTCGAGAACAGCATCGACGCGCACGCGAAGTCCATCACGATCACGCGCGGACGTGAACACGGCGCGCACTATTTGGCGATCAAGGATGACGGTGATGGGGTTCCGCGTGATGCCGAAGGGCTCCCCGACTTTAAGTACGTCGCCACTCACATTTGCGACTCAATCAAGCGGCGACTCAAAGCCGACGGCAACGGCACGGGCGTGCAGGGCGAGTTCGGCATCGGACTGTTGAGTTTCTGGACCGTCGGCGACACTTTGTCGATGACCTCCACCGGCGCGGACCAGCGCGTGTATCAAATGACCATGAGCAAGGGTGATCCGCGCTATGACGTCAGTCCGCGGCGCGTACTATTCGCCGAGCAAGGTACCGAGCTCAGGATCAGCCCGCTGCTCGAGGGCATACGCAGCCTGAGCGGCGAAAAGATCCAGTGGTACCTGGCCTCGGAGCTGCGGGATCGGATCCGCAATGCACAGGTGCGCGTGACGGTCATAGACAAGCTTGCCCGCAAGCAATACGACGTCGAGCCCCGCCAATTTGAAGGTCGATTGCTGCACCAGCTGCCGATCATACGAACGGCCTTCGGTGATGCATACGCGGAGTTGTACCTGGCGGAACCATCTGACAGTTCGCGCTTGGCGCTGACACGGGCCGGCACCCGCGTCATCGAGGATTTGGCGAGCCTACCAGGTCTCGATCATGCCCCTTGGTCCTCGCGTTACGTTCAAGGCCTGATCGACGCGCCGTTCCTGAACCTCACCCCAGGTACTCGCAGTGGAATCATCCAGGATGAGCGCTATGCCGCCCTGGTCGCGGCACTCGAGCCAATGGAGACTCATGTCAACGGCTTGATCGAAGAGCAGCAGCGTGCCGAAGAAGAGCAGGCGAGCCAGCAGTCGATGCGCGCCATTCAGCGGGCATTTCACGAGGCGTTGCTCGCGCTGCCACGCGAGGAGTATGACTGGTTCGATATTCAGGGTCGCGCGCGCCACGAAGGCGGTGCCGGCAAGCCAACGGGGGACGGTCCGATGGCGGCCTCGGAGCTAGCGGCTGCGGTGCCCGGGCTGGTTGAGCCGGCGCCCCCTCTCGACGCCCCGCAGCGTCAGTTCTTCGATTACGCCGGGCCGCTCTACAGCGTCGTTATCTCCCCAGCGGCGAGTACCATTCCACTCAACGAGTTGCGCACGCTCCGGGCGCTTCCACGCGATCGATCGCGGCGGATTGTCGTCGATGACCTCCGGTTCAATTGGGCAATTCTCGAGGGCGACGGATCGCTGCAAGGTGTCGCCAACCAGGAGGTCGAGTACCGGGCGCCCGCGGCTCCTGGCCTTGCGCGCATAAGGGTCACGGTCACGCAGCGGGAAACCGCCTGCAGTGCCGAGGCGCTGGTGACGATTACCGACAGCCTCGAGGCGGCGATGAGCCCAGCCGTGATCAACGCGAGGGGATTGCCGGGCTACACCTTCGAACGGGCCGCCGGGGAATTGTGGCGCTGCCGCTTCAACGCCGAGCGCAACATCATCGTCGTCAACAGCGGCCACCGTGACTTTGTGTTTGCCACGCGCAATCGCGCCTTGCAGCTGCGCTACCTGGTACGGCTGTACGTAAAGGAGCTGGTGCTCAAGAACTTCGCGGGGCTGCCCGCCGACCAGCTGCTCGAGCGCATGATCGAGCTCTCGCTATACGCCGAGGAAAAGCTCAAATCCTCCTGAAACGGACCCCGGTCGATCGTCGATGGGCATGGAAGAACGTAAAGTGACCTCATTCAAATTTGATAGACGTGCGGGAAAGAGCATTTTTCGCTCGGCGAGCGATGTTTCATGCAAGGCAGACCGTATGCAAGGCAGGGCCCGGAGTTTACGCTCGAAGCGGCTCGCCAGGCGGGTCTGGGCGAGGAGCCCAACGCGCAGCGCGGCATGACTACGCTGTCGGAAATTCGCGCTTGGCTTCGGGCTGCAGCGGGAATCGGAATTTCCGCAGTAAGCCGCTGGGATCGCTTGGAGGAGTGGAGCTACTACTACTATGGCGAGGGCCAGCTTCCGAACATGGAAGATGCTCGCCGAGAACTCCTCCGGCGCAACTTCGATCAACAAGGCGTGGTGCGCGCCTGCAACCGGTCAAGGGAGCACAGGCAGGTTTTTGCATTGGCGAAACGCCGCCATCCGTGCGGCGTGACCATGGTGAGGCCCGGTGCTCGGGCCTCGACGGTTTGGCGCGCCGGAACACGCCGAACATCCTGGACGGTAGTCTCGTTCTTAACACCGCAGCTATTGGGAGCGAGTACGCCGATGGATCGACGCGTCTGCTTGATCACTGGAGGTGCCGGTTTTCTCGGCATCAATCTCTGCCGTCATCTTCTGACTCTCGGTTACAGCGTTCGCTCGCTCGATATCGCTCCCTTCGAATACCCGGAGAAAAATGTCGTAAATGCCATCCAGGGCGATATTCGGGACCCGGCCGCCGTCGAGCGGGCGATGTCGGATGCCCATGCCGTCATCCACTGCGCGGCCGCCCTTCCACTGAGCAGCCGGGCCGAAATCATTTCCACCGGCGTCGATGGCACGCGCGTTCTGCTCCAAAGAGCACTCCAAGGTCGCGTTGCTCGCTTTATCTACATCTCTTCGACCGCCGTTTACGGCATTCCGGACCACCATCCGCTACGCGAGGAAGACAAGCTCTGTGGCGTCGGTCCCTACGGCGAATCGAAGATCGAGGCGGAAGGACTGTGCTTGCAATTTCGAAGCAAGGGATTGTGTTTACCAATCCTGCGGCCGAAATCTTTTGTGGGCCCGGAGCGTCTTGGGGTCTTTGAACTGCTGTACGAATGGGCATATGACGGCAAGAATTTTCCCGTGTTGGGGTCGGGCAGCAATCGCTATCAGCTCTTGGACGTTGCCGATCTTTGCGAAGTCATTGCTCGGTGCATGACGTATGACAGCAATATCGTCGACGACACGTTCAACGTAGGCGCAAAGGAATTCGGGACAATGCGCGAGAATTTCCAGGCCGTCCTTGACCGCGCTGGTCACGAAAAGAGGGTCATTGCATTCCCCGCTGGACCCGTCATCGCTGTCCTCAAGCTGCTCGAGTTCCTGCACCTTTCGCCGTTGTACCAGTGGATTTATGAGACAGCGGCGCAGGAAAGCTTCGTTTCGATTGATCGTTTGCAAGCCAAGCTGGGCTTCGTACCCCGCTACTCCAATCGGGATGCACTGATACGCAATTACGACTGGTACGCTGCGCACCGCGACGAGTTTCGCAAGCTTTCGGGCGTCACGCATCGCGTGCCCTGGAAGAAAGGCGCGCTTCAGGTTGCCAAGTGGTTTTTCTAGTGTGCGATCGATGAGTCGGCGAGGCGTCGTTCCGCACCTTCTAACGGGTAAGCGAACCTCATGTCCTCCCTTGTGACCATCCCGGCCGAGGCGTCTGTACCCTTGGTCGTGGACCTCGACGGTACCCTGGTCGCCTCGGACCTGCTGGCCGAATCCGTGTTTGCGCTGCTGAGAAAGCCGTTGGCTGAGCTCTTCAAGCTGCCGGCCTACCTCGCAAACGGCCGAGCCGCATTGAAAGCACAGCTGGCGCGGGTCGTGCAACCCGAGGTCTCCACGCTGCCGTATCGGCGCGAACTGCTGGCCTTTCTCGAGGCGGAAAAGCGATCTGGCCGCACCTTGATTCTCGCCACTGGCACAAACGAGGCGCTTGCGCGCAAGGTGGCGGAACATGTCGGACTGTTCGACCGTACGCTGGCCAGCGACCGTCTTACGAACCTCGCCGGAGAGACCAAAGCAGAGCGTCTGGCAGCCCTGTTCGGGGACAAGGGCTTTGACTACCTTGGAAACAGTTGGCGGGATCTACCGGTATGGAGGAGAGCGCGCAAGGCGCTTTTGGTCCAACCCAGTGCATGGCTGCGACACCGGGTTGCCAAGTCGACAACCATAGAACGGGTATTTGCAGGGCAGGAAGGTAGCGCAAAGAGCTACCTGGAGGAACTGCGATGGCACCACTGGATCAAGAACGTGCTCGTTTTTGTACCGCTTTTCGCGGAGCATCGTCTCTACGACATCGCGCTATTGGATCGCGCGATACTGGCTTTCGTTGCATTCAGTCTTTGTGCCTCGAGCATCTATTTATTTAACGATTTGCTGGATCTTCCTGCGGATCGATCGCATCCCCTCAAGAAGAACCGACCGTTGGCAGCCGGGCAGCTTTCAATCGCTCATGCCCTCGTACTGGCCGCCGTTCTGCTCGGCGCGACCGTTACCATTGGCACCTTTCTGCCAACGGGATTTCTTGGCGCTATTGGGATTTACTTCGCGCTGAATCTGGCCTATTGCCTGCGGCTAAAGGACATTGCGTACCTCGATGCGCTGGTGCTGGGAGCGGGCTACTCGATGCGAATTGTCGCCGGCGCCGCTGCGGTTCAGATGCGCGTCTCTCCGTGGCTTTTGATTATATCGCTGATATTTTTCTTCGGCCTCGCTTTACTCAAGAGGTACGCCGACTTGATTTCCCTGCATTTGCATTATGGCCACCGGGTGCGTCTGCGTGGTTACGGCATTCAAAAAAACGGTGCAATTTTCGAAGTTGGGACCGTCAGCGGATTCCTCGCCGTCCTGGTCCTCGCGCTGTATGGGTACCTCCTGGAGCAGGAAGGCCTGCACTTCGTCTCGGTCGTCGCAATATGCACAATTCTGCTGTTTTGGACAATGCATCTGTGGCGTATGGCAAAACTCGGGAAAATAACGGGCGACCCGGTGGCGTTCGTATATAGGGATCGGATTAGTCAAATTGTTGCGGCACTCATGCTGACGGTTCTGCTCATTTCCGCGTGACAATGGACGAAAGCCGTCGCCGCCATGAAAGACCGACCGAGCCATGCCGAGGACTTTTTCCTGTGCTTTCTGATGCACACGGTTTGGGCAGCACGGCTGGCGTGCAAAAAAATCACCAGCTTCAGCGCGTCGTCGCTGCCGAAGCTACCGTTTTTCCTGCTTTTTGCTGTCAAAGCAACTCTGGCCGAAGCAACGGTCGCAGCGTCGCTTCAAGGAAGCCCAGCCAACGAAGCCCAAGCGGCGCCAGCAAAGACCATCGTCGACTTGCAGCAGCACCGGAGTAGCGTGAGCGTCCGCGCAACGTTCGAAGGCGGGCGCATCGGCATTGCAACGTTGACGGATCTTAATCCGCAGGTCGGTGCCTGGTATCTGCTTACACTCGATTTTGGGGATTCCGGCTTGCGCAGGGCGTATCACCTCGAGAACCCCTCCCCTCGCAGCCAGCGCTTTCGCATCGAGGACTCCTACCCGCTGGGTATCTCGATCGACTCGGCGGACGGCCGGTTGCGGTGCGATTTGTGGTCCACTGCTCCCATGGCGCTGGAGCAGACCAGACGCAACGGGGGAACGTACGCCCCCCTTTGCGGCGGCCGCCTCTATTTGCGTAACCCTACGACCGGCAAGGCCACGCGCCTGGAGCAGGCGACGGACTTCCTGCGCGAACACATCTGGGGCGGTGACCGGATTGTGAGCTTCGTGCGCAGAGAGTTCTTTCAGGACGCGTTTCTCGAGAAAGGAATTGCCCAGGGCAGCGAAACTCCCGGGGCACAGCCGGCGCTGCCAGATGCGCCGGTACCTGCGTCGCTCAGCCCCGCGTATGCGGCCGTTTCCGTGTTACCGGAGCATCTTGACATCAATCTCGCCCGCGCGACGGGCGGCATGGTTCTGGGACGTTGGTATGAGGCGAAGGGTCTGTCCGGGGTCTATGTGAGCGCCATCCAACCCCACGCCATCGCGAGCCAGATCCTGAGCAGCAAGCGGGAGCGGGTGAACACATTAGATGCCGTGGAGGCCGACGCGCTGGATTACCTCGTCGCATTTGATCTCGCGGACTTCGATCTGGGTTTCGCGGTGGGAACCGTGCACCCCAAGGTGGATTGGTCCGCACGCGTGCTAGACGAGGTCCGTGACAGCGCGCTCCCCGGGCCGGACGGGATTGGAACGATCGCTCCCCTGATAGCCAACGGCATGGTCAGCCCCTGGCTTGCGAGCCGCACCGTTGCCACGTTCACGGGAGGATTCAAGCGGGAACATGGCGCGTTTCAGCATGGGGCGCTTGCGCACCAGAACCATGGAAGTCACTACGGTTTTATCGAGCAAGGCGTCGTCATGAGCAAACTTGTCCCCGACCTTTCGACGCTGTTCGTACTCGATGACGGAAGCGTGGCAATGAAGACGTGGGATTCGAAGGACGACGTACTGCTACCCCGTATCCGGTACGCTCGTCAAAACGGCGTGCCCCTCATCGAATATGACGAGAAAACAGGACTCTCCACCCCGGGAGCTTTGGTCGCGCGCTGGGGTCAGGGCAATTGGTCTGCATCCGCCGAGGAGAATCCGCGCACCTTGCGCGCGGGTGCATGCCTGCAGGAAAAAGGTTCGAGGCGCTTTCTTATCTATGGCTATTTCTCGAGCGCTACACCATCGGCAATGACGCGGGTTTTCCAGGCGTACGACTGTCGTTATGCGATGCACCTGGATATGAACGCGCTCGAGCATACCTACCTCGCGCTCTATGTCCACAATGGTAGCCAAGTCGAAGTGGAACATCTCATCGAGGAAATGAGCGAGGTCGATGAGAAAACCGCCGCCGGGCTGGTACCGAGGTTTCTCGGCGTTCCCGACGACCGGGATTTCTTCTACCTTACTCGACGCAAAGAACCGTGATGAACCAAGCATTGCTCCCGCCGAACGTGTTATTCGCAATGTTGCTTGGCCTTCCCCTAGTAGCCGCGGCAACATCTTTGGCCGAGCAAAATGAAGTGCTGTTCCATGAACTTCAGACGGTCCACAACCTGACCGACGAGCAAATGAAGACACTCCGCGCAATTTTCGCTCGTTCCGGATTTATCGGCCAAGGCAATCCCGCGATTTCCGAACATCCGGAAACGCCTGACCAATGCCGGGCGAAGTTAGAAACGCAGTCGGTGAGCTATGCCAATCCCAAATTCGAACAAATTTGCGGGTCCAAATACATGGCCCCACTCTACGATCCCGCTCACGAACGTCCCGAAGATGCGAAAGCCTGCATTGATCAATTCGAATTTCCGGACATTCCCTGTGACTATCCGGTCGTTTGGGTGCGTGCCCGTGAGGCGGCCGAAATATGTGAAGCGATCGGTAAGCGGATCTGCGACGCCCATGAATGGGAGGGCGCATGCGACGGGCGCTTGGAGCCACCGGACTACGACTTCCAACTTGCCAAGAGCATGCCTCCCGATGTGGCGATTGCCCGCATGCGTGAGGCGCACAACCGCGCCCGGGCGGCGAACAAATCGTGGAGCTATGGGGCGTCCTACGAGAAGGGCGTGTGCGCTACCGGCAGCCACAAGAGCCCCGGATGCCCGGGCGGGGGGTGGGCCCTTTGCGGCTCTAATACGTATCCCGCTGGCGATTTCCCTGCCTGTCACAGCAGCCTCGGTGTCTATGACCTAAACGGCAACGCGGCCGAGCATATGAACCTGCCTCTGAACGAGAATCAGATGGCGAGCCGAGGCAGTAAGGAACTCGGTTACACGGAAATGAAGGGAAGTTGGTTTGTCTTCGACACGTATCGCGCTCACGAAGACTGGTGTCGTTGGCGAGCACCGTTCTGGCACGGCACACGCCTGATGGACCGCGACAGCCACGCAAACTATCACTTGGGCTTCCGCTGCTGCGAAACATTGGAAAAGCCCTAAGGAGCGTGCGATCCACCAAGGGCCCTAGGTCAAGCGTATCGACCCTGGCGCAACGGCTGGTGTCGGGACCCTAGCTAGGGCGCGTATTTCACGTGCAATGCGGCCCGAGAAAGCGCGTCCGAGACACCAAGGGGTGTGTTTACAAGGGCAGTCTTCAAGATGTCCAGCAGTTCGCCAAGATGTGCCAAGGGACCCTCGTCGCTCAATAAGGAGGCCAAGCGCTCATCCCTCAAGACATCGAATACCGACCTTGCCTCACCTTCGATATAAGCCACCGGACCAACCAAGCGAACCCCATGGCTGTAATCTACGTAGCGGGCGCCATGAACCGTGCTCAAGGGTTGAATCGGTTGCTCGATGTCACGATGCCACCCGTAGATTGCGATTTGCTGCGGCGTGCGCCATAGGCGGTTGCTGAGCACGAGGTCCTTCTTGTCGCCCGCGGTCAACAGGCCCAGCGGGAGTCCAAGGCTCGAACGCTGCGCGGCTACCATCTGATTATGCCGCCAGTAGTAATCGGTCGAGCGCATCTCCGGCCCTGCCGGCAGGGGCTGTGGGCTCAGCCGTACCTCAGCTTGCTGATAAATGGCGTCGACCATTTTTGTTGTCGGCAGCAAGAAGCCAAAACTGCCCGCAACGACAAGCGCTGTTTGCAATCGCATCGGGACAAGCAAAAAATCTTCGTCAGATCCGACAGCGAGATAATCGGGCAAGGCACAGAACGTCACCCGGACCTTTCGTCCATCTTTCAACTGGCCCGTCAGGTGGATCGGCGCGAGGCGCCGCAGAAATCCAGGAATATTTCCTGCCAGTAATTCGGCGCCGATGACCGTGTCCCGCTCGGCCGCGTTCATTTCCACTAGCCGCTGCACCAGGCCGCTGGCGGGCAATGCCGCGGTTGAACGCGCCGGAATTCCTTGCGCGAACGGTTCGCAAGATTCGGTAGCTACTGCCGCCAATCCTGGACATGCGCAGGCTATGGTCGCGAGAATGCCGAGCGCGTACGCCCGCAGCTGCCTTATACGCGATGCCCTGTTAGTACGCATGGAAGAGCCAATTTTCCGGTGTCTTCTCCATCGAATCGAAGGTGAAGAACGGCACGATTTAAGGTTCGATTTCCACTACTACGCTGCCCGCCGTGCGATTACGCCTAGCACGGATATGGTTCGGAATGTTGCACCGTGATGCAGGAGGGCCGATCACTCCGTCTTTCGTTACTCCAGCGGCTCCCGAGCGCGACCACCGAAGCTCGCGATCCGGTGGCGTATGTCTCGCAATTCGGTCATACCGCCGCTTCACGGTAACATGGTTCCGCATTGCTGGGGCTGCCCGGGGGGATCGGCCGATCGCATTACCATGCCGCCCGCTCCGGGGGATTGTCCAGCGCATCGCTGCCGGGTGCGGGCCGCCTTTGGCGCCGGCGCGATGTCCGGCTGCTACTAGCATCCGGCCTTGCGCGCAAGAACGGACCGGAATTGCCCTATCGAGGATTCAAGGATGACAATTCGCAGTCTTCTTATTGCCAACCGATCCGAGATCGCAATCCGCGTCATGCGAGCGGCTGCCGAGCTCGGCATCCGCACGGTGGCGGTGTATTCCAATGAAGACCGCTTTGCTTTGCACCGTTTCAAGGCAGACGAAAGTTACCTGGTCGGCGAAGGCAGGAAGCCCATCGATGCGTACCTGGACATTGCCGACATTATCCGTATTGCCAAGCTGGCCAAGGTCGATGCAATCCATCCGGGTTACGGTTTTCTTTCCGAGAACCCGAACTTTGCCGACGCGTGTGCGGAGGCCGGCATTGCTTTCATCGGCCCAAGACCCGACGTCATGCGTGAACTGGGCAACAAGGTGGCGGCCCGAGCCTTGGCCGAGCGGGTCGGCGTGCCGGTGGTGCCTGCCACGGTAGCGCTGCCCCACGACATGGACGAGTGTCGCAGGCAAGCCGCCAAAGTGGGCTACCCCCTCATGCTCAAGGCGAGCTGGGGCGGCGGCGGTCGCGGCATGCGCGCCATCAATTGCGAGGGGGAACTCGACGGATCCATCGAGCTCGCCCGCCGCGAGGCGGCTGCCGCCTTTGGCAATGATGAGGTCTATCTGGAAAAGATGGTGGTCCGGGCCCGTCACGTCGAAGTGCAGATTCTGGGCGACGCTCATGGCAATCTGGTGCACCTTTTCGAGCGCGACTGCTCGGTCCAGCGCCGCAACCAGAAGGTCGTGGAACGCGCTCCGGCGCCCTATCTGAGCAGCGAACAGCGCGAAACTCTCTGCCAGTTCGCCCTCAAGCTCGGCCGCGGCGTGAACTACACCCACGCCGGCACCGTCGAGTTTCTCATGGACGCCGACACGGGCAACTTTTACTTCATCGAGGTAAATCCACGGATCCAGGTTGAACACACGGTCACCGAGGAAGTGACCGGTATGGACATCGTCAAGGCGCAGATCAAAATCACCGATGGCGCCCGCATTGGCGTGGACAGCTACTTGCCTGCCCAGAGCGCCATTCGCCTTTCCGGCTACGCCCTGCAATGTCGCGTCACCACGGAAGATCCCGAAAAGGGCTTCACCCCGGACTACGGCAAACTCACCGCCTACCGCAGTGCCGCCGGCGCCGGCATCCGCCTCGATGCCGGCACCGCCTATACGGGGGCCGTCATCACGCCCTTCTACGATTCCTTGCTAGTCAAGGTCACCGCCCGCGGCCATGACCCCGAGGAGGCCATCCGACGCATGGACCGCGCACTGCGCGAGTTTCGCATCCGCGGCGTATCGACCAATCTGGCCTTCCTCGAGAACGTCATCGCGCATCCCTTGTTTAGAGGCGGCGATTGCACCACCCGTTTCATCGACACGACGCCGGAGCTTTTCAACTTCAAGGCCAAGCGCGATCGCGCCTCACGCGTGCTCCGGTTCGTCGGTGACGTGGTAGTAAATGGAAACCCGGAAATGAAGGGCCGGACTAGGCCCACCCACGCGCTGTCCAAACCCCTGTTGCCCAAGGCCGATCTCACCGCCCCTCCCGCACCGGGCAGCCGTGACAAGCTCAAGGAGCTGGGACCGGAGAAGTTCGCCCAGTGGATGGGTAGCCAAACGCGCATCCTCCTTACCGACACGACGATGCGCGACGCCCACCAGTCCCTTTTTGCGACGCGCATGCGTACGGCCGACATGCTCGCCATTGCGCCCTACTACGCCCGCCTGTTACCAGAACTCTTTTCCATGGAATGCTGGGGTGGCGCCACCTTCGACGTGGCCCTGCGCTTTCTCAAGGAAGATCCCTGGGCACGCCTGGCCAAGCTGCGCGAAGCCGTACCCAACGTTTTGTTCCAGATGCTGCTGCGGGCTTCCAACGCCGTTGGCTACACGAACTATTCCGATAGTGTCGTGCGTTACTTCGTCAAGCAGGCCGCCGACAACGGCATGGACGTCTTTCGCGTCTTCGACTCCCTCAACTGGGTCGAAAACATGCGCGTGGCCATGGACGCGATACTCGAGAGCGGCGCCGTCTGCGAGGCGGCCATCTGCTATACCGGCGACCTCTTCGACCCGGCGCGTCCCAAGTACAAACTGAAGTACTACATCGACATGGCCAAGGAACTGGAGAACGCCGGCGCTCACATCCTTTGCATCAAGGACATGGCCGGCGTCTGCCGCCCCGCTGCAGCGCGTGCCCTAGTCAAGGCCTTAAAGGACGAGGTGGGTCTGCCAATCCACTTCCATACGCACGACACCAGTGGCGGG
>Ga0209517_10007139_pt1 | contig 13508 bp, 10 predicted proteins | sample PeaSoiMetSII2010_FD_187695 | JGI IMG/M metagenome (GOLD analysis project Ga0209517, IMG submission 187695) | Peat soil microbial communities from Weissenstadt, Germany - SII-2010 (SPAdes) (version 2) | ecosystem: Environmental > Terrestrial > Soil > Wetlands > Peat | place: Germany...
CAGATCTAGGCAAGCCCAGTCATTGTGAACCCACGAGCACGCCGCGCTCATACGTGGGCAATATGGGCGCGCTCATCACCCAGCAGCCACTGAATGCCACGGGCGCCGAATCGGCGTTTTGCGCGTTCCGCCAGCCGGTACGGCCGCGTGTAGCCGCGGGAATGTCATAAACCTGGCCCTCTGAATGGCGACCGCGGCCATGCCGATCCCGGGCAGCCTGCCGAGCCATTACGCCGGCCGCGGCCGGCCTGAGTCGCCGCTCGCGCCCCCACGCCGCCGCGCGCCTGCCCGCGCCGAGACTCGCGCCCGGTTGCGCCGAGGCGCAACGCTGGCACTGCTCCACCGCCGGCAGGCGCGCTGGCCAGACCGAGCCCGATGGCGTCACGGCTCAGACGCAGCGCACACCTCCAGCGGACCGGCCACCCTTGACATCTTGCCCAAGCGGCAAGAGTCAGCCTCAGAACCGCCCGATCGCAATGCTGGCAGAGCCCTCCCGGCAACAGCAGGGGCACGAGTGCACAAGGACCGGGAAAGGACATCCGCCCTGGTCAGAGGCTGCGATGCCGCTCGCGGCCTGGAACCTGCGCAGGACATGCCAGCAGCCGTTGCCGCCGCGGAAGCCAGATCGAAACGGGTCTGCGGCATCTCATGCGGCTGCTGTTGCAGTACTTTGCTGCTGTATAAGGCGCTCGGAGTGGGCGATTAGAGATTCGAAAATATGTATTTGACCTGCTGTGGAGCTACGGAGATTCGAACTCCGGACCTCTTGCATGCCATCAGCAGGCAGCCCGTCCACCGCCGTGCGTCCGCGCAGGTCACCGTCCTCCGCCGTGTCAGGCAGTCCGGCGTCGTCCGCACCGGTTGCTGTACTTTCCTGCTGTACCCGCTGTTAGCGATTCTCGCTATATGACGATCCAGCGGCCGAAGTGCATGAAGACGCTTCGGCAAGGCTCCGTGAGCATCCTCCTCCCCCCAACTGCTCGATCTTGCGCCGGTTCTCGCCCGGCGTCCGGCGTGAGCGGCTATCAGGATCCCGCTGGCGGCAACGAGGAGGGCGCCGTGGGCACTCGCAGAGAGCGACCGGCTTCTCGGGACACTACGCTGCGGATCAGCCGCCGAACGCCGAATCGGAATGCCTACTGAGGCAATAGGCATGTGTGAGCCCATGCGCACAGAACATCCGTTCGTGGGCGGGTTGGCATAGCGGAGGGCGGGCCAGCCGATGGGCCCGCAGAGCCTTGTTCCTGATGACCAGCCGTTGCTGCGGTCGTATCGAGTTCCGGGCTGGATTCAGTAATGCTGGTGCGTATACCAGAAGGGGCTGCGGCCTACTCTCCGGGTCCTGGACTGGTGAGGGCGTTGAGTTCGGCGAGGATGGCGGGGGTGTCAGCTGCGCCGATCCGTTGGAATATCTCGTGCGCCTGTCGCAGCAGGGCCTCGGCTCGGATGGCGTGGCCGACGGCTGCGGCGCAGCGGCCCAGGCCGGCCAGCGCGTGGGCCTCATCCCAGGCACTGCCGATTGCACGGGCCAGTTCCAGGGCCTGCTGGTGACACGCTTCGGCCTCGGCGGGTTCACCGCTGATCCGGTGCAGTGTCCCTGTCTCGTTGAGAGCTGTGATCTTACCAGCCGGGTCGCTGAGGTCGCGGGAGATGGCCAGGGCCTGCTCAAGGTCGCTGGCCGCGCCCTGATAATCACCCGTCACCCGCCGCACGGTCCCGAGGTAGGTGAGGGTGGTGGCCTTGCCAGCCGGGTCGCCGAGGTCGCGGTAGATGGCCAGGGCCTGCTCAAGGTCGCCCGCCGCGCCCAGGTAATTACCCGTCTCCCGCCGCAGGTTTCCGAGGTAGGTGAGGGCGTTGGCCTGGCCGAGCCGGCTGCCGAGGTCGCGGTAAATGGCCAGGGCCTGCTCAAGGTCGCCGGCCGCGCCCAGGTAATTACCCGTCTCCCGCCGCAGGTTTCCGAGGTAGGTGAGGGCGTTGGCCTGGCCGAGCCGGCTGCCGAGGTCGCGGTAAATGGCCAGGGCCTGCTCAAGGTCGCCGGCCGCGCCCGGGTAATCACCCGTCAGCCACCGCACGATCCCGAGATTGTTGAGGGCGTTGACCTGGCCGAGCCGACTGCCGATGTCGCGGGCGATGGCCAGGGCCTGCTCAAGGTCGCCCGCCGCGCCCGGATAATCACCCGTCAGCCACCGCACGGTCCCGAGGTAGGTGAGGGCGTTGACCTGGCCGAGCCGACTGCCGATGTCGCGGGAGATGGCCAGGGCCCGCTCAAGGTCGCCCGCCGCGCCCGGATAATCACCCGTCAGCCATCGCACGGTCCCGAGATTGAGGAGGGCGGTGGCCTGCCCGAGCCGGTCGCCGATGTCGCGGGCGATGGCCAGGGCCTGCTCAAGGTCGCCGGGCGCGCCAGGGTAATCACCCGTTAGCCACCGCACGGTCCCGAGATTGAGGAGGGCGGTGGCCTGGCCGAGCCGGTCGCCGAGGTCGCGGGAGATGGCCAGGGCCCGCTCAAGGTCGCCGGCCGCGCCCTGGTAATCAGACGTCATCCGCCGCACGGTCCCGAGGTCGTTGAGGGCGGTAGCCTGGCCGACCCGGTCGCCCAGGTGCCGGGCGGATTGGAAGGCGGTGGCGTGGCGGGTGATGGCCTCGTCCCAAGGGCCGTCGAGGCGCAGGAGTTCGGTGAGGGCGGCGGTCAGAGCGGTCACCCGGGCGTGATGGCCGGTGCGGGTGACGTGGTCGAGGCAGGCTCGAAGGTTGTCGCGTTCGGTGCGTGCCCATGCCAGCGCCTGCCCGGCGTCTTCCAGAGCCGGGGCCGCGAACGGTGCTGACGTAGGCGGCGGAGGGCCGGGCCGGGTCTGGCGGGCCAGCCAGTCCTGGGCGAGGGCGGCGGTGTGCTGGTAGTAATCCAAGAGCCGGTCCAGCGCCTGTTCCCGCCCGGTGCGGAGTCTGTAGCCACCTTCGGATGCCGGGTGATTAAGGTCTTTCATGATAGGGAGAAGTCACCGATTTCTGGGTGGTTTTCCAGCTCTGATTGGCCTCTTAGCCTAGTCATGAGTCTAAATCGGAATTGCAGGCGGCGGGACCGGGAGACGTGACCGGCTGCGCACGGCGTGACGTCGTTTTGCCGGGAATAGACATGCTGGTCGCGCTGGACCGGCGGGACGGCATAGCGTGTTGCCATGGTAATGCGGCGGGTGTTCTTGAGCCATACGTCAGAACTGCGGCAGTTTCCGGTATCCCGGTCGTTCGTGGCGGCGGCAGAGGCGGCGGTTACGCGGGCGGGGGACGCGGTCACGGACATGGCGTATTTCGCTGCTCGCGAGGGTCGGCCAGCGGACTATTGCCGGCGTCAGGTCGGCGAGTGCGATGTCTTTGCCGGGCTGATCGGGCTGCGGTACGGTTCGCCGGTTCAGGACCAGCCCGAGATGTCGTATACGGAGTTGGAGTTCGAGGCAGCCACCGAGGCCGGTTTACCGCGGCTGGTGTTCTTGCTGGACGAGGAAGCGGCGCTGCCGATCCCGGCGGCGCGATTGCAGGACCGCGATCCTGATCTGCAGGCCCGGCAGCGGGCGTTCCGGGAGCGGCTGCCGCACGCGGGCGTCGTTGTGGCGATGGTGACTAATCCGGAGGATCTGGAGGTCAAGCTGCTGCATGCCCTGCTGGAAAGCCGCGCCGCCAGCCCGGCAGCGGCCGCCGCGAGCGAGACCCGTGATACACGCCGGGCGGTGAATACCTTGCCGGCGGACACGGCATCGTTCACCGGCCGTCAGGAGCAGCTGGCCGAGATCGCGGCGGCGGCGGCCGGGGCGGCGCAGGCGGGCCGGGTGGTGGCCATCCACGCGATCGATGGCATGCCCGGGGTCGGCAAGACGACGCTGGCCGTGCATGTCGGGCACTTGGTCGCCGACGAGTTTCCTGACGGGCAGTTGTTCATGGACCTGCACGCCCACACCCCGGGGCATCGGCCGGTGGACCCGGCCGAGGCGCTGGCGTCCCTGCTGGCGGCCGACGGGGTGGATGCCCGGTATCTTCCCGCCGATCTGGATGGGCGGGCGGCGATGTGGCGGGCCCGGCTTGCGGGCAAGCGGGTGCTGCTCATTCTCGACAACGCCGCCGGCAGCGGCCAGGTGGCCCCACTGCTGCCCGGCGCCGCCGGCTGCCTAGTGCTGGTGACCAGCCGCCGCTACCTCGGCGATCTGCCGACCGCGCTGGTGTCCATGCCGCTGGACATCCTGCCGCCCGAGGACGCGCTGGCCATGTTCATCACCCTCGCCCCACGGGCGAAAGCCGAAACCGGGCTAACAGCGGAGATGGTCGCGCTGTGCGGTTACCTGCCGCTGGCGATCACGCTGCTGGCGGGCCTGTTCGCCCGGCACCGGTCCTGGGACATGGCCTACCTCATCGGCCAGACCAAGGCCAAGCTGCTGACCGTCAGCACCGAGAACCGCACAGTCGCCGCCGCGTTCGAACTGTCCTACCAGTACCTGACTGCCCGGCAGCAGCGGTTCTTCGTGCACCTCGGCCTGCACCCCGGCCCCGATATAGACCTCTACGCCGCCGCCGCCCTGGCCGGCCTGCCCTATGACCACACCATCCGCATCCTCGACGAGCTGCACGCCGACGGGCTGCTCGCCGAGCCGGTCCCGCGCCGGTACCGGATGCACAACCTGATCCACCAGTACGCCCGCAGCCTGGCCGCAGCAGACGACTTCGCCGATGAGCAGTGACCGCGCAATCTGTCGACTGCTCGACTGCGACGAGCACATCCCAGCCTTAGCCAAAACCGCCTGTCCCGCTCCGCGCAGGCATTGCGGCAGTCCTCTTTGAAGCGCCACAGGTGTTCCAATAACCAGGCCCGGAGGCGGGCCACGGGCCATTCCCTGCGATTGATCGCTAGACTCGCGCCTTAGATAGCGTCCAGTTCCGCGCCAACTGCGACGGCCTCGGCCGCGCCAATACGCTCGAAGATCGCCCGAGCTTGGCTCAGATTTTCCCGAGCCTCTGCTACACGGTTGGCGGCAAGGTCGCAGCGACCGAGGCCGGCCAAAGCCTGCGCTTCTTGCATGGGGCTGTTGGACTCGCGGGCCAAAAGCAGGGCCCGGCCAAGGCGTGCCCTGGCCTGGCCGAGGTCACCGCAACTTCGCTGCAGGCTTCCCATCTCGTTGAGCGTTTCGGCAGCGCCCACTGGCTCGCCGACATCGCCGTAGATGCCGAGAGCGTCCGCGTAGGCTGCGGTCGCGCCCGGATAGTCTCCAGTCAGGCGTCGAACGGTGCCGAGGTTCTTGAGCGCGTTGGCCTGGCCAAGCTTGTTGCCGTGATCTCTGTAGATCGTGAGAGCTTCCTGGAGCGCCGCAGTCGCGCCGGGATAGTCGCCAGTTAGCCGTCGGATGACACCGAGTTCGATCAACGTGTGGGCCTGGCCGATCATGTAGCCGAAGTCACGGCAGAGGGCCAGTGCTTCCTCCTGGGCTGCGGCCGCGCCCGGATAGTCTCCGGTGAGCCGCCGATTAATGCCGAGCTCGCTGAGTGCGTGTGCCTGGCCGAGCCGACTGCCGATAGCGCGGCAGATGGATAGCGCTTCTTCGTAGACAGCGGCAGCGCCCGGTTGATCACCGATATCCCGCCGCACGGCTCGCAGCTCGTTGAGCGCGTTAGCCTGACCGAGCCTGCTGCCCAAGCTGCGGTAGTCGGCCAGCGCTTCCTCAAGGTTCGCGACCGCAAGCGGAAGCTCGGCAATCAGGTGCCGTGCAGCCCCGAGGTCAACGAGTGCATTCGCCTGGCGAAGCCGATGGCCCAGGCTCCGGTAGTCGGCGAGCGCTTCTTGAAGGTTAACGATCGCGGCCTGATAGTCGCTGGTCATGAGCCGAATGACCCCCAGCTCATAGAGGGCGTCAGCCCGGCCGAGCCTATCGCCCAGATCGCGATAAATCGCGAGTGCAGCCTCGTGCGCCGTGGTGGCTCCAGGATAGTCGCCCGTCACCTGCCGCACTTTCCCGAGAGCGTTGAGCGTGTTGGCCTGGCCGCGATAGTCGCCTATTGCGTCATAAAGGGCCAGCGCCCCCTCGAAATAAGCGAAAGCTCCCCGATAGTCACTTGCCGCGCGCCGCAGATCGCCAAGCTCGTAGCGCACGTTGGCCTCGCCGAGCTCGTTCCCGAGGTCGCGGTAGATTACGAGAGCACGCTCCTGCACCTCGGCCGCGCCCGACAGCTCATCGGCCAGCCGTTGAACCACCCCCAACTGGTGCAGGGCGTTGGCTTGGCCGAGCCGGTCGCCAACCCGCTCGGCCGCGGTCGCGGCGGTCACGTGGCGGCTGATGGCGTCGGCCCAAGGACCGTCAATCCGGAATAGGTCGGCCAGGCCAGAAGTGAGGGCAACTACGCGCATGTCCTGGCTGAGAGAGGTGACGTAATCCAGACAGGCAGTCAGGTTGGCACGTTCTGCCCGTGCCCATGCGAGTGCCTGCGGATAATCGGACAGGACGGGAACTGCCGTACCTTCGAGCGGTGGGACCGAACCGGGCAGTGTCTGCCGAGCTAAATGGCTCTCTGCGAGCGCGGCGGCACGCTGGTAGTAGTCAAACAACCGACCGAGCGCACGACCACGGCTCATACGTACACCACGGGATTCTCCCGGCTCACGGTCATCATCTTGGCATAGGCTTCCGTGATCAAGAGGAGTTCATGCTCGTGGCTGGCGCCGGGCGAAGATCCGACGGTCGCCCGTTCCGGCACCTTGTACGGAACACCCGTCGTGGTCGCTGATCGCCCTGGTAACTGACGCGGCGGCCTGATCCGTTAAACGCAAGACGACGATGCCGGCGTGGCGGCCGAGCGGGTGGCTGCGGATGTCGCCAAGGCTGCGGCCGAAGTAGATCAAATCCGCCCCGTGGCGGTCGGCGCAGCTGGCAAAACGCCCGCACTTGCCGCGATGAGGATCGTTGGTAAGCAGGCCGTGGCGTGCTTCCTCAGCGGCGACAGCTAGCAGGTTCGGTCCGGCAACCGGCGGCGTGGCGCGCGCGAGCCAGCAGTGAGTGAGCGCAAGCGTCGATAGTCTACGGCATCCGGTGGGCCCTACGGCATTGACGAATCCGCTCAACACATCCGGTTGCGCGGCCGATCCGTCTACCGGACCGGTCCTCGATCGCGCTCAAGAACAACTGTTCGGTACACGACTGCCAGCTTGGATTTCAGCCAGCCGACCGCCCATATCGAGCCGTCGGGCGCTGACCATGAGTTGTGGTACTAATAACGGAGCGTGCCTGGCGCCCGCAAGCTTGGCCGCATCCGCCCTCCCCCGGCGGGCGCGGCCAGGGCCGGTCCCGCCGCGCCGTGGTCGCGGGTCATGTCGAGTTCTGACGCTGCTCCTTACGGAGCTGCCCCCCAATCCCGAGGCTCTCGACGCCGAGCACACCGGCGACCACCTGGAACAGACGGGCCTGTCCCAGCGACAGGGAATTCGCAGCGCTGATGAGTTCCTCCAGCGTTCGGGGCGTGACCGTCAGCTCGTGGGTGCGTCGGCGACTCTGGAGCGTGACCATGACGTCGCCCGTGCCTGTCCTCCATGCGTCATGGACAAGGCGATGGCGGCCGTCGCGACCACCTCCTGACATGAGCGGCACTTCGGCCTGAATTGACCACTCGTGCGCTGTTACCGATGCTTGACCGGCGCAGGCATTGTCCCTTCCCCGCCGTGAAATCCTGACTGCCCTGGCGGCGCATCGATGTCCCCCGGTGCTCGGTCACGACCTCCGTGCAGCCATCAGCCAGCGCCGCCGCGGTGACGAGCCGCACCGCCGCCCCGATCTCCGGCTCCAGGTCGAGCGGACGAACGAGAAAGTGCAAGCTACCGGGGCTCCCCCCGGTCGTCATGCCGGGGAGCCACGAAGACGATCCGCAGTTCGCTGACACTCATCACGCTGAGCGACGGGTAAGGTCAGGAAGAACGCTCGCCGAGCCGATCTGTTCGCTGAGGGCGGCGCGGACCGATCAGCGCTGCCGGAACAGTGAGTCTGTTGCACCGGTGCCACGGATGTTTGCGGACATCTCCCAGTGGATTAGGGCCCGCCGTCTATGCTGCTCTGCTCGTATATCCGGCGGCGCGCGGGCGCGCGCGGAAGAGAGAGGCACCTATGGGTTCGGTGGGCATCTGAGTTCGCCCGGCTGCGGCGGTTGCCGAAAAGGTGGATCATCTTGGCTGTCTGAGGCTATGGAGCGCGAGCATCATTCCGCCGTGACCCATCCCGGTTAATCCTTACTAATTCCGTCCCGGTCCGCTGATCCACCCAGGTGAGCCGGCCTTCGCGGAAGTATCGGGATAGCGGGGTCAGTACTATGCCGATAGGGGCGAGCAGCCAGCGAGGCGCCGCACGCCGCACCGTCGCCCATCTAGCCTGAAGTACCCGAAACGGGAGATCCGCAGTCTCCTCCTCACGACGCCAACGTATATTAGCGGTCCCGCAAAAAGTAGAATGAAGGCTAGCGTCGTCCCGAGCGCTCCCGTAGTAGTCTGGCCTGTCCGGTGGTCTGTCGTCCCGAACTGGGTCAAGACCAAGGGGAGTAATAGGATCTCGTATAGGACGAGTAGGAGCACGAAATTGCAGAATAGCGCGACCGGGCGAGTTACCCGGGTCAGAAACGGCGGGCGATCGCTAATCCGGCTAGCTTCCACAAGCACCTTGAGGTTGCGGCTCGACAGACCACGACGGTCAAAGTAGCGGGCATACGCCAGGTCGGCGCCGTCCAGTAGCTCGCGATTTCCGCCAGCCCATAGATCGGCTTTCCGCTCGAGTCCATCCAAAGTTATGAGGTCTGACTGGTGCTGATCGATATAGTCCGCCAGGGTGGGCCAGCGGAGCAGTTCTTCATGAGCGGCCTGATAGAGAACATCACCAGAAACGAGATCTTTGATTATTAGCTTGCGAACCACAAAGGCATCCAGTACTTCTCGCTCGACCTCGCTGAGGACCGCCGAGCGGGCGTGACGAGCGCTCGGCAGGTGGCCAGGAGCGACGGACGCCAGCCGCAGCAATGCTCCAAGAACTTGATCGCGCGCAATCCCGGCCCGAGTCAAATGATCTAGAACCCTGTCTGCCTGTTCGCGTAGCGCAGCCCGGACTCCGCCGCTTTGCTCATACAACTGCCGGCTGATCCGGCGATCGCTTGCGGCCCTATCGGCCAGATTCAACAGATTGTACGCCAGCAGCGGCAGCGCCTGCCCTCCTCCTGTGTCGTCGAGAATTCGGTCCACCAGACCCTCGTCGAACCTGATCCCCGCCATTGTGGCGGGCTCGAGGATGGCCTGGCGCATCTCATCGCGCCGCATGACCGGGACGCGGACAGGCCGCACCAGATACCGGCCGAAGGCCTCATCCACGGCTGGGCTGGCCATCACGTCCGATCGGAAGACAACCAGAGACCGGAACCATGGATCTTGCTCGGCAAGATGCTCCAATTCAGCGACGAGCGCTGCCGGGTCTTCACCACCGATCCCGGTGAAGAGGCGCTCCGCCTGGTCAAGCACCACGATGAGCCGTGGCGGACGGTCTGCGCCACCGCGAGTCCCGCTCTCGGGCCGAGATCCTGCGGTGAGGAACTCCGCGCAAGTGCACGGATAGCCTCGCATGACATGGTGCCGGGTTCGAGCGGGCCCACGCAGACTACGCCGTCGTGACGTGCGCGCAGCAGCGGCAGGACGGCCGCCCGGACAAGCGAGGACTTCCCGCACCCGGACGGCCCGCTGATCGCCAGCATAAACTCTTCCGGGGAGGCTCGGGGCGCGGTAAGACGCCGGACGATCTCCTCCGCTAGGTCCGACCGTCCGAAGAAGAGCTCGGCCTCAGACTCGCCGAAGCTCCGCAGTCCGGGGTATGGGTTCGTAGTTCTGGACACTGGCCGTGCGGAGGCAGAATACGGGAACCATCGGTTTAGCAAGTCGAGCACCTGAGCCGTGCCTCCGCCAGGCGACTCCGTCATCTTAAGAACCTGAATACGCTGCATGAGCGGCGGATCTGTATCATCAAGCTGTACAGGAATAACGGGTTTTCCTGCCCAATATGCGTTAAGCAGCTCCGCCTGACACCATGGAGAGGCGGCAGAGGCGGCGCTTGACAGATACAGCAGGCAGCCTGCGCGGGAAAGTTCCCTGTGTAATTCATCGAGCCAGTCAGTACCTGCAGCGATGCCGCTTGAAGGGTGCACATCCAGAAAAGTGCTGAAACCAGCCGCAATGAGCGCGCGTTCCAGCTCCGCCGCGACAGCCTCGTCGGATCGGGCGTAACTGACGAAAACATGCGCCATGGCCATCCCCGCGGGACGTCCGGAAAAATTTACACCACGAATGCTACCGCTCAGGCCGAGGAACAGCGGCACTCGGCGCGGTCAGTGCTACGTTCGCTCAACAACCTGGAGGGAATCAAAGCCGACGTTCTGCCAGCCGGAGACGGCGAGCCATGGACCGATGGAATGCCCGAGGTGTTTCGCCAAGCCGGGGCGGCCGGTCCTTCGCTGACCGCCTGCCTCAGCTCGCCCGCCCCGATGCTCCTGCTCTGATCGCGGACAAACTGCTCCCGTGAAAGCGCTTCCCCGGACTCGCAACGCCAGCGAAGGACCGGCGGCATTTCTACTTGAACTCGTGATGCTCGCCGTGCTCGCCTGGCGGGGCGGCCACCTTCAGGTGCGGCGTGGCAGCCCGGGTGCTGCCGGGCACTGGCGTTCCGGCCGCCGGCTACCGATGATCGGCGTGCTCGCGCTCAAAGCACTGGTACTCGCCGCGACCGCCGCGGCGATCTACGCACTGAGACAGCACGTGCCGGTGATCTGCTCCGCGTTCACCGCACTCGCCAACGCCGCAGTCGCAGCCATCGACCGCGAAACCGTGACACGCGCCCACCGCCAGGCGCCGACCGAACCGGTGCCACCCGGAGCTGCATGGTCCACTCGCAAAATCCGTGTCGACGACTTATCTCCGGTGATCTCTGAATTGTTCAATGACCTGGAACATCGCCAGAACCCGACCGCCCCCTCGCCGGCGAAAGCTCTCAGGAAACTGGGCCGTGAATGAGGACGACCGTCTGTCGGCGCGCAAGATCCCAGGCCAGGTGCTTCGGATCGACCTCAGCCAGTATCGCCACCGTCCGTGGCACCGGACTCGCACCGGCCAGGCCGCACCGGCCTGCTCCCCGTTGACGCCCGGGAGCACGCCTTCATGCGTCGAATCCGCGTGGCCACTGCCATCATGGGCCGGGGCCGCACCTAGCCATCCCGCCGATGAATCCACACGGAGCAGGACGATCTGGACCGGACGAGAACCCCCAACCCACTCAGGTCAGCCTTCGCATACCCGCGATCGGGTCTATCTCACTAAAGGTGTTCCCGGCGGTTCCTCTAGTAGTTTTCAGCGGCCGGGAACCGGTCGCTGAAGGTGATGGCGAATGCGTTGAGAGCGGGCTTCCACCGCATCGTCCACCGGGCCTGGCCGGTGCCGGTGGGGTCGAGGGACCGAGTGACCAGGTACAGGCACTTTAGCGCTGCCTGCTCGGTCGGGAAGTGGCCACGGGCCTTGATCGCCCGCCGGTACCGGGCGGCTCTAGCCAGCCGGTGCATCCCGCGATCGAGCCTGGGGGATCGCAATTGTCTGGCACGTTGCGGAGGACCGACGAATTGGCCAGCGTGGTGGTGGTACCGGTTTCGCCGTAGATGCCGCCGCCCGCGCTGCCTGCATTGTTACCGGAGATCACGCTGCCGGTGAAAGATGCGGTAGCCGGGTAGGAGCCGCCGCCGGCGTTGTAGATGCCGCCGCCGTACGCACTGGCGCTGTTACCGGAAATCCTGCTGTCGGTGAAAGCCACCTCGGCGAAATCGGGGTTGTAGACACCGCCGCCATCGGCGGCGCTGTTTCCCTGGATGTCAGTGCCGGTGATGCGCGTCTGCCGTATTCCGAATACCCCGGAGGGGAGGTAGATGCCGCCGCCCCGGCCGCCAGCGTGGTTACCGGAGATCGTGCTGCTGTCCACGGTCAGATCTGATCCGTCGGCGCTGAAGACGCCGCCCGCGTTCCCTGTCGCGCTGTTGCTTCGGACCACGTCATGCGACAGGGTCTCGCCGGAATCCGAGCTGAGGAAGAGGGCGCCGCCCGTTCCTGCCGTGTTCGCCTGGAACGTGGAGCCTGCCACGTCACCGCCGGCCGCGTCGTAGGTGAAGATGGCGCCGCCGTCGCCGGCGGCCGTGTTACGGGTGAACGTCGAGTTGGTCACCCTGGGGCCGCCACCCGCGGCGCTGACGTAAATGGCGCCGCCGGCGTCCGTCGCCGTGTTCCTGGTGAAGACCGCTCCGGTCACGACCGGACCATTCAGGTCCGTGACGTCGGAGATGGCGCCTCCGTCCGCGGCCGTGTTGCCGGTGAAGATCCCCCCGTTCACGGTGAGCAGACCGCTGCCGGTCACGGCGATCGCACCGTTTCCGTGGCGGAAGTTCAGGCCGGTGACGGTAAGGGTCCCGGTGCTCACCGTGAGAATGGTGAAGGCCGCGGTGCCCGGTGCATAACTGCGTTCCACGGTTGCCTCGTTGCCCAGGATGGTCAGATCCTGGGCAACGACCGGCAGGGCTGCCGTTAATCTGTAGCGGCACCCGGCCGCCAGGCTCAGCGTGGCGCCGCTGGCAGCACCGCTCATGGCGCTCACCAGCGCCGCGACGCTGCACGGCACATCGGTCGCTGCGGGCGCGGCATGTGCGACCGGCACCGGCCCCAGGCCCGCGATCGTCATCACGCCGATCACAGCGGCGCCCTGCGCTACTCTCCCCGGTATTCCGCGCATGTACCCATACCCCCGCGTGCGTTAACGACCACATCGCCGCATTGCCCAGGCAGCCCCCTGAGCAGGCACGGCGCAGGCCGGTACTTTCCCCCCGGACAAAGAACCATTGTGCCCAGCCGACGTCATGGCCGCGCAGCAAGGTTACATTAATGCCCTCGACCGCACGTAGAACGCCGCGGCCAGAGCAGAGATCAACCGCAAGGCAAAGAGCAATTCCCGCCCATGCGCATCCACCGCAAATCGTGCGGCACGCTCAACCAGCGGCTCCTGGCAGCTCTCGAACGCACTTCCCGCGGGCGGACCGCGCATATTGCTGTACCAGCCCGTAACCCTGCACGCCGAGACAGCCGAGCAGCCGAGCAGCCGAGCAGCCGAGCAGCCGAGCAGCCGAGCAGCCGAGCAGATAATATGCGCGTCCCAGCTCAACCAGTCAGATTTACACGCAACCGAACCTATTCGGCGTTTTGCGCGTTCCGCCAGCCGGCACGGCCGCGTGTAGCCGCGGGAATGTCATAAACCTGGCCCACTGAATGGCGACCGCGGCCATGCCGATCCCGGGCAGCCTGCCGAGCCATTACGCCGGCCGCGGCCGGCCTGAGTCGCCGTTCGCGCCCCCACGCCGCCGCGCGCCAGTCCGCGCCGAGACTCGCGCCCGGTTGCGCCGAGGCGCAACGCTGGCACTGCTCCCCGCCGGCAGGC
>Ga0209517_10007143_pt1 | contig 13502 bp, 16 predicted proteins | sample PeaSoiMetSII2010_FD_187695 | JGI IMG/M metagenome (GOLD analysis project Ga0209517, IMG submission 187695) | Peat soil microbial communities from Weissenstadt, Germany - SII-2010 (SPAdes) (version 2) | ecosystem: Environmental > Terrestrial > Soil > Wetlands > Peat | place: Germany...
CCGCACCGGTGGTGCCGACTCCAAACCAGGGCATGCCGGGCTGGTTGGTGTCGCTGTCGTAGATGTCGAAGCCAGTGGAGGGGTCGGCGTCGTAGGCGACGTCGGGCGTGGTACGGTTTGTGGAACTCTGCGTTACGATACCCTGCTGGTAGGTCGGCTGGGGCTCGATTGCGCTGATGCCGCCACCCGAACCGCTCCAGCCAGACTCCGCGGACAAATTTGGGTTCCCCGACGCGTTCGCGGGCAAGGTCGTGCCGCCAACACCTAGTACGTTGGGGTCCGCGGATGGGTCGGTGGGCGGAGCGCCGGAATCTCCGGAGATAGCGACAAAGGCGACCCCTTGATGCCCGACAGGGGTGGTGTAGATGCTGGCATAGGGATCAGGAGTAGTGCCTTCGACCGAGTTGAAGATCGCGCAAACGACGGAGACAGCCGGCTGACTGGCGGCGTACAGGACGGCGGTTTGCAGGTCGGCATAAGAGTTGCTATCGGCCTCGACGAGCAACATGTTGGCGCCCGGAGCGATGGCGTGGGCCCACTCCACTGCCGTGTCTTGCCGCGAGGCTTCGAGCGCGCTGGCCAAGCCAGACTGGGTGCTGGGTTGGCCGCCGTCCTGGTTGACCACCGTGAAGAAGCTCAGGCTGCCGGGATTGTTGGCTGCGCCGCCGATGCGGAAATACTCGTCGAACTGCTGGAGGTCGTTGGCGACGGTGGGGGCGTCACTCGAATCGATGATAGCAATCGTCTGGCCCGAGCCGGCATAGTTGTAGTTGTTCCCCGACAGGCCGCTAATCTGGTTGAACCCGTAGACCTGCCGGATTTGGGCCGGTGTATAACCACCGGCCGGGGACGCGCTACCCTGCGAGTTGAGTATGAATGGGGGGGGCGCCGAAAGCAGCAGGCGTCCCTCCAGCTGCTCAACGACCAGCGGGCGCCGGCGCGCCCGGCGAGCCATCTTCTGCTTGCGCTCCCTCGGCAAATTCCAGAGTTTTGGTGCCATGACCTTGTACCTCCTGTTGGGAGCGCTTGGTCTTGTCGACGAAGGGGGTGCGCACGCTATCCAGAGTGGCCTCTAAGGGAGGAGGCGTTGGCGCGAGGAGAAGTAAGCGCGCGGGGCGGGGTTTTCTCCAAGTACGTTGTGCCGCCAGGTTTTGACGCCTGATTGCTGGCGCCAAGACATAAACAATCGGCGAGCCCCCCGATGAGGCTTGAGACGTCCCCCGACAAGATTCAGGAAATCCGCCACGACATCGACCAGACCCTAAACGGTTTTTCACTGCTGGTCGGAATTCCAAGCTGACGACGCCGACCTGAAACTCAGCAACTGTTGGGCAGACGGGTCCTAAAGTTAGCACGGAGCTTCGAGGAGCGAAAAAATCCAGCAAGCGCTTGGTTTTCTCTTCTCGAACGCCTTTTCTTTTTAGTTGGCCTTGATGGCTCAGGAACCCAAGGGCGAGAGCTGGCCGTTGGAGCGCTATCGCAACTACCATTGCCTGTTGGCACGGCTGCATCTCGACGCCGGCTTGCAAAGTGAACCCGATGCTTCCGACGTGGTACAGCAAACGTTCATAGAAGCGTGCCAGGCCATGGCCAGGTATCAGGGCCAGAGCGATCCGGAGCTGACGGCGTTCCTGCGGCGGATCCAGGCCAACATTCAGGCCGACGCCGCAGGCCGTTTCCGCGCAGATGCCAGGGATGTGGCGCTCGACCAATCGCTCCAAGCCGACATCGAGCAATCTTCCTCCCGTTTGGAGGCGTGACTGGCGGCCGAACGGTCGTCTCCCAGCCAGCAAGCTATGGCCCGTGAACAGTTACTGCGGCTAGCGGCAGCCCTGGCAGAGTTGCCGGCCGACCAACGTCGAGCGGTTGAGTTGCATCACTTGAACGGCTGGGCGCTGGCGGAAGTAGCCAAGGAGATGGGTCGAACCAAGGCTGCCCTCATGGGGCTGATCTTCTGGGGACTCAAAGAGCTGAGCGTACTGCTCGTAGAGGACAAGTCTGGGCCAAGCCATGGAGCATGAATTCGAAAAACCCGAAGACAGGGAGCAGCGTTTCCACGAAGTGCTTGTTCGCTACGTGGAGGCACTGGAGGACGGGCACCCTCCCAACCTCAAGGAATTCGCCGCGCGCTATCCGGAGTTTGCTGCGGATCTGGAGGAGTACTTTGCCGGCCTTCGCCAGCTAGACCAGCTAGCGGGAATGCTGCGTGGCCTCGTTCCGCCCTCGGTAGCGCGTCAACGAGGCAAACCAACAGAATGATTCACAACAACGGCATCTCGTAACGTGCGGTCGGGAAGTGTGATTTAACCGTTGATTTATGGCGCCGATTCAGGCGCTTGGCTTGGATCGCATGAATGCCGGGAAGGGACCCCGTTTGACACAAGTGGGTTTCTTCAGCCTCTTCCCTTCCGCCCCAGCATTAAATAGCCACCCGCGAATAGGCTCGCTGCACCGACAAGCGCATAGAGTATGCGCATGAGGTAGCTAGGATCGGCCGACGGTTCAAAACCGGCTCGGAAGCCGTAGATGCAGAAACCCGCCACCAGAATCAGCACGATAGCGACCAAAACCTTTAGAACGTGGATCATGCGAGTTCCTCGGCGAGAGGGGTTCGTCGGTCAGAGCAGATTTTACGCACGAAGAGGAGCGGGAGCAAGAACGTAGCCTTGCCGCCCCAAATCGCAAGAGAGAGTTCACAGGCCGGAAGCGGAAACGTACCGATCGCAATTCCGTTCGCTTCGGAAATCCCCGAGAATTCCTGCTTACTGCGCTTGCTGTCCTCCCGCCCGCGAGGTATGTGACTGCCCCTGTTGCATCGCGATTAGCGCGATGCCGCACACGACAGCTACCGAGAAAGGACAACGCATGATGGCAAGCAAGAAGACAGCGAAGGATTCGGCCCACACCGAAAAGGCGAAGAGCACCGAGGCCGAGAAGGCGACGGGCACCCCGAGGAAGATTACGGGCCTGAGTTTGGGCGACATCGTCCTGATTCCTGGCTTCGACGGCCCGAGAACCATTTGCAAGGCAAGCAAGGTCGGGGACGGCGCCGACGCGGGGAAGTTCGAACTCGCCCTGCGAGATGAGGCGGGCGAAGTGGAACACGCCCGGTTCGCCCCGGACGAGGAGGTGCAGGTGGTTGGCAAAGCGCCGACAGATACCAAGCATAGGGCGATTCCCGCCGATTCCGCGGCGCGGAAGACCTCCAAGGGAAGAGGCACGAAGAACAGCGCTGCCAAGGCTGAGGGGGCGAAAGCCGCCAAGAAAACCAAAGAGCCAAAGGCTGCCAACGCACCCAAGGAGAAGAGGACCAGTGCCCTGGACGCCGCCGCCAAGGTTCTCGGGGAGACGAGCGAGCCGATGAACTGCCAGGAGATGATCAAGGCGATGTCGGAGAAAGGGTATTGGAACTCCCCAGGCGGGCTGACGCCGCACGCGACTTTGTACTCTGCGATTCTCAGAGAGATCAAGGCGAAGGGGAAGGAGGCCCGGTTCAAGAAGGCCGAGCGCGGGAAGTTTAGCCTAACATAGGCTTGCCTATGCAAATCTGGATCGCCTACGAGGCCTCCAACGCGAAGGCCTTTTCTTGTTGGCGATATTGGCCGACCGAGGCGATCCGGACGCGACGTGGGCGAACGTGGGCGTGCTGCTGGCCCACCGGAGATGAAGACGCCCCGCTGGAGAAAATGCCAGTCGGCCGGCGGGGCGCGTCGCAGAATGGCACCGCGGCAATTCTTTGCAGTTCCAGCGAAGAACCGTTCTGTCACTGGCCAAACGCTTTAAGGAAACGGCGGCTTGGTTCCGGCCTGATCCGCGATTCCAGGGCCTTGCTAGCACCTTTGCGCCTCTTACGGCCGCGGTGGGTGAGCGCGGCGGACAGCATTGATCGTGTCGTCAAGTCTTGACAGGAACCGGGAGCGGTCCTTCGGCGCCATTGGCGCGGGGCCGCCGGTCACGATCCCACCTTGACGAAGTCCGCCCATTAGCTCGCGTAGCGCCAACGCCGAACCGATGTCGTTGTCCGTGAACGAGCGGCCCTTTGGATCGAGCACGCGTGCCCCTTTCTCCAAACAACGGGCAGCAAGCGGAATATCGGCGGTGACCACTATATCGCCCGGCCCGGCGTGATCCGCAATCCAATCGTCCGCGGCGCCAAAACCAGGACAAACCACCAGTTCTACGAGCGCGCTTGCCGGTACACGGAGCGGAGCGTTGGCTACCACAGTAACGTGCATATCGTACCGGCGCGTTACACGGTAGATCTCCTCCTTGACCGGGCTAGCGTCGGCATCCACGAAAACAATGAGCATATGGTTATCGTCCTGGCCACTATCAGGTCGATGCCGTCGCGCCGCAATACTTTGACTCCAATAGTCATCAGCATACACTATCCCTCGAATGCGATCAGGCTTGCGTGATCCGCCGCAGCCCGCCAAGCTGGGTTCATTTCCGCTGATCATTCTGTCTCGCAAGGGGATTGATCCATGGCTCACACGTCCTCGTTCGCGTTTGCTTTTCTGGGAATTTGCCTTTCGCGACCGGCGCTTGCTGACGAACCCACCTCGATTCCACATGCAACAACGCAACAGGTCCAACGGACGGTCGAGCGCGCCATTGGATACTTGCAGACCGAAAGCGCCGCCTGGTTGCGCACACGCAAATGTGCTGCCTGCCACCACGCGCCGATGCCGCTTTGGGCACTGAGTGAAGCCGACCGGCAGGGGTATGCGATCGATAAGAAATTCTTGGCTGATACCGCCGCGGCCACGCTGGGCAGCCTAGAAAATATGATTGCCTCGAAGCTGGTAAGCAATCCGGCTGATCCACCCGATCCGCGCCCAAGCGCCAAGGGTGTGAACATGGGGACCGTGTTCATGGCCGTTGCGGCTCAGTCGTTGCCCCTTCTTGATAAGGGACAAAAACAAAGCCTTAAGCTGATTGCGGACGAAATCGTCAAGAAGCAGCGCGCCGATGGCTCATGGGAGTTCTTTCTCAATCTCAGGCGACCACCGATCAACGAAAGCCAGACTACAGACGCCGTCTGGATCATTCTGGCATTGCAGGGCGAAATGGGAGTCGACGCGTCGGAATCGCAGCGTGCGGCGATAAAGAAAGCGACTGTCTGGCTGGCCCGCGCCAAGCTGTCGGACAACCTTCAAGATAAGGTCCTCAATGTGCTGTTGGCCCTTCGCACCGGCAAGTCACGGAACGAGATGCAAATCGCCATCGACCAGTTGCTTGCCCGTCAACGATCCGACGGCGGCTGGAGCCAGACAGCGAAGATGACGAGCGACGCCTTTGCCACAGGCCAGACCCTGTACGTTCTTTCGCTTGCCGGTTATGCGGCCGAACGACCTGACATCAAGCGAGCCATCAACTTCCTTGTTGCTACTCAAAAGCCGGACGGCAGTTGGCCGATGACCTCGCGATCCACGCCGGACGGAAAGCCCGGGAGTGCGAAGTTATTGACGCCGATCACTTGCGCGGCCGGTGCCTGGGCCACGCTCGGCTTGGCGAGGCTCGCGCCAAAACGGCACTAAGATGGTGGCACGATCTACTGTCGTCATGCGAGACCCCGACGGATTTTCGGGCGCTAGCCAGCGCGAAACTAAACGTTCATTGGCATCAGATATGAATCAGCGGGCTAATGAAGGACATCGCAACGATGCAATGAGAACGATCAAGCTCTTGAATCAGGCAAATTGCAGTCCCCAACCTATTTCCCGAATGCGAAAAGCTTGCCCACCTCCCCATCGTCATCCACCGCCACATGCAGGTACACGCTCGTCGTCAACAAGCTGGCACGACCCGCCGCCGCCCTCACTTCAGCTATCGTGCGTCCCCCGGCTAAGGCGTGGCTAATAAAACTATGCCGCCCGCTCTGAGGACCTGTGAGATTGGCCTCCAGCACAAGCTGATCGGCGCGCACTTCGACTCTGAGTTCTCGAATACTGACCAGTCTTTCCTTCGGCAATTCCACAGCCTTGCCCAACCTGCGACAAGATTCGGACCCCGTTGCTCCAGTGGCACAGCGGTTGCCCTGCCGTCAGGCACAAATCCAAGGCCTCGTCCCAAGTTATTCTGTACAATCCACCCCTTCAGATTGGAGAATGCTATGGGAACCAAGTAGTAATGTGTTTGATGCAATTTGGCATCGGCCGACTGCATTGCATCTATTTCCCTTTTCAGCTCGTCCAGCAGAACTGGTGGTGTCGCGCTCATTCTGGGAATATCGTGGACTCAATCGGCGACGGTAGCCTTGAGCTGCTCGAATTCGTTCTTCAGATCTACTACCTCCGCAGCCAGCATGGCCGTGCCATGCCGGTTGCGTCTAGAAGTTGGCGCCCTGGTTCGACTTACGACGCCCGGAGACAGTGTTTTCGGCATAGTAAAAAAGGATGTCGAAATTGTCCGGGTTGTAGCCAAACAACCTGAGCGGGAGAGATACCTGCCCGCGATGAAGAACACCCTGATTGGCCGCGGCGAACAAAGGGGACCAGACCGTTCTTGTCAAGAACGGTCCGCGTTCCGTAGGTTGTTCGGGCACTAGGTATTCACGAAAACACGCTGGGAGTCGCGCTCTACCGCGCCGGCCGTTTTGTGGAGGCCACGCCCGTCCTCGAACGTAGTCTGCGCCGTATTCCAGGCTTTGTGGACGCCCACAACTTACTATTCCTGGCCATGTGCCATGCCCGACTCGGAGAGACGGACAAGGCGAAGGAGTGCTATCAGCGGGCCAAACGTCGGCGCGCAGAGATAAGCGAGAAGCTGCCGCCCGCGTGGGCCGTGGAGCTTGACGAGTTTCAAGCCGAAGTGAACAGTTGCTCAACGCACGGAACGCGCAAGGGAAATGACGAACGGCGAATGACGCGCCCAGTCAAGGACCCAACCGCTGGGCGCAGTTCCGAGGATTGGATGCTACAGATCAATATCCGCCAGCCTAAGGCGAGCAGGTGAGAAAATGCGGCGGTTCCCTGGCCCCGTTCCGGTTCCCTCTTGCAGCGCGCAGCGCTCCGATGAGGAGCGACTGCTGCAAAGCAGCCTCTGTTCTCTCCGTCCCTTTCGGTAACGCCCCTGGGGGCCTCGCGGCCCTTGGGGGCGTCTGCTCTACTCGGGCGCGAGCACTGTATCACTTTAGCCGTTATTTGCGCCTCCTCATTCGACAGCCGTTTGAGGCCGGCTAGTCGTTTCAACCGGCAGGTATCACATCCAAATCGGCAGAATATGCGTGCCGTGCGCAAACGGTTACAACCCGGTACTACGGCGAGTCGGAGGGCAATGCATCCTGCCGGGCCCCGCAAGGCGGAGTTGGTGGTGCTGCGCTTCTTCGCCGGCATGACGATTCCCGAGGTCGCAAAGGCTCTCGGTGTGTCGGTTCCCACGGCCGAACGATGGTGGGCGTACGCCCGCACCTGGCTGTATGCCGATCTCGAAAGCGAAAACTCCGAAAATCCGGCGCGACAAGATCGTCGATCACGCCCGTGCTCGCAGTACAACTCGTGCAACTTCGGCAGCAACGCATTACGATTATCAACCGTAAAATCCTTCGCGCCGAATTCTCCGAGGCGCAAGATCAACGCCCGCCGGATCGTCAGGTCCGGTTCCTCGTCCAGCCGTTTGACGATAACTTTGGCTTCCGCCCCCAATGGAGAAAGGCGATGGAGCAGATAGCTCCGAACTCTTGGATCGGGGCTGTGCTTGAGCAGCGGCCAAACCTCCGCTGGCTCGTTCATTCTGAGCAGAGCGACCGCCGCATTCGTTTGCCGCTTCGCCAGCTTCTCTTTCAGTTCGTCCTTCCCATTGAGCGGCAGCTTCTTGTCGATCTCGCCGGTGAGAACAGGCCAGGCCCGTTCGCCTAAGTGGGTCTGCAAAAGTCATTTGACACTACCATTCGGAAAACCGCATTATTTGCAGCGTTTACGACTCATTAAATGTCAAAACCGTTTTGCGGACCCACTTAGGGTTCACCTCATTGCCTCCATTTTGCTGATTCCTTCCTGATTCTTCAGTCGTCCCCTCGGCATTGAAGTGTCCTCTGGTTGAAATGGTCAACGCGACCTTTGCGACATCTTACCTAGCACCAATCCGATGGTCACGAGTGTTTTCCGTAGACGGCACTTCCCGACTAGAAATGGGCATGCGGCAACTGAGATCGAATGCCAGGAGGCCGTTTGCCAGTTCAAGGTGCCGCAACCGAAATCCGAGCCAAGCGCGCTAAGGATGCCTTGGCTTCTTCCGTCAGGCGTGCCGCAGGCTGCCCCGTGGCCAGCTTTTCCAACAGTCGCCGGCAGTCAGGCGTACCGCAACGCTCCAGAACTTCAACAGCCCGCAACATCCGGAGCCGCTCGCCTTGAACGGACGCCAACTTGTCCAGCAAGGCTTCTGCCCGGCGCCGGAGTTCCGGCGTTGGTTTGCCCTGTATGACCTGGCTTAGTGCTGCCTGGGCTCCTTCCGCCTGCTGTTCCAGTTCATGCGTTGCTTTCTCGCGCACGGCAAAGCGATCATCGTTCAGGTCGCGAATCCATTGCGTAATCAGCTCTGGCCGAACCGGCCGAGTTGGTTCTAAGCGAGTTTGCAGAAGCGCCACGGCTTGGTCGGAAGCCTCACTCAGTCTGGCGATGGCCTGGTAGGCCTTGGCGGCGTCGCTCGCTGCCAGGTCCTGCCACTGGATTTCGCACTCCGCCTCTGAAAGGCGTGCGCTCTGTGCTCGAACCCGGTGAGTGAGAGCGGCTACATCCCAAAAGAGAACCGTGGTGTCGAGGCCCGTGGAGATCAACACCCTGCCGTCCGGGGTAAATACCAGGGAATTTGCCGGGCCGCGATGGCCCGTCAACTTGCGCAACTCCATGCCGTTGTCCAGGTCCCAGAGACGGATCGTGTTGTCCCAACCCGACGAGGCAAGTGTTCGCCCGTCCGGGGAGAACGTAACGTAGATCGTCGATTCCTCGTGACCCGCCAACAGGCAGCGTTGTTTGCCGGAGGCGGTCTCCCAAACGGGAATGGTTTTCTGCGAGCGGTTCAGGGCCAGCGTTTTCCCGTCGGGCGAAAAAGCGAGCCGCGGCTGGATAATCGGGCTTTGTGGGAAGGAGGAGGAATCACGCGTCCCTTGATCGGAGGGTTCGTTCATCATCGCGTTCAAGGCCGTGAGGCGTTGGCCGGTGGCCAGATCCCAAAAACATAGCTTGCTGCCCTTGTTGATTCTCCGGCCAGACGCGGCCAGCGTTTTGCCGTCCGGCGAAAAGGCGACTGCTTCCACCGTGCAGAATTCGTTCCTGCGATCCTTCATCGTGAGGCGGCGCACCCTTCTGCCAGTAGCCAGGTCCCAAAGCTGAATGATTTCATCTGTGTTTCCACCGCCAGGTAAGAGCGCCCTACCTGCAGAGGCGAGCACCTTGCCATCAGGTGAGAAAGCCAGGTGATAGTAGGCGATCCAATTGAACCCGTCCGGCTTCGGATCGCTCACCAGACGGCGCGCGAGACGGCGGCCGACCACGTCCCAGACGTCGACTTCGTTCGTATCTCTTCCTCCGGCCAATGTCCTGCCATCAGGCGAGAAAGCGAGGCTCCAATGAGTTGCGCGGCGGCCAGACTGGGCCGGAGCGCCATGCGCCGAGCCGTCCTGTTCTTCTGGAAGCGTTGCGACCTCGTGCCCGGCACTGACGTCCCAGAGCCGGACGCAAAAATCGGCCTCGTAAGCCAGCGTTCGCCCATCCGGTGAGACAGCGGCGGCGGCAAGGCTTAACGGATTCCCCGCCGCCGGGGTTCGTTCTTCGCCGGTGAGGACGTCCCACAGACGGATCGTGTCTCCATCGCCGCCGATCAGGGTCTTTCCATCATTGGAAAAGATCAGTCTCCAGAGCGGCCCGACGTTTTTTTCCAGGCGGCGAAGCTTTTGGCCGGTCGCCAGGTCCCAGAACTGGATGGCATAGCGATTCGCCTCTTGATCCCATTCGGCCGCCGCGAGTGCCTTGCCATCCGGTGAAAACGCCAGCCCTGGAACAAATGGCGCTCCATGCAGATCGCGGACGATTTTGCCGCCGTTCACGTCCCAGACTGTGATGTGGCCGCTTTCCGTCCCAAGTGCTAATTGGCCACCGTCGGCGGAAAGGGCCATGCCGCGAACCATCTCTGGACGAGTCAATTGTTGGCGTTCCTTGCGCGTAGCAACGTCGAACAAGCGGACGGTCCGGTCCAACCAATCGCCAGTCACCAAGGTCTTGCCGTCCGGAGTAAACGCGAGAAGGTTAAGCCGGTTATGGTGAGCCGGCAGCCTGGCAACCGTTTTCCCGGCGGCTAGATCCCACAGCAGCACAGTTTGTCCCGCGTGGCCCGAGGCCAAGGCCTTGCCATCGGCAGAAAACGCCAGCCCCTGGATGTCGCCGAGAGGCGCGTTGAGTTGTCTGACCTCGCTCCCGGACGCCAGGTCCCAAAAGTGGATCGAAGCTGCGCTGCCCGTCGCCAGGACTTTTCCGTCGGGGGACAAGGCGAGCGCCCCGTTCTCTTCAAAATGTCCCGGAAACTCGTGCAATAGTCTGCCGCTCGCCATTTCCCAGACACAGATTTTCCCACGGCCGTAGTAAGTATTGGAAATCAGCCTCTTGCCATCAGCAGAGAGGAGGAGGGAGCTGATCGAACCGCCACCGTGGCGAAAGCGCAGGGTACCCAATCGCCGAAAGGCGCCGGCCGGGAGTGCGTCGCCAGATTGGTCTATCGGGACCGGCTTCTCTTTCTTCGGCCCCGGGCGCTGCTCATCGGTTTGTCCCATCCGCATCTCTTCGTTCGGTCGCGCGGCTATGGTATGTCGGGCCAGCAGGCCGGTTCCAACGGTAAGGGTGCCAAGTGCCAAAACCAGGAAGGAGCCAAGCTTCCACCTGGAGACGAGCGCGGCCTTGAGGGTACGCTTCGCCAACGCGGCTGCCTCGGCCCGGATAAGTCCCGGCTCGCCCGCACCGAATCGCAGCACGCTCATCACAGCCGCCGTGGACAGAGCGGAACCGGCGTGCACGTCGAGCGCCACCGCGCATAGAGCCGCTGACAGGGCTATGCCGCGCCGGGCCAGCCGCACGCGGAGCAGCTTGCGCGCCCGAGCCAGCCGCCCGGAGACGGTCCCCTCTTTCCAGCACAGTTCGTGGGCCGCCTCGGCCTTGCTCTTGCCTTCCAGGCAGCAGAGGACAAAAGGAGTCCGATAGTTCTCCGGCAGGCGGAGGACTTCCTCATCCAAGATCGCCTGGAGTTCGCGCAAGGCCGCCTCGGAAACGGGCTGCTCGGCGTGGCGCTGAGTTGAACGTTTTTCGCGTGCCTGGCAGCGAATGGCTGATTTCTTGGCGTTCATGGCGGTGCGGTATGCGGTCCCGTAGAGCCAGCTGGCCACGGAAGCCGTTTTGCGGATGGAGTCAGCCCTGCGAACCAGAACTAGGAGGGTAGCCTGAACGGCGTCCTCAACGTCCTCTTCCTGGCTGAGGACATGGCGGCAAACGGCCCCGATCAGGCGCCTGTGCCGCGTCACCAGCGTGGTAAAGGCCACCTCATCCTTCGATACAACGAACCGGTGGAGCAGTTCCGCATCCGTGTAGTCCTTGGCGCCGGAATCGCTGGCCAGCCGGCGCAGGTGCTGGACGACGTGATCGAGTTTAGCAGCAGGCATGGAATTCATGCTCCGACAAGTTGGGGGTTTCCTCTATTAGTGTCCATGCCTACATCGAAAGGTACGGTTTTTTGTGAAAAAAGGGAAGATTGCCGGCTGTACGTGGCCGCGTCGCTGGGCATCCAGGACTGCAACCAGGCGGGGCGGGTCAACTGCATCACCCTAGCGCCGCACCGTTGAGTGGCGCACTTGTGCTTCGGCGGCGCCAACTTCGACACGCTCTTCGCCATGTGAGTCAATCATGTTTACGAGCGCCGTAGAAAGTGAAAGGCGTCCAGGTGTTTCGCCCAACATTCAAACCCAGAGCGCCGCGACTCTAGATTCCGATGGGGGGACCAGGTGCGCCGGCAAAGAAGCGATGGGGCTGCCCTACCGCGGGAGGATCGAGCTGGCTGCCCCGAGTCCGGACGGCCATCGGCGTGCCTCCGCCGATTGCGAAGGTCGAGTTCGGGACTCTTCGTCCGGAAGTGACCCTCGCAGGTGGCATAGGGGCAGTGGTTGAGCTTGCAGACCAGTTCCACCGGACCTCAAGAGTATGTAAGCGGCGGTAGCGGTGGTCACACACATGCATCATGCGGCCGCAAATCGGACAATCGCGGTCGAGGACATCGAGTTCCTCCAAGACAATCCGTACCTGCTGGCCACGGGCTATGTGACGACACTGCAGGGGCCTCCCGAGCCGATGCGCTCGCCATTGCTCTATGGCGAGTTCAGCGTAGGCCGGGAAGAGGACGCCTGGCAGGTGATCCCGACGGAGTGGGTCAAGGCAACCATGAATCGTTGGACGCCGGAGGGGAAAAAGATTCAGCTGTGCGCCGTCGGCGTCGACATTGCCCATGGTGGGCCGGCGAAGACCGTCCTGGCCAAACGCTACGGCACGTGGTTTGCACCATTGGAAAAGTACGACGGCAGACTGACCGACACTGGCATGAAGGCGGCAGCACTAATCCAGCAATCGATCCGAGAGTATCCCCAGGCCCTGGTGTGTATCGATTCAGTGGGCGTGGGGGCCTCGGCCTACGACGCTCGCAAGGAACTCCGGATGTATCATGCGATGGCGATCAACTTCAGCGCCAAATCTTCGAACACTGATCGCACAGGTGTTTTGTATTTCGTCAATACGCGAGCTTTTGCCTATTGGACCATGCGCGATTTGCTCGACCCGGATGGGGGTCAATGCATAATGCTGCCCCCGGATCAAGAGCTGCTCTCGGACTTGACCGCGCCCCATTGGTCCATGACCACCCAGGGGATTAAGATCGAGCCCAAAGAGGATATCGTCAAGCGGTTGGGGCGGTCGCCGGTCTGTGCGGATGCGTTGGTGCTTTCAATTCTGGTGCCGACGTAGTATTCACCCTCGTCAGCGTAGCTGAATCGGCTGGGCGAATGGACCCAGTTTAGAAGAAATGGGTCTATTGCTATTCAGGGCCATTTGAGCAGCGATCGCGGTGGCGATAGAGCGGAAGTCACTTGACACAGTGATTGCTTGCCGGAAGCAATGGAGCATGTCGTGCCGCTCGAAATCTCGGTCGATGTGACCGAAACGCGCAATGCTCGGGCCCTCGGCACCCCTTGCAACTGTCATTGATGCTTGGTCAGAAGCTGTCGGTTGGAGAAAAGATGGGCAATAGAGCCTACTTGGATGCACGGCTACACTTGGCCACCACCGGCTCGACAGCGACGGCGTGAGGCCCGGCTCCACAACCACCTCCCGCCTTTCCTCGCGCCCGCACCCGATGCCGCAGCCGCCCGATCAGTCATTTAGGCCTCGCCACTCACGATGGAGATTGGCGAGAAGTGTCCTTTTTCTCGTGGCATTTGAATCAATCTGGCTCGCGATGAATTCGGTTCTTGACGC
>Ga0209517_10007144_pt1 | contig 13502 bp, 7 predicted proteins | sample PeaSoiMetSII2010_FD_187695 | JGI IMG/M metagenome (GOLD analysis project Ga0209517, IMG submission 187695) | Peat soil microbial communities from Weissenstadt, Germany - SII-2010 (SPAdes) (version 2) | ecosystem: Environmental > Terrestrial > Soil > Wetlands > Peat | place: Germany: Weissenstadt...
ATACGGCGGCTCATGCCGGCCGGCACGGGGGTTGTAGCCCATGGTGGCCGCGGCCACAGTGTCCGTATTCACGCAGTTCCTGCCGACAACGAGTATGCCCGGGTGAATGGGCTTGGAACCCAGGACCCACGGGCCCTCGCCGCCGACCGTGGCGACGATGCCGTCCGCGATGGCGAGGTCCACCGGGCGCGCCCCGAGAATATCGGCCAGAATTCGAGGAAGCCGCCAGCCCTCGTACCGGTTCGACTTCGGATCGAGCTCGGCGGGCGCACCGGCAGGCGCCTGCACATACCCGTAGTGGAAGACTTGCTCCCGGTCGCTATACACGCCCAGCGGCGTGATGCCGAACAGGTTCTTGATGCAGATGGTGATACCCATCTCTTCGTGGTTCTTCATCTTGCCCAGGCTCACGAAGAAATCGCAGTCCTCATAGGAGTGGTTCATCAGGAACGCCGGAAAGACGTACGGTTTGCTCTGGACTTTCAGCAGAGAGTATTGCTTACCCTCGCCGAGCCTGTCAGTGTCCTCGAATTCGACCAGCGGCGCCGCATTGCGGATGGCGGCGACGTCCCACCCGCCCGAGAGCAACTTGTCTTCAAGCTTGTAGCCGCGCTTGCGGCTCTCGGCGCCTTCGAGGATGCGGATGCGCTTCGCGCCCAGTGCACCGAACGCCGCGACCACCGCGCCGACCACCCGGGGATGCACCCAATGCGTGTCGCCCACCGTGTATCCGGGAAAGGGAGCGCCGCCGGTCAGATTGAGCTTGATGCCGACCGTCTTCCCCTTGACTTGGTTGCCGATCCCGCCGATCTGATCGAACATCTGCCGGAACCGGGCCGTCAGGTCCTCGTCGTAGCTGCGGACCTTGGCGACGGATACCGGTTCCGCCGGACCCGCCGATACGGCCTGCGGCTCTTCGACCGGCTGAGCCTCGGCCGGCCGCACTGCCATTGCTCCTACCGCAAGACCAGAAAGTGCCAGCCAATCGCGCCGCGTCAGATTCTCTCTCATGGTTTGTCTCCTCTCATTCCATCGAAACCGCACCCCATAACAAAAGCTTCGGAATAGTCACTTCCTTTCTTCCCTCGGCGTCCCGCAGCGGCAGATCCACCGCCGCACCCTCGGGTGTTTCCAGGTGAGCCGAGCGGAACTTCCCGGCCACGCGAAGCGTGATCGCCTCCGCCGGGTGGTCGAAATAGTTGAGTAACTGCACGACCAGAGGTTGTCCGGGGCCGCCTCCGCTGACGAACGTGATTACCGACGGCACATTGAACGGGACCACGCCCAGGTCGTCGTCCGAGAGCAGCTCCTTGAGATCGCGCGCCACTGATTCGGGATCTGGATCTTTGTAGACGACCACGCGGCCTTTGCCGGCTGGGACCTCGGTAAACGGCTCCGTCTTCGGAGCCCCGCCCCAGGAGGGACCAGTGATCACGAGCCCGCCGTTCTCGGCGAACTCCTGCAGCAGTTTGCTCTCGGCCGCAGACGGCGGGTCGAGTTCGGTGGCCACGAGCGCGCGGAACTTCACCACTGTAGCAGCGTTCAGCCCGGAACGCGTCACCAGTTGGTAGGGCACCTGGCGGCGTGCCGTAAGATTCAGGTACTCGCCGGCGACATCCTGTTTTGTGCTCGCCGGATCAAGCACGATGCCGACATTCCCATATGGCGCAAGGGAACGCCAGGCGGCGTGACTTTCGGCGAATTTGACATAGCTCCAGAGACGGCGCCATGCATCGAGGGCTGAGGCATCCCGGGCGCGCAGTTTGGCCCGAAGAGCATCGTCGAGCCCGACGATCCAGCGACCGCCGGCTGCGGCAGCGTCGGCGACAGCCCTCGCGTAGTCGACGGCCGATGCGTTCTCGAGCTGGCTGCTGATCCATACCGGACGCGAAGGCGAGGCGAGACTGAACGACCGGACCAGCCAGATGTTTGACTCGATCCACGGCTCGCTCGAGGGCGCACCGCGGATACCCATTTCCGAGAGATTGCGTCCGCTCGGAGCCACGCCTGCGACGGCGACGATCGGTGCTGGCTTCCACCGCCACGGTGCTGCGTCCTTCGCAATCTCGATGACCAACATGGAGCCGGTGGCTTTGCGCAAGGCGGCAGGAAATTCCGCGCCGAATTCGCCTTCAAGCACAAGTCCATCAAGCGCAGACTGGGCGGCATCCGCAGCGATTTTCGACGCATCGCCTGCCGCATAGACGAGACCGAGCACGACCAGACCGCGCTTGTGTGCCGCCTCCGTATAGACCTTCACGAGCTGTTGCTGCTCGGCTTCGACAGCCGCATCGGCGGGCGCGCTCCAGGTGACGAGGAGGCAGTTCGCAGGCGAGCTCTGCAGAAGACTGAGCGTGGCGGGTTCGTACCAGCGCGCGAGGGCGTCGCGGACGGCGGCATCGGCGGGGAGGGTCTTCGCGCGGGTTCGCCAAGCAAGTTCCAACGGGCCGCCGGTCCAGCGAACCGGAACCCACGTGTCCGGAGACGGGGATCCCGATGCTCCCAGCGTGCACGAAAGCAAGAAGAGCGCTACCAAGCCTGAAAACGAGGACATCGGCCGTGCATACGAAGAGATGGACGCTGAGACTTGACCGAGAACGAGTGCTCGGCCAGGCCTTGACCTTGAATGCGCCCAGTTTCTCCACGCGAAGGGGAGAGTTGCGCAGGTCGCAACCAATTCGCCGTAGATAACAAAGTCTGACCGCGGCAAGGCTCTGGTTCTCCTGGAAAACCAATCCTCGAACACATCTTTTACGCGACCGACTCGGAAAAATCCGTGATTGGAATCACGATCGGGGCAGTTGAGAATCGCAATTTCATTATCGCGTCGCTGCGCGAATCCACGTGAGAGGTCGTCAGGGCCCCCAAAATAGATGTCGCTCGTCCGCGACCCGCACCCGCACAACACCTACTGCTTACTAAGATCTGTATTTATCACGCTCCAAATTGAGTCCGGCTTGGGATCGTAGGGCACAGCATCATTTCCGAACTCCCAAAAGAACACACCTCCGATCCAGTTTGGAACATCTGGCTGAAAGCTATAACCCTCATTGAGCAGTTCCGTGAGCTTAGCTTTATTCGGTTTGCCTTTGCTGTAGCCCCATTCGCCCATTCCAAGCTTGGCGTTGGGAAATATCTTGTGAAACTGGGTAAATAACGCCGCAAGATCAGGTTTGAAATTCAGGCACTTGTCCCGGTAATAGCTGAGCAGGACATAGTCCAACCCCGCTTTCATATCCGCAGGGATGTTTTGGGTAGCCCATGCGATCGGATCGTACGCCGGCCCCATGCTCGTGGTGCAAGCCGGGTTGGGTTCGTAATAAAGTGTGAGGGCAGCTGTTTTTCCCGCCTTCTTCACAATATGGTAGGCGTTAACCATCTTCGTGATGACGTCTTTGTCGGTTGTGTTTGGAATTTTCCATGGGCAAGACTGCCCTTTTATCGGGATGGGATCGGAGTTGTCGAGCCAGTTGCCGTTGATCTCGTTTCCAACTTCCCATATATCGACGTAATCTCCAAGAGTGGAAACGTAGTCGTTCCAACGCGCCTCGTGGTCGGCCACGTTGAAGCAGAATTCATAAGCTGAATCGAGGACCTCGGCGAATATATAGGCTTTCTTCGATATTGCTTTCGTCGCTGCCAGATATGTGCTGGCTTTCGCACCTTTATTGCTATCAGATCCCTCTAGCTTGTACGTAAGCCGAACGGTGGGAGATGAAGTCAGGTTGCCCAGAGATTCGACCACTTTGTCCAAGTATGCAGTCTTTCTGATGTCCCTGTTATCAGCCACTGTGATGCCATGAATCGGCGTTGGAATCGTCGCCGATGAGCGGTCGACGGTGTGTTTGTCCTGTGCATCCGCTGTCGTAGCGCACATTCCGAAAGAGGAAAAGGCCAGCAGCCAGAGCACGACAGGAAAATGTTTTGTCATAAATTTACCCGCTATTCGCGCCAGCCACCCGCGTTCTGACGTGTTACAGCGTCCCTCCGAGTCGCGAGATAATCTCCAGACAAGCCCGTGTTACGTGATAAGGAGCCTTCCACGGATCCACCTTGGTGTCATCAGTCCGTCCATCTTGATAAAGCGTCGTATACACCTCGCCGTACTGATGATCGACAAAGCGCCCCATGAAGAAATGGGATTCCAAATTGAAAGCTTGCCAATACTTGAGATCTCCGGTGAGCTGGTAGGCGTTTTCAAAGGCGACCATGGCTTCGCACTGCTGCCACCATTCCATGTTCCGGTTGCTTGCGGGTTCCGAGGCCGCACCAGTGCGGTACACGCCTCCGTGTGCGGTATCAAAACCGTATCGGAGAGCGTGATCGACCAATGCCAAGCTGACGCGTCGAATGTTTGCATCGTTCTGGCGTCCAACGCGCTGCGCTGCCTCAGTAATCAGCCAACTCGCCTCCAGATCCAGGCCGTATTCGCATTTCTTTGAGTCGCCATCGCGATCGGCGACACTCCAATCATCGTTGAAGTAGTAGCGGCCGTAACCGACCTCCGTATCGATGATCTTGTTGACAAAGATGTTCAGGAGTTCGTTCACCCGGCTCTTCACCTGCGGATCTCCGGTCACGTCGTACAGTGTGGCCAGCGCTTCCAGCAGGCCCAGGTGCCAATCGTAGGACTTTCGTCCGAACGATCCGGCGCCGTTCGGGCCATCCTTGTAGTTGGGAATAAACTGCCAATCGGCAGTGAAGGCGATTCGATAACCACCATATTGACTATCGTGTGCGTGCTGGTCGATAACATGGAACAGATCCAGCGCTTCCTGCGCAGCTTGATGATCGTGGAAGGCGAGAGCGTACTCGGCCAATCCCTCCATGACGTACGACATCGGATTCAACTGCTTGGTCGAGTCCGCGATTCTTCCTTCGCGGGTCACCATGAAGTAATAACCGCCGTGCTCTTTGTCCCACATCTTTTCGCGCAGAAACTTTAGACATTCAGCTGCCATTTTTTGATACATGGGATCCGGATAGCGTCGGTACGCTTCAGAGAACGACCACAAGGACCGTGAAATCAATACGACGGACTTGTTGCCGTAGTCGGTCGGCCGGCCTTGACGGTCAAGCCGGCCAAGGAAACCTCCATATTGTTTATCGACAGCGTGATCGATCCAGAATTGCAACACGTCATGCTGCAGCGTGTCGCGGAACAGGACCGCCCAGTCCTGTGCCGCCTCGCCATTCATCTGGGCCGGGGCGGTTCTCGAACAGCAGCAGATGGAAAGGAAACCCAGGACACAGCTCATCCTCAAGCAGAGTTTCATAGGGCCTCTCGCAAACAACGGATGTTCCAAGCCCCGGAAGCGTAGCCGGATCTCAGAAAGAAAATTTCAGCGCTACCTGCCCGATCCGCGGGGCACGCGCACCTGTGACCAAACCGAAGCTGCCGAGAATATCTCCGGTAACACCGCTGAACTGCGCGTGGTTGAAAACATTGAAGAATTCCGCCCGGAACTCCAGATTCGTTTTTTCTGTGATCGGCGTGCTCTTGTGGAGAGAGAAGTCCCAGTTGTTTGTGCCGGGACCGTGGAAGAACCGGCGGTTGGAATTGCCGAACACGCCCTGGGCTTCGGGGGAGAAGGGGGATGTATCGAACCATTGTCCAGTTTTTCGGATGTCAAGAAAATGGATCGGCTGGCCATTGTAGTTGGGTACATCTGCTCCCCCGCAGCCGCACAAGGAAGCATCGTCACTCTCGCTGAGGGTCACCGGGAACCCGGTAGTGAAGCGAGTGATACCCGTGACGGTCCAACCCGAGAGCAACTTACCCTGGACGCCGTGTGCTGATTTGGTGAAGGGCAAATCATAACTGTAGCTCATGACAAAATTGTGGGTTAAGTCAAAGGTGGAAAGTGCCCGGCTAGCGCGTGGATTATAGGGATTAGGCTCATCATAGAAACCGGAAGAATTGTCGAAGGACTTGGACCAGGTATAAGCGCCCAGGAAGCGGAACCTGCCGACATCCTTTTGCACACTGGCCTGCAAGGCATCGTAGGCCGAATTTGCCTCGGTGGCCTCCCACGGGTTGCTCTGGAAATCGAGCAGGCCCTCGGACAGCCCACGACCCGAGGTCACCGAATAGGGCCGGGTTCCGTAGGAGACAACCTGGTTGGGATTGCTGGCGCTGTAGTAAATGGTGTCTTCTCCGTATTGGCCGCAGCCCTGACCCGCAGGCACAACCGGGGGCTGAAGGGCCTGGCACGTGGCGGCATTCCCGGGATTCAATTCGATTTCGTTAAGCAGGTGATGGCCCCGCGATCCCACGTAGCCAACGGTGAGCACAGCCGAACGCGCAAGTTCGCGCTGGATGGTGAGATTGAACTGCTCGGAATAGGGAAGCTTATTGTCGGTCCGGTACGTAGGCGCGGTAGCAATGGGAAGATATTGATCCCAGATTCCGGTGGCTCCTGGCCGCGGAATGGTGAAGGGGAAGCGCTGCCCGGGGAAATTGGCTGCGCCGGCACGGGACTCGTAAGGCTGTTCCAGATATACCGGCACGGGACTGACGTAGAACAGTCCGAATGGAGGATCACCCACTTCGTTGAACAGGGTCAGGTCCTCGATCGCCGTGTAGTAGATCCCACCACCGGCGCGAATGCTGGTCTTTCCCGGACCGCCAAAAATCTTTCCTAATAGGCCCTCTCGGGCGCTGGGCGAGTAGGCGATGCCAAGCCGAGGAGCAAACCGGTTGTATTGCGTCGGAGCAAGCGTTCGTGGCACTCCAGGATCGCCTGGGAACTCAAAGCCTTCCGGGGCATCCGGATAGATTTTCGATTGCTTTCCGGGCACAAAGGTTTGAAGCCGGTTCTTTGTGTCATAGAAGGGCTGGCTGACATCCCAGCGCAATCCGTAGTTGATGGTGAGGTTCGAACTCGCCTTGTACGTGTCTTGCACGTAGAGCCCGAAGTACTTGGTGCGGGAGTCCAGGAGCTGCAGGCTGGTTTGATTGAAGAAGTCCGGGGCGCCTAATAGGTAGTCGGCGAAATCGTTGCCGGTCTCGCCTCCCGAGAACGTGAACCAGCCATTCGGCGTGTAGGTGTTGCGTTCGTTGACCTGGATATAGCGGACATCGCCGCCAAATTTGAGGCTGTGTCTTCCCTTCACTTTCGTAAAATTGTCCGTGATCTGATACGTATTGTTGTACTGGCCAGTAATGCCGTCGGGCATTCCGAACGATGCGCCCGTGTTGTTCAGACCGATCGACGCTACACCTTCATACTTTGGATTTGAGGGGATGACGCCCAAGCCACCTTTCACAAACCCAAAACTAGTGATGTCGCCTAGTCCCTCCACCGGCTTGTTTTTCAGGAAGGCGAAGCGCGTATAGCTCACATGGAACTCATTGACCGTACTGGCATTGAAGATGGTCGTGTAATTTACCCCGATCTGCTGCGCCCGCGATGGCGTGTCCACCGCAAAGCCCGGCAGGTTCGAGAGCGGATTGTAGGGAGCTAGGTAATCGGCGTCGTCCCAGTGGTAATAGACGGACAAGTTCCCCCCGTGGCCAGTGGCCAGGTCAACCTTAACTCCGAACTTGTTGTCCTTCACATTGGACTTGTAGGCCGAACTGGAAAAGAAGGGCTGGCCGTTGCTCGTTCCGGTCAGTGTGGGGATAAACTGCAGAGTCTTTACGGCGGCTGGAGACCAGGCTGACTGAGGAATACAGGGGCCGCCTGTGGACTGAGGACAGACGATTAGGTTCGCTGGAAACACGCAACCCGTTGCCGATGTATAGTCGGTCGTGTTACAGCCACTGAACCAGTATGACTCGTCCGGGACCACCTTGTACCCCAAGCGCTGACTGAGCACGTTGGCAAAGTTGGTCGGGTAGGTAGTGTTGTCACCGCTCCGCACCGATCCGCTAAAGGCCCCAAAGCCAGTAGTCCCCAGATCAGAGAAGTCGCCGCCTCGCTCAAGATTCGATGGCACCGGGATGATGCCTGAAGAGACTCCTGCCACCTCACGCGTACCTTGGTAATCGCCGAAGAAGAACATCTTATTCTTTACGATTGGCGTCCCGATGGTGCCGCCGAACTGGTTCCGTTTCAGTTCACCTCGGGTCGGATCGAAATAGCCACGAGCATCCATGTCCTCGTTCCGCAGGAATTCGTAGACGGAGCCGTGAATCTCGTTTGTTCCGCTCTTGGTCACGACGTTGACAATGGCACCCGAAAAGCGCCCGTATTCAGCGTTGAATGAACTCGTCATCAGCCGGAATTCCGCGATGGAGTCGAGAGTGGGCACGATGGAGGCGCCGTTGTTGACGCTTTCCTCGACATCGCCGCCATTGACCAAGAACGAGTTGGCCGATTCCCGCTGCCCGTTGACCGACACTTGACCAGAATTGCCGTTGCCAGAAACCGGGCGGTCATTGACGGCGTCGTCGGAGGCAACCGGCACCACGCCTGCCTGCAGGCCCATCAAGTCAATGTAGCTGCGGCCATTCAGCGGCAAGGTTGTCATCTTTTTGTCCGAGATGACGTCTCCCAGTTGCGTATTGCTGGTGTCCACCTGGGCGGCGTTGGCGACGACTTCCACCGTCTCTTTGAAGGCATAGACTTTGAGGGTAAAGTCGGCACGGTACTTCTGGTTCACATCCAGCTTGATGCCGGTCAGAGCGGTGGTCTGGAAGCCCGAAAGTTCTACCTGTACGGAATAGTTCTCGCCCACCGGGACGCTCAGAAATTCGTAGGTGCCGTCCGCGTTCGTCCTCACCTTGCGGACTAGCCCGGTGTTCAGGTTGTGTAAAGCTACGCTGGCGTTGGCCACGGCCGCGCCACTGGAATCCACTACGGTTCCCACAATCGTGCCGGTGACTTCGGCATAGAGGATTTGTCCGGCACAGAGCAGGATTGCGGCAAAGCTGCAAACCCAGAACTTGGGGAGCGATTGGCGCTTCATGCAGCACCTCCAGGGTCAGTCTCGGGACACAGGCGAGAGGTGCCTGATAAATTACTCAGTAGCTCCCCTCATCCGATATCCCTTCATCCAGTGCCTGCCACATTGGAGTTACTTCATGATGCGCGTCTTTATAAAGGGCCGTCTTGGCGGAGGTACCACAGAAGCAGCCGCCGGTAAAGGTTGGCAGGTCCATGCGCATTATTCTGAACGGGGACACATAACCGCATATGTAGGTTGGTTGTCAACAAGAAAATTGGGAAACCGCCCCCGGCCGGCCTTCCACAGATCAGCTGTTCTTATAGCTAAGTCCATCTTGTTCAAATGTATGCGAGAATAATTCAAAATAATTATCTGCCTTGGTTTGGACCAACTAGGGCAGTTGTCGGATCGTCTCCTGCACTCTATGTATGCTATGTGTATATGTTCGAGGCTCACAGATGGCAGCGGATTTTGCGGATCTGGAGCCGCACTTCATTGTGCTTCTGTTTCTTTCTTGGCGTCATCATCGCGCGCCTGGTCGTCGTGCGGATCCTGTTGTTCCTGTTTGTGCAGGCGGTTGAATTCCGCAAGCATGTGCTCCGATTTTTCGGGCTCTCCGAGTTTGGCGTAGATCCGGCCCAGCTGATAGTAGGCTGCGATCAACCCCGGGTCGTACCTTATGGCCTGTTCTAACTGCAGTGTAGCTGCCCGCAAATGACTGGAACTGGCCAAGAGTTTCCCTAGCTCGTAGTGCGACAATGCGTATTCCGGCTTGAGTTGGATCGCTTTTCTGAAAAACCGTTCCGCCTCCGCGTTTCTGTCCATGCGTTCCAGCAGGATTCCGAGATGACAGTTGAGACGGGCGTTCCCTGGTTGCAGAGCGACGGCGCGACGTAGAGAGGTCTCAGCATCGTCCATTTTCCCTAAGTTCACCAAGGCAATGGACTGCACAAATAGCGCCCTCGCCGACTTAGGGTTCAGTTCCACAGCCCGTGTCAAATCCTTCACGGCCTCTTCGTAGAGACGGAGGAAATACGAACTCACACCCGCAAGGTAGTAAGGCTGCTCCCAATTGGGGGCGAGCGTGATGGCCTTTTGCGCCGTCTGCAGAGCTTCATTCTGGTCCCCAGCACGCTGCAGGAGACGCGTCCGCAGCACGAGAATCTGTGGGTTATCAGGGGCGAGATCGAGGGCCTCTTCGGATTCCCTGTCGGCTTCGGGGAACCGATGGGAAAGATAGTAAGCACTGGCGCGCAGGTAATGGTCGTCCGACGTTCCCGGTTCCCCAATCGTCAGAAGGACTTCGTCTGGTTGTCCGGATTGCAGGTACGCGACCGCCAATTGATGGCGAAGCTCGGCGTCATCCCCGCGACTGCGAAGGGCCCTCTGCAGGTAGGGAACAGCATCTTTAGGCTGGTCTCTCTGCAGGAAAAGCTGCCCGATCGCCGTGCACCATTGAGAGTCAATCCCAAACTGCTTGGCCGAATCCCTGGCCTCCGCTCGCGCTGCAGCGACTTGTCCGATCTCGAGTTCTGCTCGAACGATATTGAATGTTACATCGGGGCGCTTCGGATCGAGCGCTCTCGCTCGCTGCAATTTGATGAGCGCCTCAGCGGGATGGCCCAGTTCCTGAAGCACCATCCCGAGGTTGTATATCGCATCTGCTTGCCTGGGATCGAGCTTCACCGCTTCCTCGAGCTGCGCGCGTGCCTCCTGGAGTTTTTGTTCCTTCACATAAGCCAGCGCCAGATCGTAATGGCCGGAGTACGACCGGGGCTGCAGCCGGAGTGCTCTTTGGTATTGCTGGATCGAATCGGCGGTTGCGCCGTTACGGAATTCAGTCAGACCCAGCAGCAGATATGCATCTGCGCACCGCGGGGCGATCTGGACGGCCTGGTTGAGCTCCTGGAGTGCGGTCACCGAATCCTTGGCATCGATGGCGGCCTGGGCGCTGCTCAGGTGGGAACGGGCCGTTGCACAACCCGGGCCATTGTTTTGGGCGGATGCGCTCGCCACCAGCTGCGCCGAGAGGAGCAGCACAAACCAGGGATTATTACTGTGTTGCTTTGTTATCCGGCCGGTGAGGTGTTCGGAAGATTCTGTCAAGCGGAGGTTGGAGATCGCAGAACTGCCAAGCCGTTGCACGGGTCGAGAATATCACCAGCGGGAAATGGTTTCATGTTGACTGCCCAGAACCTGCTGACTCGAGAACACGGGACCCTAGCCCCGGTTCCAACCTTTGTTATTCACAATTCCCTTTCCTTCTCGTATCGTGACCAGTTGGTTGGCAGGTATAGCGTTGTGGCGTTCGTGCAGTCCGTTTGGCCAGTAGATATCCAGATCCATCACCTTGGACTCTCCGATGCCGAAATGCAGGCGAGGATCGCTTGAGGAGTAGTAGCTGGACTGGCTCACTCTGGCTTGTGCCTGGACTTTATTTCCGTAGTGAACCAAGACTCGGGCGCCGATGGCGCTACGATTGGATTTCACGCCCTCCAGCAGGATCTTGATCCAGTTCTGCTTGCCGGTAAGGTCGTTTCGCAGCAATGACGGCGGTTCATTCATATTGATAATCAGAATGTCGATATCGCCATCATTGTCGAAGTCCCCAAAAGCACAACCCCGTCCCGAATGTGGTTCGATGACGCCCGGCCCCGCCTCCTCCCCGAGTTCTTCAAACACCCCATTCCCCAGGTTCCGGAAAACAATGCGTTGCGTTTTGTAGGGATAGTCTGGCAGCTTGCGCTCGACCTCCGGGTAAACGCTTCCGGTGACGATAAAGATGTCCGGATACCCATCATTGTCGAGGTCGGCAACTCCTGTGCCCCAACTTACAAACCTGGTTTCGACGCCCATTTTTGCGGCCCGAGTCCGGTCATCGAAGTTGCCCGTGCCATCGTTGCGGTAAATGCCGCAGGTATCACCCATGAAATGCGTCTTGAACAGATCCAAGTGTCCGTCCAAGTCGTAGTCTCCGATGCCGACTCCCATTCCTGCCTGCTCCATGCCGTCGTCGCTCAATGCGACACCGCGAACCACACCTTCCTCCCGAAACGTGCCGTTGTGATTGTTCATGAACAGCAGACTGGGAGTGGAATCACATGCCACGAAGATGTCGGGCCATCCGTCCTCGTCAAAATCCGCCGCGACGACTGTCATTCCATAACTTTCAGTGCCCTTGTCAATTCCTGCTTCCTTGCTGACGTCGGTGAACGTGCCGTCGCCGTTGTTGCGATACAGCAGGTGGCGTCCGGTTGGCAGCCCCATCGGTCCGCAATTCACCGGAATTCCTTTCCAATTGCAGGTCGCACCCTCCCCCGGCACTGGAGCTTTCTCCAGATCGAAGCGTATGTAGTTGGAAACGAACAGATCCAGGTGGCCATCCCGGTTGTAATCGACGAAGCTGCAGCCAGCTCCCCAGCGGGTTTCGGCCCTGAGCAGTCCCGCTTCTTTGGTGACGTCGGTAAAGGTGCCGTCGCCATTGTTTCGATAGAGCCGGTTCTGTCCAAAATAGGTGCAAAAAATGTCTTCCCATCCGTCGTTGTTGTAGTCTCCGATGCAAACGCCGTTCGCCCATCCCACCGCATGCAGCCCAGCACTCTCGGTCACGTCAGTGAAAGTACCGTTGCGATTGTTCTTGTACAGGCGATTGGTGGCTTGTTCTGGCGCGCCCTCAAGGCGTGTTCCACAGAGCAGAAAGATGTCCATCCACCCATCGTTGTCGTAGTCGATGAAAGCACATCCGCAACCATTCGCCTCAAGGATATATTTCTTGGATTCGGTTCCCCCATAAATGGTGGGTTCGTGTAACCCAGCCGACTTTGCGACGTCAACGAAACGCGCATTGAAGGGACGTCCCGAACTGGCCGGGCGAGCTTGAGGTTTCACGCCCCGCGAGGCAATGCCCTGCTGCTGGGCGAGGGCAACAAAATCGCTCGGAATCAGTAACGCACTCAGAGTACCGGTAACAAAGGAGCGGCGCGTGATTTTCATAGAGACCAAGGATTAGATGGTTATCGTGAACTGCTGGTACTTCGCCGATGCAGGTCACGCTGGCATTTTACCGTTTCGGCGGCACGTCGGTTGCTGGTCCCGCGTGGGGTGTCGGGCAGGCAGAATTCAGTTTCCATGAACCCATCCGCAGCATGTTCCTCGACGGAGAAATCTGCCGAGAATCCGCCGTCCTTAAGCTCGTGTGATCGTGCCACGATAACGTAGCCCTTGTACCCCTGCCTGCTCTTCATGACTGCAACCTTTCAGGCTCCAATTATTGCACTGTGGAGTAAGGCGATTCCCCCGCAATGCAGTCCGCCTTCCATTGCCCTGCCCCCGATCAGCGAGCCGATTCTGCGAGGCATCGGCTGCGGGTAGGGCTCAGCCCTCGAATAGATTCTCAAAGCCCAGCACAGCCTTTTGCACCACTGCGGCGGGGCACGTCCTCGTCGGGGCTCGCCCTTTGAGTGCCCGCTCGGCAGGTCGAAACTGCGGGCTCCACACCACTATAGCTGTGCCACGTCAGCGGAAATGGGACCGTTTGAGACCGGAAGTTAAGCTACACATCTGAGATTCAGTTCACCCAAAACAGGGAGTAGACTGGCGGCGACAGCGGG
>Ga0209517_10007145_pt1 | contig 13501 bp, 9 predicted proteins | sample PeaSoiMetSII2010_FD_187695 | JGI IMG/M metagenome (GOLD analysis project Ga0209517, IMG submission 187695) | Peat soil microbial communities from Weissenstadt, Germany - SII-2010 (SPAdes) (version 2) | ecosystem: Environmental > Terrestrial > Soil > Wetlands > Peat | place: Germany: Weissenstadt...
AAGTTGCGCGACATGCTGAGGTAGTCCCATGCCTGAAGGGCATTTAGCGTCTTGTGGTCGATCTTCTCGGCATCGTCGTAGGGATGATAGTGGGACAGATCGGAGCTGGCCAGCACGAGCGTATCGCCGCCATGAATCATCTTTGCAAGGGCCACTCCCAGCGCGCGGCTGCTCTCGTAACTCTGGTCTCCCATGACGATTGGAACGAGTTCAAAATCCCCCAGCACCCGCTGCAACCAGGGCAACTCGACCTCGATTGCATGCTCTGCGCCTGCCGACGTGGGATCGTGCCCTTTGGTGGAGAGCCGGATGGTGGAGTTCATCTTCGCCAACTGCCGCGCAAACTCCTTGTCTACCGGAATTGTTCCGAGCGGCGTTTCGTAGGCCTCGCCTTCATATACCGACGTGAAATCAAAGGCCTCGAAGTGCGAGGGCGCGATCACCACCACGCGGGAATACTGGTGCCCTTTCAACGCCGCGTAGGTATAGGCGGCGACCGGGCCGGAGTACGGATAGCCCGCGTGCGGCGCAACCGCGGCAAGGATTGGGCCGGCGATGGTCTGTGGAGGCACATGCGCCAGCAGATCGTCGATCATGGCGGAGAGTTTCCCCGGGTCGGCAGGATAGAAGCTGCCGGCGACGCCGGCCTGCCTCACCTTTTGCGGACTGACGGCACAGGCGTGTTCAAAAGGGGCAATAACCAGCATCGCGGCGAGTTGAACAGTCACCCAAAGCATTCTCGAATCCATTGTGATATTCATCGCAAACTTCCTTTGCTCCCTTACGTATGCCAAACACCCGGGATCGGGTGCTGGCAAAACGGGCAAGAACCATTGCGGATCAGCATCTGGCTTGCGGTAAACCCTACACGTTCCACCAAAAGGCGCTTGCACTTGGGGCAGTAAGTATTCTGTGCAGGGTGCCCGGGCACATTGCCGATATAGACGTAGTGCAGCCCCTCGGCATCTGCAATCGCCTTGGAGCGTTCCAGGGTCGGCACCGGCGTGATGGGCAGGTTCTTCAGCAGATACTCCGGATGGTACTGCGTAAAATGCAGGGGTACATCCACTCCCAGGTTGGTTTTGATCCATTGCGCAAGGCCGCGGATTTCGGTCTCGCTGTCATTGAGAGTGGGTACCATCAGGTAGACAATCTCTGTCCACTTGCCGATTTTCTTGAGCGTGACCAGCGAATCGAGCACGGGCTTCAACTCGCCGGTGACGACCTTCTGGTAGTACGACTCGGAGAACGACTTCAGATCGATCTTGACCGCGTCCATCTTCCCATAAGCGGCTTTGAGCGCCTCCTCCTGCATATAGCCGTTCGATACGACGATGCTGCGGACGTCTGCCGCGTGTCCGGCATCCGCTGTGTCCATCAGGTATTCGCTGAAGATTACCGGCTCGCTGTATGTGTAGGCAATTGTGGGACAGCTATACTGCTTTGCCAATTCGACAACCCGTTGCGGGGGAGCGTAATCGGCGGGTATCTGCTCCGGGCGGGACTGGGAGATGTCCCAGTTCTGGCAGAATTTGCAATTCACATTGCAGCCTGCCGTAGCGATTGAGAAGGCGAGCGAGCCGGGCAGGTAGTGGAAGAGCGGCTTCTTCTCGACGGGATCGACGTGGGCCGCGCAAACCCGCGAATGCACCACCGTGTAGTAGGTCCCTCCGCGATTCTCGCGCACGCCGCAGTAGCCTCGTTCGCGGTCCCCCACTTTGCATTCGCGCGGACACAGCTTGCACTTGATCTTGCGATTCTCAAGTTTCTCGTAGAACTTCGCTTCGACGACGAATCGCGAATCATCCGGGCTTTGCTGCCCGGTCCACGGAGCGGCGCCGACTGCGGGCTCGGCCACCTCGCTCATCCCCAGAGCGGCTCCGGTCGCCAGGGCGCACTTCAGAAACGAACGGCGATCGAGCGAACACCGGGACAGAGTTTTGTCTCCGAGAACATCGAGACTCACGGCCCCTTGCACATCCAGTTCGCGGTACATGTTGAACCTCCTAGTCACGCGCGGTGACTATATCTCGATCGTCGAAATTCTTGCGGGATCATTCGTGCCCACCCGATGCTGCGCATCTGCGGCGGTCGCAATGTAGCGTGGCGCTCTCCCGTCGGCCTCCAGCGTCTTCAATCCATGCTCGGCGCGCTTGCGCTCGATTATTTGCCAGCCGGTCGAGTCCAGCGCAACGGGATCCTGAGAAACGATCAGGCTGTTGGCTCGCCAACTGTGTTCCGGCTTGTACGCCGGTCCGCCTTCGTACATGGCCGTGGTCGCGTCGCAGATCGTTAATCGCATCCTTGTTCTGATCTCCGGCAGCACGTTCAGGTCCGCGATGAACGGATCGCAGCCATCGGGATGGTACTTGTTGGGATTATGAATGACGCCGTACATGTTCTTCAGGGCAATCGTTACGCCGGCGCCATCATGGTCTTTCAGCACCGGCACGTTGATCAGGACATTCGAGCGCTGGGTCAGGATCTTCGACAAGCGGCTGCCAATACTGCCCCAGGTCACCAGGTCCTGCTCGTAATCAACGCGATCCGTGCCAAAGCATTGAACTCGGTTTCCACCCATCGACACGTGGAATCCGGCGCGTTCCAGTTCGTCGCTGCTGCGATCCCACACCACGATGTTGGCGGCCTCGATGCCGGCTTCCTGCAACCGTTCGCAAATGGCCTCGACGAGCTGCGGGTTGGTGGAGATTCCTCGCCCCCCAAGGGTGTTTACCTTCAGCCCCACCATTTCACCCGGCCGAACGAGCTTTTTCCAGGCCTCGATAGGACGATCCCGGTCGAACAGCGCCTGCACAGCACGATCCAGCAGCGCCAGCATCCGCCTGGAGTCAACGCCGGATCCCGGCGTAGAAGCAGTACCGCGCAGCAGGGCATCGTGGGCAATCACAACCCTGGATTTCGCCAGCGCTGCCCCCTCTTCTGCAGCTGCAAGGAGTCCTGTTCCTCTGCCAGAACGCAGAAGCGCAGCGCCAGCGAGAGTTCCCTTCAGAAAGTCCCGTCGGCTTGTGTCGTGCATTGTGTTCATAGGGGTTCTCCCCCTGGACTCACGATGCGCCGCGAGGTTTGGCGTGTAAAACGCCACGGTTCCCGCAATTGGGGTCAACCCATTCAGCGCAAAACCTTTATCTTCGACCGGGGATATCCGCCATCCTGAGCCTTAACGCATCAACTAATCCTTGCCGCAACTTGAGCGGCTTTGCAGTGACGACCGGCACTTCTGATGACCGACGCCCGGCAGGATGGGATTAGATAACGTCACGCCTCGCCCTGCACCCCGCACGCCGCCGAGCCGATCCCAATAGCCTCGGCAGCTCCATGTCCTGGTGATCAGCTTCTGGTTCCTTCGCTAGAGGGTATGAGGCTCCGAGGTCACGCAGCCTCCTTGCCCCGGTTCGACCTTAGGACGGGATGCTTGGAAAACAACTCCGAATCGCGTTTTCTTATCTTCCGCAGCACCGGCAAGCGAATCCGCTGCGGGCAATCAAATCATAGTTAAGTTATTCCCTTTGAGCAGGTTATTAAAGCTTGCTGGGATTTCCGCAACCTATCCACGCGTTCCCCGCTGTTTTGATTGGTGCTCAGCGCGATCTTCCCAATATCCTCTTCGTGCTGGCCGTTTGGACATCGGTCCTTGGCTCCCGGGGACGGTCAAGCCATAATCGCCTGAGTAATAGACAACCGTGGCTCCAGAGACTGATCGCAAATCCAAAGAGCCGCCTTCCAGCCTCCAGAATCACTACACCCCCAGGGGGGCAGCCGGTGGCGGTGCTGCTAGACATTCACCAGAGCCAAGCAGGCGCAGAGCCGGTTGTGATTCTTCTTGAGTCCCGAGGGTACGGTGACCTTCTATGAGGGGATTACATCGCTCGGAACCGGAACCTTGAGTTCGGGATCGGCAACCTTGGCCACCGCGTTCTCGACTGCCGGAACGTTTTCACTCACGGCCGTCTACGGAGGATCATCGACTTACGCCACCAGCACTTCGAGTGCGGTGAGCATTACGGTCACGAGTTCCTCAAGTTCTTCCGAATGCGGCCTGCAAGACAGCACTAACGATGCGTATGCAACCGCTGCCTTCGCCTACACCAGCGGCACAAACACGCAGTCGAGCCCATCCATCTCGGTCTCGAATGCCAACGAGAGCGCCATCTGCGTTGAGAATTCCGGCACCACGCTGACCGTCACCAATCCTACGATCGTCTCCAGCAGCGCAGGCAGCAACAGCAGCGACGGCAGCTTCTACGGGACCGACGCCGCGGTGCTGGCCTATGGATCGAGCGCAAGCTCGGCCTCAGGCGGCTCAGTGAACATTACCGGAGGCACCATCACCACCAGCGGCCAATATGGCAACTGCGGGTTTGCATCCGGCGACGGCGCAACTGTCACTCTCAACGGAACGACCATCACGGCCACCGGCGGCAATGCGCACGGGGTGAATGCGGCACAGAACGGCACGCTGAATCTGATTAACGTCACAGCCACAACCTCGGGACAAAGCGGCTCGGTGGTTGCAACCGATCGAGGAGGCGGCACGGTGGCCGTCAACGGTGGAACATACACGGCCAACGGCTATCGTTCCGCAGGAATCTACTCGACCGGTGTCTTCAATGTCACGAGTGGCACCTTTACCGCCAACGATGCCGAGGCAGTGGTGGTGGAGGGTGATAACTCCGTAACTCTGACCGGCTCGACGCTCATCAGCACCAAGGGAGATTTTCGCGGCATCTTCCTTTATCAAAGCACCTCGGGAGACGCTGCCACCGGCACGGCCAGCTTCACCATGACCAACGGCTCCATCTCCTACAGCTGCCGGTGACCGCTTCGAGCACAACCTGCTCGGGCGGATCCACCGCCAGCGGCCAAAACAATCCCGCAACCGGGTTTGCCATCGCCAACACAAAGGCCACCATCTCGCTGAGCGATGTGACGGTGACCAACCACACCGGGACCACCACAAACAGCTACGGAACCCTCCCGACCGCCGCTGCACTGAACCCCGGCACCTGGGGCACCTCGGGGGCGGACGGAGGCAACGTCACCTTCACCACCAAGGGTGTGACCTTGGTCGGCGACGTGATCGTCGACGACATCAGTACGGCGGCGCTGGTGCTGAACAAAGACAGCTCTGGAACCGCTTCCTCCCTGACCGGCGCAATCAACGCCGCCGACACCGGAAAGAAAGGGAATCTGACGCTGGACTCGACCAGCAAGTGGGTGGTGACCGGAACGTCGTACCTGACCTCGCTGACCGATGCCGACACGACGTACAGTAACATCAGCGTCTACATGCTGGAGGTAGATGAAGATTCACGGCTGGGCCGCGAGATGCTGGCCGGAGGCGCGCGCTACTACGCCGAACTGGTTCCCGCGGACGACGGGATTGCGCAGATGTACACGCGGGCCATCGAGCGCCTGGCGTTGGCAGGGCTGGAGCAGTACGAAATCTCAAAACGTGCGAGACCGCCGGCTGCAAGGTCTACAACGGATCCACGTTGATCAGCCCAGCCACGAACTGAGCGCCGCACGAAACTCAACGGCCGCCGCCATCAGCGATAACGATGGCGGCGGCCATTGCTTTTATAACTCGGACACAAGCCGTGGGACGCCTGAGAGGAGCGTGTACCGCGGCTTGCGGCATTGAGAGTTGCCCTCAGCTCTATGCTTTCGTACTGACCAGTGAGCCAGAGGAGAGGTTCTTGAGGAAGCTGTCTAACGCATCCTGAGCGCTGCTCACATTTCCGGAACTGAGCGCGGTTCCGATTTGCGCTAACAGATCTTTGAACGAAGTCGAGTTGCTTGACGTGCTGCTGGTCGCAGAGCTGTTCGCTGAGTCCAGCAGACTGGTAAGCGCGTCATATGCCGATTGCGCACTCGTCACACTTCCCGCGCTGATAGCGCTGAAGAGGCTCAGCATATCCTGTCCCAGAGCGCTGATCCCGGAACTGCCGGAGCTTTCGCCGCTTGTGGACGCTGCGCCCGACGCGGAACTGCCTGCCGCCGTGCTCGGCGTGGCATAGGTCTCCAGCGTGGTGAGCGCGCTTTGCGTCGCTGCGATGTTGTCGCTCGACGACGCCGTCGAAACGCACGCGAGAAATTCACCTAGCGGGCTGCTGGAGTCGGCATTCGAGGGGCTTATTTTCTCCACCTCCGCGAGGTATTCTTTGGCATCGGTGGTATCTCCCGACTTGATCGACGACATCGAGTTGGAGAGCGCGCTGTCAAAAGGGTTCTGGCTGTTGGGTGAACTGGACGCAGCCGAAATTGACGATGTAGAGAGGTCCGTGAACGGCGTGCTGCTCTCAATGGCGGAGATTGACATGATGAGCTATCCTCTTGCTGCGGCTTTCTCCTGAACATGGGCTGCGCAAAGCTTAGCCGTTCATGAGATATGCAGTAGGACCGCAAGGGGAAACAACGCGACTACAACGTGCGTTGAGCGGGATTTGCCCATTCCGCTTTCAGAACTCAACGGTACGTCTGCGCTGAAATGGGACACACAACAAAAGAACGAAATCTGGTTAAGGCACAGACCCTGCGAAGCGCATCGACCCTGAGCCCACAACATCGCGGGCCGCCCTCCAACTGCAAGGCGGCCCGCGATGTTTCCATGCACTGCTTGCTAAACTCCCGGAGGGCCTTCGCCGCCCGGTGCTCCACCACCATCTCCCGGCGGCGGGCCGTCTCCACCGTCCGGCGCCGGAGGTGGAGGCATGTCGTCTCGCTCTTGCTGCGCTGATTCCCTCGCTTGGTTCTTCTCCCACGCCGCAAACCTGGTCTTCTGATCGTCGGTCAATGCCGCGGTGATCTTTGCATTAGCCTCTTCTCGGATGGCTCTTGCCGCCGCGAGCGATTTCTCCATGGCTTCGAAATCGGGCGGCTGATTCTCGCTGGCCGTGGCGTCCGTCGAGTTCCTGGATTCCTTTCGAGTTTCCCTCGACTGGCTGATCAGCGCCTCCATCTGCTGGTGCTGATCCGTCAAGATGGCCTTCGCCTGCGTCTGCTGTGCCGAGGTCAGCGTTAGCAGCTGGGTTAGTTGTTTCAGTTGACGCTCCACGCTCGGTCCCGGGTTCAGTTGCTGTTGTTGCATGTCGCGCGGCAGTGGTCCATAGGGCGGCGGTCCCCCCGGTCCATCGGGCTGTGCCCGGAGCACACAGCAACCGGCCACCAGTGCAGCGGCCATCAGCAGCGTGCGCCTCGCTTGAAGATCTCTCCGTGCGATCTCTATCCTCATGCGATGCTCCCCTCCTTAAAACAATCGGTAGGAAATGCCGGCTACGAACCATTCGGCCGTATGTCGAACTTTGGTTCATCCGCGAAATTTGGCGAGTCAGGCAGAAACTGACATTCATAGGTTCCGCACAGCGACCACTTACGGTTGACTCGATAGTCCAGCCCTCCGCCAGGGGCCATGGCGAAACTCGTCCCGGTACCCAGACTGAACGGGTATTGGATCTTGATCATGCCCACTTCAAACGCGGCAAACGGCCACCATTTGCTGCTATGCAGAAACGTGTGGCGCGGCCCTGCAAGATAGTCCTGTTCTGTCTCGCCGTTCCAACTTTTGAAGTTGAGAAAGCGGATATGGCCCTCGACTCCATACTTGTGCGTCCAGTTGAAATTCCCAAAACACGCCTACGCCGGATAGGCGCAGATTGCTGGCAATCGGAAACCCAGCCTGCAGATTGGAGAAGTCGACACCCAAGCGCAGCGACTGGCCGTGGCCTTCAGCCGACTGCACCACCTGGCCATGCACGGCGGCAGCGCCAGACAGGATCGCAATCGCCAACACCGCGCGCCAGCCGCAATAGACCTTCATTCGAAACATCCACGCACCTCGTCGCGCTTCGTCGCATCAGCCTCTCGCGTCAAAACAGCGATTTGACAGTTGCTGGCACCGTCGCGGTCTCGGTCAACGTGATCGAGCCATCTGTAGCGGTGCCCGTCACCATGACGGTATAACTCCCGGCAGGAGTCCCTCCGGTCAAAGTGCCCGACCCTCCGCAGCCGCTCAGCCCTCCCGCCGCCAGGGCCGCAGTCAACAGCAGTCCCGCCAACCAGCCTCTGCTGCGCCGCCATCCCAGGGGGACAAACAGCAACAGAATCCCCGCCAACAGCGGCCAGGCGCGCCCTCCTGGCGATGACTTGCGGTCGTGGTTGCCTGGCTCGGCGCCGTCGTCTGCACCACCAGCGTCGAGGTTCCCGATCCGCCACTTACTGGGGATGGAGTTAGTGTGCATGTCGTCTTAGCGGGCAATCCTGCGCACGTCAGCGCCACATCCAGTGTGAATCCAGTGCCCGGAGTTTCCGCCACGGTATAAGTCGCGGCCTCTCCCGTGTAGACCGTTTGCGATGCAGGCGCGGCCGACAGGCTGAACGTCGAAACGATGATCTCGGTCACCGTGTTTGAGGTGCTGGTTACATCGGCGCCCGCACACGCATAGACTGCGGAGATGCTGTAGATCGGAGCGGTCAGCGTGCTGGTGCTGTAGGTTGCGACGCCGGAGTCCAACGTGCCCGTTCCCAGCGTTGTAGTCCCGTCGTAAAAGGTCACCGTCCCTGTCGCCGTTCCACTAGTTGCAGCCACGGTGTCTGTGCACGTCACCGTCGCGCCGAAGGCCGCGGGATTGGGCGAGCAGGCAAGCACCGAAGCCATCTGCACAGCGGTTTCCACCACCTGGTTCAAGCTGGTCGTTGCGGTTGCGTGCATGCTGTCGCCGCCGTAGATCGCCCGGATCGTATGCGTGCCCACTGTGAGCGCGCTTGTTGTGTACTTAGCAACCTCTGCGCTGAGAGTCCCCGTTTCCAGCTCTGTTGCTCCATCGTAAAAAGTCACCGTGCCGGTTGGCGTTCCGGTGGCGCTGGCAGCGGTCACCGTGAAGGTCACGCTCTCGCCCTGGTAACCTGGATTGAGAGAGCTGGTAAGAGTCAGCGTGGTTGTATCCGCATCCACCACCTGCACCAGCGTTGCCGTTGCCGACTCATGACTCGAAATTCCGCCATAGACAGCCTTGATGGTGTGTGAGCTGACGGTGAGCGCGCTTGTGGCGTAAGTTGCCACTCCGGAACTCAGTGTCCCCATGCCTAACTCTGTCGATCCGTCGTAAAAGTTCACTGTCCCCGTTGGAGTTCCGGTTGTACTCGTTGCAGTCGCCGTAAAGGTGACGTTCGTTCCATAACTCGACGGGTTCAGCGAGCTGGTGAGCGCCAGGTTTGTAACGTAAGGAATGGTGAAGTTGCCCACCACGCCATCGTGACTTGAAGCATGCAGAGCGGTGGTCGCGTCGTTCAGATCGATGAGCGGGAAATCGGCTCCGAAGCGCGTATACGAGATCGAGGCGATCGACTCCAAGTCGGTGGTGACAAGGATGTGGTCTTCCTCCTCGGCAGAGCCGTTCCCCACGAACGAATAGCGATTGGTGCTGCAGTTGGCGGCGAGCGTGGTCAGATTCACCAGGTTAGGATCGGCAAGATCGGAAGGACTGGCCAAAGTTACCAGCGAAAAGGCCACGGGGGCGCCGTCGATAGCGCCCTTCGTATCCACATAGCCGTCGGAGAACTCGAACGAGTTATAGTCTCCTGCGGCCACAACGTGACGCCCGAGCTCTTGGTAACTCTGAATCAGGTTGGCAATATACTCGGCCTGCGCTTCGCGCTTCGCCCTTACCGTTGCACCGAGGGTTGCGTCGGCGATACCGATGCGTTCCAGCAAGTTGGAGTTGACAATCACCACTTGATAATCCGACGTTCCTCCGCGCGGGACGCCGACCATCAGCACCAGCGGCGGCCGGTCAAAGAGCGTGGCGGTCGTGCCGGCAGGCGTGGTGTAGGTGGCGCTCAACTCGAGTTGGTCGCAGGAGGCAAGATCGACCTTGGCCGTATTGATGAGGAAGCCGTTGGTCAGGCCGGTTGCATCGTTGCCCGCATACCAGCAGGGCGTATAGCTGGGTCCACCGTCTACGGCAAGCCGCGTGGCCAGGGCATTCAGTGCGGCAAGGCTCGCGGCCTCTTGCACGGCAACAATGTCTGGAGAGTTTTCGAAGTTGACGATGGCCAGTGCGGTCTTCGCCACGCGCGTCGCAAACGCCTTTACACTAACGGTCGCAGTGTCGTAAAAGCAGTCCATATCCTGCGTGGCAACGGTCAACTGGCCGGTCACTGGCTTCGCTGCCGCGGTTCCCGAGGCTTCAGAGGAAGCCATCACGGTGCCGTATCCGCCGGATGGGTCGAGCAGGATGCCTGTATAGCCCAGCGCGCTCTCGTGGTAATCGACAATGCCGATCAGGTCGGTAACCGTCTCGTTGGCGGTCACGTTCAGCGATGTGCCGCCACGGATCGCGCTATCGATGAACAGCAGCGAGGGGTTGCCGGTCCAGCGCGCAACCGTGGAAGGCGCCGTCGTGGGAACTACTTCCAATTCGCAGATTCCTGTCGCGCGAAACGGGCGCTCCGTTGCGCCCGAAGACGTCGTCAACACGCCACAGAACTGGCCGTTGGATGAGACCGTTTGTGTCGGCGCGGCAACTGTGCCCCCAGTTCCAGATGTGGTCAGCAACGACGAGACTTCGATGCGCATGCCTTCGAATTCGAGTCACTGCCCAAAGGCGCCGGTGGCGGCCGAGGTCAGCGTAGCGGAAAGTACAGACTCCGGTTGCGCGTTGCCCGTGGACTCCAGCGTCGGCGTCCCGCTGAGCTCGATCTCCGTCCCCTGCGCCTCTGTGTCGGCCGACGAATTCGAGCTGGCCACGGTGCCGGTCACCGTTAGCAGGTTTCCCACCACGGCTGTCGCCGGGAGAGTTGCACAGGTGTGGACAAAAATGCCTTCCGACGTGGCGATAGAACTATCCCAGCAGTTCAGCGTGGAGCTACCGCTGCAGTTGGATGTCGAGGAGGAATTCTCAATGTAGAATCCGTCCGCCAGCACCGCGGTCACAATGCCTTCGGTGGTGACCGATTGACCCATGTTGGGCGAGTTGGGCAGATCGGTCTGAATCGCGTGAATATTGGCCGCGGTCTGCGCTCGAACCAATCCCCCAAGCATGACAGGAAGAGCCCGAAGAACTGGATTCGAACGAACCTACGGAGCAAGTGGGCGCGGCAAACGAATGCACGGCTCTCTCCGGTCAATCAGCTTACCTCCAGGCTGAGCACTGAAGTGCACATGAGAACTGCGGATTTCCAACCTGGTGAGTACCGCATAATCGCGGAGATGATTACACGCGGCCAATCAATTTCAATTCAGTCCTCGCAGGATCCTCATTCCTGGTTCGAAATCCATCCTCGCGTCGGATCTCATACGATCCTCCCTCGCACCAAGCACATGCAATCCGTCATGACAATGGTTCGTGCCTGCGGCATGTCGGCCTAAAACGAGAAGTTCATCTGAAAGTTAATGCTGCGATTTGCGGATTGCGAGGAGAAGAAGCCTCCGGCAAGCGCGGTGGACTTGTTGAACGAAGGCGAGGTGACTACGCCCACCGGTTGGGCCAGGTTCACGTTGTTGAACACGTTGTTGGCCATCACGGCAAAGCCGAGGCTGTAGCGCCGCGTCACGGGCGCGTCGAGTTGCGGAGGACCATTCTTGCCGCTCAGGCCGCCGGGGCCGAGGCCACCACCAGGACCGCCGCCGCCCGGTCCACCGCCCCCCGGAGGAGGCCCGCCGCCGGGGCCACCGGGGCCACCGCCGCTGGTGAAACCACCTTGTGTCCTAGGGCCAATGGCGAAGCGCTTGGAGAGGCGCAGGTTGGCACTGAACTGGCTGGGGCCAGTGCCGTAGTTGATGGGCACAATCTTTTGTCCGGCAATTGGGTCGGTGTCGAAGTTGCCGAGCGATGTCTTCACCACGCTGGCTCGCGTGAGTTCAGTGGCAAAGGCAGGCCGGTCATTGAAGATCGAGTCGCCGTTGGAGTCGATTCCCGAAGTGATGTTGAACGGCGCGCCGGAGTTGGCCACGATCATGGGGCTGAATGCGATTCCATACCTGAGCGGGATGTTGCCGCCGATCAGCAGGCGGTTGCGCACGTCAAACGACGAGCGGCCGTAGTCCGCGCCCGGGTCGAACGAGTTGGAAGGAAAGCTGTTCGCGCCCGAGGTATCGCTGTTGGCGAAGTTCAGCATGTAGAAACCAAACAGGGTCATGTTGCGCGCGCTGACGCTGAAGTTGGTCACCAGCTGGTTTTGCCGGAAGACGCCGCCGCTCTGGTACTGGTAGATGTTCTCGTCGGTACCGTTGGGGCGCAGGCCCGTTGTCGGCAGCGGCGCATTGATGTTGTCGCTCAGCAGCGCATGAATGCCGCGGGAGTTGACGTAGGTAACCGACACCGTGGCGTTCTTTGTCACCTGTTGGTCCACGCCAGCGGCAGCCTCCATCGTCAGCGGAGTGCGCATGCGTGGGTCGACCTGGTAGATGGTCGGGATGATCGTGGCGCTGGCCAGATTCGGCGGTGTGAGGCCGGTGGTCGGCTGGTTCACAATGTACTGCTGCTGCGTGACGCCGTTCTGCCGTTCCGCCTAGAGTACATAGTTGTAGGGGAAGCGGTCGTAGAACCATCCGTAGCCGGCGCGCACAACCGTCTTGCGAGAGTTCGTCGCCCACGCTAGAGACATGCGCGGCGCAATGTTCAGATAGTCACTCAAGTGGCTCTGCAACTCGTAGCGCAGTCCGTAGTTGAGCGTGAGGTTCGGACGAATGCGCCACTCGTCGTCTCCATAGATTGCAGCGTCGAATAAGGTCACCTTCGATGTGGGCGTGCCCTGCATCACGCTGTACTGGCTGGGCTGAAGCGCCAGGTAGTCGGCCAGAGAGTTGAAGGTAAAGGTGCCATTGAAACCGCTGGTCGAGCTGTTTGTATCCTGCGTTGCGCGCAAACGGGTGCCCACTTTGAACGAGTGAGAGCCGTGCACGATGCTGGTGTTGTTCTGCAGCTCAAAGCGATTCTGGTTGTCGTTCAGATCGCCCAAGCTGTTGCCTCCGCCGGTGAACGCGCCCTGCACGATTACCGTTGGATCGGAGTTCTGCGCCGCCTGCTCACTCTTGCTGTGCGAGTACTGGAACAGCGTTTCATTCACCGCGTTGCTGCCCAGGATCTGCGTGTCGCTGAGCTGCATGTCCTGTTCGTTGCTCGAAGTGTTGTAGGCCTGCGAGGCAAGTGAGAGCTGGCCCACGCCATCGCCTGTCTCGTGGACGCGGTTATAACCGTAGCGGATGGTGAGCGTGTTGTTGGGCGTCAACTGCAGATCCATGCGCGGACTGATGTCCAGGCGCGTCTGCGGATTGCTGTACGCGCCTTTGAAAGCGACCGGATTCCCGCTGGAATCGAGCGAAGTATCGGCATTGACGATCGTGTTGTCCTGCTGATTGCGGTCGAAGACGCTGACGAAGAAGGACGCCTTCTTGCCCAGTGAGTCGCCCAGGTTTCCCATCATGAAGGTGTGGTAGTAGGGCGGCTCCGAGGTCACAAACGGGTTGAGCGAGTTGAATACC
>Ga0209517_10007147_pt1 | contig 13499 bp, 7 predicted proteins | sample PeaSoiMetSII2010_FD_187695 | JGI IMG/M metagenome (GOLD analysis project Ga0209517, IMG submission 187695) | Peat soil microbial communities from Weissenstadt, Germany - SII-2010 (SPAdes) (version 2) | ecosystem: Environmental > Terrestrial > Soil > Wetlands > Peat | place: Germany: Weissenstadt...
GTTCACCATTTTCGGAGGTACCACACCGGGGATGATGGTGCGAGGCCTGCAAGTGGCCAGTTTTTCGGGAGAAAACCCCACGGCGAAGCAATACCTCCAGCGCGCGCTGGGCTACATGCTATCGGCTGGTACTCTGTTTCTAGGGTTTCTTTGGGCCATCTGGGACGAAGACGCTCTTACCTGGCATGACCGGCTCTCACGGACGTATCTCACCCTGCCCGAGACTCTCGCTGAGTCGGATGCAACGCATGCCGAAGCCGCTCAATAAGGCCACGCCCGCACGAATGGTGGCAATCGCAGGTTAGAGACCAGCAGAATAGCCCAGGAAATGCAGCTCAGTCGGACTCCGCCTTTTTCTTGGCAACTTTTTCGTCAGAGAAGATCTTGCCATCGCGAATGAAAATGACGCGGTGGGCGTGCTGCGCGATATCCATTTCGTGCGTAACCAAAATGATCGTGTTGCCCTGGCGGTGCAGATTTTCAAACAAGGCCATGATCTCTTCTCCCGTTTTGGAGTCGAGATTGCCCGTGGGCTCGTCCGCGAGCACGATGGAGGGATTGTTGACAAGAGCGCGCGCAATTGCCACGCGTTGGCGCTGCCCTCCGGAAAGCTCGTTGGGCTTGTGATGCATGCGCGGGATCAGATCAACGCGTTCCAGCGCTTGCTTGGCGCGCTCCACGCGCTCTTCGGCGGGAGTGCCGTTATAGATGAGCGGTAACTCGACGTTGTGCAGCGCCGTCGCGCGCGGCAGCAGATTGAAAGTCTGGAAGACGAATCCTATCTCCTTGTTACGGATATAGGCGAGTTCATCATCGTCAAGATCGCTCACGAGACGTCCAGCCAGCCAATAGCGCCCGGCAGTCGGTGAATCCAGGCAGCCGATTAAGTTCATCAGCGTGGATTTTCCCGACCCGGATGGCCCCATAATGGCCACGTACTCACCCTTGCGGATATCAACGTCCACGCCGCTCAAGGCGTGCACTTGCTCCGCGCCCATCTCGTAGACTTTCGTCAATTCCTCCGTCCGGATCACAATGCCGCTATCCACCAGGTCCTGGCGGAAAGAATCCGAAACTGATGTCTCTACGGGCATTTTATTCTCCCTGTTGACGCTGCTTACTGCTGCTCTTCCGCTTTCTTGGGGGCGGAATTATCCACCTTCACGCTGGCTTCCGGCTTCAATGTGCGCAGAGCCTTGTAGCTCCCTACCACGATTTCGTCGCCTTCCTGTAATCCTTTGGTGATTTCGATATCGGTTACGCCCGAAATGCCCGTCTCGACAGGCCGGAACATGGCTTTCTTCCCATTCACCACAAATACGCCCTGAACTTCATCCTTCTTGGGGTCACCCGGAGCGGCTGCGGGAGGCGCGGCCAAGGTGACGCTGCCGGACTTCTTGTTGTTCTTCGCGGCGTCATCCAGATCCTTGCGGGACCTCACGGCCAGCGCCTGGATCGGAATGGCCACCACGTTCTTTCGTTCGGCGGTCTTGATTTTCGCCGTAGTGGAGAGCCCTGGCCGCAAATTCTCGGGCGGGCTGTCCAGCGTGACCACAACCTTAAAATCTTTGGCTTCCTGGTTACTCGTGGTCGTTTGCGTGGTAGCCAGGCCGGAACTCCGCAGCACCGCCTGGGATCCGATTTCGGTGACCTTCCCCTTGAAAAATTTCCCCGGGACAGCGTCGATCGTTACATCGGCGTCCTGCCCGATCTTGACGTTCACAATATCCGTTTCGTCAACTTTCACTTCAGACGTCACCACGGACATATCCGAGAGGGTCATCAGAAAGCTGCCGGTGGCGTTTTGAATGCCCGGCACAACATACTCGCCGAGGCGCACCGGCAAATAGCTCACGATTCCATTGATCGGCGAAAAATAAGTAGTTTTCTGCAGGACGTCCTTGGTCCGCACCAACACCGCCTTGCTCTGATCGAGTTGCGCACGCACCTGGTCCAGTTGGGCTTTCTGGGATTGCACGCGAGCCTTGGAAGAATCTACGGCGGCCACTGCTCCGTCGTAAGCAGTCTTCCGCTGGTCGAAATCCTGCTTAGGGATCAAGCCGTCCTTGAAAAGGCCCTGTCCGCGCTCGAAGTCCAGGTTGGCCTTTTCCAGATTGGCTTGCTGCTGGATCAGATCGGCTTGCGCGGCCCTGTAGCTTGCCTCTGCGGCCTGCACGCCGGACTCAGTGGAACTGATGGAAGCTGCCTGGGCTTGCACGTCCGCATTGGCCTGCACATTTTCTTGCAACAACAGACGGTCGCCCTTTTTGATGTGATCGCCTTCTTTGACGATAATATCAATGATGCGACCAAAACCCTGTGCGGTGACGTTTGTGTAGGTTGTCGGTTTGACTTCCCCCGAGGCGGTTACGACAGATACGAGCGCCTCCTGCTTTGCCACTTTGGCGGTCTGTACTGTAACCACACCCTTATTGGCCTGGTTGATGCTGAACCACACGATCCCGCCCAGGACCGCTGCTGCTGCGAGACCTATGCCGACCTTATGCCACGTCTTCATGCCATTCCTTTCGCTGATCCCCCACGGACCACCCGGGCGGGAAACACTTTTCACAATCAGTTTTGGGGTTGCGCCTACATTGAATACGGCTTAACGGGGGCAAATGTTTCGCCGGAGCGTGAAAACCGTCCCAGAGCGGCGAGGTTGCCGTAGGCCAACGGACTCAGTGCAGGTTCCAATCGCATCAGTTGCTGCCCGAATCCTCCTTATTGTAGGTCCAAATCACAGGAAAGAAAAGATTTGGAGCGCTTGGATAGGGCTGTCCAAGCGCCCGGAAACTTCGCCTTATTTAGACGCAGGATTCCGTGTTTTGGTCTTTCCCGCCGTCAAAAATGGCCTGCGGTGCGGCAAAGGCCAGGGATGCATTTCGGCAGCTTGAACAGGTTCCGGCCGCAATTTCCGACTGTCGCTGGCGCCTGGTCTGCGCTACAATTTGCGAGGTCATTCGCCGCGGAGAGGTGGCCGAGAGGCTGAAGGCGGCGGTTTGCTAAACCGTTGTACGGGCCAAAACCTGTACCGGGGGTTCGAATCCCCCCCTCTCCGCCAGATTCCTCTATCCCCCATATTTCCATTTACTTTAGTCATGCAAGACTAGCGTGCTGCTGTTCATGCAAACATTTTTGTGTAAGTGAGTTCGCAGCCTGAGATTTTCGCCTGGGGAGAGCCGAGATTCTTCCTTCCCAAACAATGTCTGCGCTGGAGTAGTCACTTTGAATACTGGCTCTCCCCGCGTGTCAGAAGATGAGTCCCCCCTTGCGCCCTGTGAAACCGATTTCGCTAATCCACAGTTAGTGATAACTTTCCTTTCAGCGAAGGACGCTGAAATCCTCCGTCAGATGGAGACGGAGGCCCCGCCTCAAGAGGAGGTTCCTCTCGCGGATCGTCATCATGAACAAACAAAACCGTCGAGCTTTTCTCCAAACTTCCGCAGCGGCTCTGGCAGGCAGCCTTGGCCCTGGGCGTGCCGTCCTGCTGGATGGTGCTGCTCCCGGCGTTCCAACGTTCGGCATCAACCAGGGACTCGCATCACAGGCCTTCGCCTCCAACGACGGCAAGAAGCCGCTGCGCCTCGGCTTAATCATTGATATCGGCAAGGATCCCGATGCCGCTATGGCAAAGGTCCACGATCTTGGTCTTCCCACATGTCAGGTGTTTGTGGACGATTTCCAGCCGGAACAAGTCGCGCACCTGCAGTTGGCCCTCGAGAAATACGGCATCGAGGCGACTTCTGTTGTCGTTGGCGGGCCCGGAAAAGAAGTCTGGGACTTTTACCAGGGGCCTTTGACCATCGGCTTGGTTCCGCCAGAGATGCGCGCCGCACGCATCCTGCACATCAAAAAGGCCTCGGACTTCGCCAAGCAGTGCGCCATCCCCGCCGTACAGACGCATTGCGGATTTATCCCGGAAAACCCCAACGACCAGTTATACAAAGAAACTGTGACGGCGATTCGTGAGGTAGCCGCCTACTGCAAACGCAATGGCCAGTACCTTCGTTACGAAACCGGGCAGGAGACTCCCATCACCCTGGTACGCGCTATCCAGGACGTTGGGATGGACAACCAGGGCGTAAACTTCGATCTCGCCAACTTGATTCTCTACGGCAAGGCAAATCCCGTCGACGCCCTCGAACTCCTCGGCCCTTATGTGCAAGGAATTCACGCCAAGGACGGCCTCTGGCCTACGAACCCGCGGGAGCTGGGCGAGGAAGTTCCCATCGGCAAGGGCAAGGTGGATTTTCCCCGCATCATCGCTCGTCTAAAGGAACTCGGCTATCGCGGTGCGGTCACCATCGAACGCGAAATATCCGGCCCACAGCAAATGGCGGATGTCCGCGCCGCGAAGGATTATCTGGAAAAGCTGATCGGGTAGTTGTGGCGGCATCCCCGCTTTCCGGCGAAGTAGACGGAATGTCAGAATCTGCATCGAGTGGCTGCACCCAGTATCAGGAGGCAACATGTCAAACGATTCCAAGCATCCAGTGAACTCCGCAGACAAGATTGATCGTCGAAAATTTATCGGGGCGGCGGCGGTCGGCGCGGGCGTGATGTTCATCAAACCGTCTCTCCTGCGCGGCACGGCCGCCAACTCCGCCGTCCGTGTCGGCTTGCTGGGTTGCGGCGGACGCGGCACCGAGGACGCAACGAATCTTATCGACACGGGTGGCGCTCGCGTCGTAGCGTTGGCGGACCTGTTTCAAGACCAACTCGACGCGGCCCGCGCGCACTTCGATCAGATTCAGCAAGCCAAAGGCTATCCAGCCGTAGACCCGTCGCGACTCTTCGTCGGCCCCAATGCCTACCAGCAGATTGCATCCTCCAAGGAATTGGATGCCGTCGTCATCGCCACGCCGCCCTATTATCATCCTAGGCATTTGGAGGCTGTCGTCGCCGCCGGCAAGCACGTTTATCTGGAGAAACCCGTGGCCGTCGACGTGCCCGGCGCGTTGCAGGTGATCGAAATCGGCAAACGCGCCGAAGGAAAGTTAAGCCTTGATGTGGGGTTCCAGATCCGCGATTGCCCGCCCTTTGTGGAACTCGTTCGGCGCATTCACAACGGAGCGCTCGGCAACATCGTGTGCGGCGAAGCTTATTATCTCGCCGGCTACCTCGACCGGCCCGCCTGGCCTAATGCTCCACCCGTCGAGCGTCGCCTCCGCAACTGGGTCTATGACCGTACCCTTTCCGGTGACATCATCGTCGAACAGAACATTCACGTCATCGACATTTGCAATTGGATCCTCAAGGCCCACCCCTTGAAGGCTTCCGCGACGGGCGGGCGCCTCGGCCGTCCAGTCGACGGCGACGTCTACGGAAACTACAACGTCCTCTTCCAATATCCCGATGGAGTCGACGTCACTTTCAGTTCCACGCAGTTTGCAAAGGGCTGGTGGGACGTCACCGAACGCTTTTTTGGCACCAAGGGTACCTCCCAATCTCCCTATACCGGGCCGCTTGGCATCTGGGGTGACGATCCTTGGCAGTCGCCGGGTTCCGTGGCGAAGCCATCACCCGATTCCAAAGGTTTTTCAGCTACCGGGAATTTCACCTCCAACCTCGAATTCGCCGATTCGGAAAAGAAGAAGGCCTTCGTTGAAAGCATCACGAGCCATAATTTCCACAATCAGGCTGCCAAGGGTGCTGAATCTGCCCTTTCCTGCATAATGGCGCGCGCGGCTGCCTACAACGGACACGAAGTCACCTGGGATGAACTGATGAAGTCCACCGAGGTGTGGGATCCAAAGATCGACCTGAACAAACTGGACTGAGGTTGCGACGCCGGATTCGGGTTTCTTCTGAACTGAACTCCGCCGTGATTCCAGTGCCGTGAGAAATCGCGGACGAAACGGCGTCGGTCGCTAAGTCCTCTTGGAGGTGTGCAGATGAACCATGTATCACGCCGTAACTTTCTGAAGTCTTCCGTCACAGCAGCTTGTGCGGCCGGCCTGGGCGGCACCGGATTCGGTGCATCGCTCGTCGCTGCCCCCGGCGGCTCGGTGTCCGGCGCAAGTAGACTCGCGCCATCCCCCGCGGCACTTTCGATCAAAAAGGGCCTGGTCTTTGACATGCTGCCCGCCCGCCTCAGCTACGCCGATCGCTTCAAAATGGCGCGTGACGTTGGCTTTGAAGTGGTGCAGGCGCCCACCACGCCCGACGAGCATACAGCCGAGGAAATCAAGAACGCCGCCGTCGCAGCGAATATCCGCATCGACTCCGTGATGAACATGGATCATTGGAAATATCCGCTCTCGTCCGATGACCCGCAGGCAGTGGAAAAGAGTCTGGCGGGAATGCGGACCTCACTCCACAATGCCAAGCTCTGGGGTTCGGACACGGTGCTGCTCGTTCCAGCCGTGGTGAATCCGCAAACGTCCTATCGCGACGCGTGGACACGTTCTCAGAACGCGATCCGCAAACTGATTCCCCTCGCGGAGGAACTCAAAATCATGATTGCCATCGAGGAAGTGTGGAACAAGTTCCTGCTGAGTCCCCTCGAAATGGCCAAATACATCGCCGAGTTCCAGAGCCCGTGGATCAAGGCGTGGTTCGACGTCGGCAACGTGCTCCTCTACGGCTATCCGCAAGACTGGATTCGCACGCTTGGCAAGGACATTGTCAACGTCCATCTCAAAGACTTTAAGCGCAAAGAGGATGGCTACGCCTGGGTCAATTTAGGTGACGGCGACGTGGACTGGCCCGCGGTGCGCCAGGCCTTTGCCGAAATAGGTTACTCCGGAAGCGCCATCGCGGAGCTTGCGAGCGGTGACGAACCCTATCTGCGCGACGTCAGCCGCCGCATTGACCGGCTGCTCCTCGGCCGCGCGTAAGCATTTCTATTTCGCAGCAGATTCATTCACGCTCAGCACGCGATCGCCCGCTACATCCTGCAGCGTTTGAATCTTTCCGGAAGGCCAGCGGATTTCCACGCGTTGGGCCGTCGTGTCGTTGCCAAGACCAAAGTGCACCGGAGCAATGCCGCGTGCGGGCGAAAAACAATGCGATGTGTGAATATGCCGCCCTTGCGCTGCTCCCCCGGGGGCAATCCCCCCACAGGGTTAAATCGTTACATGGTTTCACCGGAGTCACGCCGGCGCAGCCCCAGTCGACCGGCGCGCCATCGCTTTTGCGGGTGAGAATTGCTCGCTGATCTCGCCGATCGGGCTGCCCTTTGCCTCTCTCATATCGGACCGGGCAGGTCTCAGCAAAACGATTTTGTATGGCACTTTCTTGGGTTATTAGCAATAATTTGCTTGACATGAATTCATGAACGTAATAAACATGGGTCAACCGTTAGCCTTAACGGTTGAGACTTAGGGTGATGTCTAAAGTATCTTGCCACATGGCAAGAGGGGTGAAAAATGAACCGAAGTAGAATTACGTGTGTTTGTGGTCGTCTTTTTCCTTTTAAATCATTAAATCTAAAGTACTTAGCGATTCTGATCCTGGCCATGGTTTCCCTGCCGTTCCTGGCCTATGGGCAGACCGCTACTATCGTTGGCACAATCACCGACCCCTCGGGTGCGGTGGTTCCCAACGTTACAATAACGATTACTCACGTGGATACTGGCCGTGTCACGGTCTTCACATCGAATGATGCGGGGCAATACGTGGCTCCCGATATCCCCATCGGCAACTATACCGTGAAAGCCTCGGTTACCGGATTCAAGGTAGCGGAACGCACGGGAATTGTGCTGAACACGAGTGAACGCCAACGCATTGACTTCCAATTGGCGCTTGGCACCACGGCGCAGTCCGTTTCCGTGGAGGCCAACCCCGTGGCCGTACAAACCGACACGGGTGAAGTCAGCACCTTGGTTACGGGACAACAGCTCACTCAGTTGGCCACCAACGGCCGAAGCATTTATACCCTTGTCAACCTGACCACGGGCGCTTCCTCGCTGCAAGGTGACTTCCAGACCCCGACGCCGGTCGGCGGAAACAACAACTCGAGTTTTAATGGCAACCGCCCGGCACACAACCTTTATTTGATGGACGGCGGTGAAGACGATGACCGCGGCGGCGCGGGCTCTTTCATCGTTATGCCCTCGATGGACGCATTTGCCGAAGTGCAAACCCTGACTTCGAACTATGACGCCCAGTATGGTTTGTCTTCGGGCGCGACCTTCCAGACCGTGCTGAAGTCCGGAACAAAATCCCTTCACGCATCGGCTTGGGAATTCGTGCGCAACAACGCTTTGGATGCGCGGAATCCTTTCAACCCCGCGCCGGCTACTGTTGCCAAGCTGAACTACAACACCTACGGGTTCAACGTCGGCGGTCCCGTTACCTTCGGGAATCTCTACAATCCCAGCAAGACCAAAACCTTCTTCTTCTACAACATGGAATGGCGCAAGCTGATCCAGGGCGGTTTGATCAACCAAACGGTTCCTGCAACGGACATGTATGGCGGCGATTTCAGCTCCGATCCAACTCTTGCCGCAACCGTATTCGCTCCGTATTCTTGTGTAGTCACCACCGCCATCCAGACACAGTTTGCAAACGCCGGACAAGCCATGAGCGGCTGTACAGCCGGGGCTCCCGACGCGACCAAACAGGTGCCTTTCTCCTACGGCGGTAAAGACGGTGTGATCAATCCCGCGCTCATCAACCCGCAAGCAACGGCCCTGCTAAATGCCGGCGGCAAGTATGGCGGCATTTTCCCGGCTTCGACTGGCACGATTACCAACTCGAAGGGCATTGTCGTCCCGAACTTCATCGGCGGCAACAATACCCCCACAGACGTGCGCGAAGAGGTCGTGCGCATTGACCACAACTTCTCCGACAAGTTTACGATCTTCGGACACTTTGTGGCCGAGCAGATCAGCCAGGGCTACGGCACCTCCATCTGGTCCGGCAGCAACAGCCCGGCGGTAGCCACCACGTTCGGGAATCCTTCTTACAGCGGCGTAGTCCATGCCGCGTACACCATCAATCCGTCGTTGGTGAATGAAGTTGCGTTCAACTACAACGGGAATCGCATCAATATTCTTCCCAATGGCCTGATTAGTCAGCCTTCGGGCTCCACGTTCGACCGGTATTTCACCGGGCCGAACGTAAGTGACCGCATCCCGAACATCAACCTGCAGCAGACCTTTGGGAGTACCTTTAATGTTAACTGGCAGCCCTGGGTCAACAAGTGCGACGATTACCAGCTTCGTGATGACGTCTCCTGGACCAAAGGCAGACACCAGCTTAAGATGGGTGGCAGTTGGGCACTTTATAAGAAACTTCAGGACCTGTTCACCAACACCGAAGGTACTTACGGGTTCAACGGCAGCTTCACAGGAAATGACTTTGCCGATTTCCTGTTGGGGTATGCCCAGAACTACGGTGAGGATGGCGTTCAGGATGCCGGACAATGGAACAACGTTTCCTGGGCCGCGTACATCCAGGACAACTACCGCGTGAACAACCGCCTCACCTTGAACCTCGGCCTGCGTTGGGACGGCGTTCCACATACCTATGAGGCGAACAACCGGATGTCCAACTTCTATCCGAACCTCTATCAACAGGGGAGCGCAGCCACGTTTGTTAAGAACGCTGACGGAACCTATAACTACAACAACATTGATCCGTCCAGCCCCGGCTTGGGCACGAGCCCGAATCCGATCATTTCGGGAATACCGGTCTACCTGAATGGCATCGGTATCAGCGGCTCGAGTGCTCCACAGAGCCTCGTGCAAAACCACTGGGCGGCCTTCGGTCCTCGCCTTGGATTTGCCTACGATGTGAACGGCAATGGCAGGACGGTCATCCGCGGCGGCTTCGGCATCATGTACGAGCGCATTCAAGGCAACGACATGTATAACGCCGGTGGTAACCAGCCATTTTCCGCTAACGTTGGATTCAACAACGTGATCCTGGGCACCCCGACAACCTTGATTGGTGGCGGGGCGCCTCCGGTTGGCATCCCTGTCGGCTCGATCACTGGGCTTGATTACAATAATTACAAACTGCCTATGAGTTCCCAGTTCAGCTTGGGAGTTCAGCACACCATCGGAAAGTCGGTACTCTCGGCTTCCTATGTAGGCACCCAGAACCGCCACCAGGAGTTCTATCAGGAAATCAATCTGCCGGTGGACGCGAGTCCGGCCAATCTTGCGAACCTGGTCGCCAACAACTCGCTCTACAACGGCGCACTTCTCTACCCGGGTTACCGTTCCGTTAAGATGTCCATGGATGAAGCGAACGGCAACTACAATTCCATTCAACTTTCAATGCGCGGAGGCATCAAGAGCGATCTGACCTACCAACTCGGTTACACCTACTCCCACACCAACGATCCTTCCACTTCGAGCGGCAGCGACATGAATCCCGTGTCGAATCCCTTCGCGGGTTGGAAGTACGATTGGGGCCCGGGAGCGTATGACCACAGGCAGGTCTTCTTTGCCAACTTCGTGTACGAGATCCCGCTACTCAAGCATAGCGACAACCACCTTCTGAAGACCGTGGCTGGCGGCTGGGAAGTTTCCGGCATCGTCACCGCGTCGTCCGGAGCTCCCGTCAACCTCGGAGTGAACGGCACCAACCTTTGCAGCATCGTTCAAAACTGTGCCGTCCGCCCGGATCTGAACGGGTCCATCTCGTATCCTGGCAAGGTCGGCGAATGGTTCAATCCGGCGTCATTCACCGCGCCGGCGACCAATGCCTTCGGAACTCTCAGCCATAACGCAATCCGGGGTCCCGGACGCGACAACTGGAACATGTCCCTGTTCAAGAACTTCGTATTCAGCGAATCGCGCGGCAGCATGCTGCAATTCCGCGCGGAGTTCTTCAACTTCTGGAACCATACACAGTACCAGGGTGACACCGCCAACGGCGGCATCGGCACCAACGTCACAGCCGGGAACTTCGGGCAGCTCACCAGTGCCTACGATCCCCGGACCATCCAACTTGGGTTGAAGCTCATCTACTAACCACAGTTCGTACAACTACAGTTGAGAACGCGGCGCGGCAGGACAACCTGCCCGCCGCGTTCTCTTTTCATCTGAAATCCGAAGTTAACCAATCACACGCGAGCGCATCACCCACGATAACCGAGATTTGTCATTCCGCCTGCCCGCCGCAGGAGGGAGCGAAGTCGAAGGGACCGGGGAGACAGCGGCATTACAGCCTGCGGGAAAAGCACCATTCCGTCATTCCGAACGGAGTCTGCGGAGTGAGGAATCTCTCTTCAACTTTGGATTTCGGGTTTAGCGCAAGAACGAATAGCCCAGAAAGAGATACACTGAAAACTGTCAGAGACGCCTCTTGCGCGCGGATGCAGAATTCCGCCATCTGTCACTGGCAAGCTTGTATCGGGAACCTATGACCAATTGGAAGACAGCTTGTCTCCTCTCCGCTCTCCTTTCCGCTTCGCTCCTCAACGCGCAAACTCCTACTCCCGCGGACGCACAGGCTCTGGAACGCCAGGGGAGGCTTCCAGAGGCTGCGGAAGCCTGGAAAGCGATCAGCAGCCACAACCCTCGTGATGCCGCGGCATTCGCCAGTCTGGGGCTGGTGCTCTCCAGGCAGGGAAACTACCCGGAGGCCGCTTCGGCCTACAAGAAAGCGCTGGCTCTGAATCCGAATCTGCCGGGCATCCAGCTCAATCTGGGGCTGGCAGAGTTCAAGCAGGGGCGTTTCCCGGAAGCCATCCCTCCTCTTCGTGCAGCGTTGGCTGCGGACCCCCATAGCATGCAAGCGCGCACGCTGCTGGGGCTCAGCTACTACGGTACGAAACGGTTTGCTGAGGCGGCCAGGTATCTCAAGGTGGCGGCACAGGCCGAGCCCGGCAATGTGGAGTTACATCAGGTGCTGGCGCAGAGCTGCTTGTGGGCGAAGGAAAATGACTGCGCCCTGATAGAGTTCCGCCAAATATTGAAGCAAAACCCGGATTCGGCGGCGGCACATATGCTGATGGGCGAAGCCCTTGATGGTCTGGAACGGTCCGCAGACGCGATTGCGGAGTTTCAGGCCGCGGTGAAGGCTGCTCCGCGAGAGCCGGGGGCCCATTTCGGCTTGGGCTATCTCTACTGGAAGGCACATGAGTATGACCAGGCCAAGGCCGAGTTTGAAACGGAGCTGGGGATTGATCCTGGGAACGCTCAGGCGCTGGCCTACTTAGGCGACATCGAGCTAAAGCTGAATAATCCGGAGAAAGCCCTCGCGTTACTTCAGAAAGCTGTGCAGCAGAAAAATGACATTCGCATTGCCTATGCGGATATCGGCGCAATCTATATGGACCAGAAGCAATATGATGACGCCCTCGCGGCGTTCCAACGCGCCGTGAAACTCGATCCGGAGCAGCCCGACATGCACTTTCGGCTGGGGAACTTGTATCGGGCAATGGGGAACACCTCCGCCTCACAGGAGGAATTCGCCAAGTCTCGCGCGCTGCACGAGAAAGCAGACGACGCTCTGCTTAAGAAGCTGGCTGACGCCCCGCCCGCAATCCATCCGTCGGAGCCGTAGAAACGGAAATGTCACCGCTAGTCATTATTCAGGTCCGGAGATAAAGGGCATTTCCCCTTGACTCCCATCATTCGGACGGCTAGGCTTCGGCCTGCTTTTCATGGCATATATGCACCAGCGAAACCAACGCGTGTTGCTGCCAGCATGGGCATTCCTGCTCCTCCTGTGTAGCTTTTTGTGCCCGCTTGCGGCCTTTTGCCAATCCACTGCGGCTGAGGACATGGAGTTTCGCGGTTTTCGTGGTGAAATCGATGTGACTATACGAGGGAGTTCCGGAGAGATCATCTCCATGCCCGCGGACGTGAAACTTTACCGCGGCGGATCTCCGTACGACCAGGGAACGACATCGAAGGGGCAGATCTCTTTCATGGTGCACAACCTGGGCGACTTTACCGTCACCGTGAATGCTGCCGGATACAAGCCCGGACAGAAAGACGTGTCGGTGAATGACGACATAAAGGTCGATGTGGAAGTCAGGCTGGGATCGGAGACATCTTCCAATCCCGCACTCGGGGCCGCGGGGAATCCGATACTTGCTCCTAAGGCCAAGGAAGCCCTGGACAGAGGCATGCAGGCTCTGAGAGACGACAAATTGGACGAGGCGGAGAAAGCCCTGGACCAGGCGATGAAGCTCGCTCCCAATAATCCGGACGTGCTTTATGTCCAGGGTGTGTTGGACCTGAAAAAGCGCGATTGGGCGAAGGCACAAAGTGTTCTGGAAAAAGCCGCGCAGCTTGAACCAAACAGCGCGCGCGCTTTAGCCGCATTGGGAATGGCCTTCTGCAACCAGAAGAAATACGCAGAGGCTATTCCACCGCTTGAGAAGGCCGTGCAACTCGACCCGGCCAGCGACTGGGAGACCCATTGGTCGCTGGCGGAGTCGTACTATCACAGCGAACGCTTTGACGAAGCCCTGAAGGTCTCGCAGCAGGCGCAAACGGAGTCCAATGGGCAGGTGCCGCAGGTTGAGTTGCTGGTGGCAAAATCACTCGTGGCCTTGGGGCGATACGAGGACTCAGCCAACGTTCTGC
>Ga0209517_10007148_pt1 | contig 13497 bp, 11 predicted proteins | sample PeaSoiMetSII2010_FD_187695 | JGI IMG/M metagenome (GOLD analysis project Ga0209517, IMG submission 187695) | Peat soil microbial communities from Weissenstadt, Germany - SII-2010 (SPAdes) (version 2) | ecosystem: Environmental > Terrestrial > Soil > Wetlands > Peat | place: Germany...
GGTTTCGAGGTGCCCCGGGTCGCCCCGGTCAATTCAGCCTTTAGCCTTTCCCCCCTGGGACGCCTCCGGGACGCCTTGGTACGCCTCTTGGGACGGCTCGGACCCCAACAATCCCCAATGTTTACGGCCTTTGGGACGGTGGGACGGCTGTTTACCCCCATGAGCGGGTCCCCCAATGACAAATGTCGATCCTCTCTTCCACCCCCCCGGAAAACCGCCTTCGCCAGGCCTCGATTCGCCCGGGAATCAGACTAAATCAAAGTGAATCAAGGTAAATCAAGGTTGCAGCAGTGGGCAGGGGGTGCCTGGCCCGACCCGAACTAAATCAGGGTTGGCCGCGCACGTTCTCACCCGGGAGGTCCCCAAAATCAGGGCATTTTCGGGTCCGCATCCGTCTACCCATAATTCCTCGGCCGCTCCCGGCGGCGGTGAATCCCCGTTCCCCTTCGCCCTTTTCCCGAGATATTTCGATCAATTTCGACCGGCGTTTCGACAGAATTTCGACAGAATTTCGAAGAACCTCGAAATATTTCGACAAATTTCGGAAATTTGACTGTTTCCCGCTTTTTCCCAAAATCCACTCGAACAGCTCGCCCGCCGTAGCCTTGGCGAAGGTCGGTCGTTCGCTTTGCGATGGGGCAGCAAATCGTCGTAATTCTCCCATGCCGCCGCGCAAGCTGCCGCCTAACCCATCACACCAAAGTTGTCCCGGAAACCCAGGCTTGAAAGACGCGGGCGAGGCGCCCATGATGAGCGGAGATGGAAACGGCTCAGCATGGCGCCCAGCCTACCCTCAGCTTTGTGGTCCCCTGTTATAACGAACAGGCCAACTTGCGTCCCCTCATCGCGGCGATTCACCAAGCCATGGAACCGCTCGGCGTCTCGTATGAAATCGTCATCACCGATGATTGCAGTCAGGATGGATCCTGGGAAATTCTCCGGGGGCTTTCCGCCAGCGACGGACACCTTCGCGCGCAACGATTGGCCCGCAACAGCGGGGAATCGGCAGCAAGCTGGGCGGGCCTCAAGGCAGCTCGGGGCCAGTACCTGGTCACCCTGGACGCCGATTTGCAGAACGATCCCAAAGAGGTGCCGAAGTTTCTCGAGGCACTCAAGGGGTCGGATTGCGTCTGCGGCACACGAGTGGGAACGCGAGGCGGGGGAGACAATTTCGTGCGCATCGCCTCTTCCCGCATCGCCAATTGGGTGCGGAACAAACTTTCGGGCGAAAAAATCAGTGACGCCGGCTGCACCTATCGGGCGTTCAAACGAGAGTGCATTGCCGACGTGAAGTTTTTTAAAGGGATGCACCGGTTCCTGCCGACCTTGTTTAAGCTCGAAGGCTTTACCGTCACGGAGATCGAGGTCGCCAACCATCCACGCTTTGCGGGCCAGAGCCACTACGGGGTGTGGAACCGGCTCTTTGCCTCGTTCTATGATCTGTTGGCGGTGCGCTGGATGAAAAAGCGCATGTTCCGCGTCGGGGTTTCCGAGCGGAGCGGCAACTGGAAGGACCGAGGAGGATGACAAGTGAGCCGCAATCGATGTGGCAGCACCGGCAAGCCCTTTAAACACTGGTTCCGCCGGATTTGCCAAGGCCCACAAATTAAAGCAAATTGGATTGAAATGTGAGGGGCGTTCGGCTTAGATGACCCCGCGACGCAAACGATGAGATTAGTAAAGTTGATATTCCAAACACCCAACCGGCGGATTGGACTGATCGCCCTAGTAGTGATTGCGTTGGACCAGTTGACTAAACAAATTGTGGTCCGATCGTTGGGTTATTCGGAGGAAAGAGTGGTAGTGGCGGGCTTTTTCAAGCTTGTGCATTGGGGCAACACCGGAGCCGCGTGGAGCCTCTTCCTGGGGAACAACGCCCTGCTCTCGCTGGTAGCCATCGCGGCCGTCATCGTGTTGTTTCTGAGCCGGCACCACTTTGACTCGCGCACCTTGCTGGGCCAAGTTGCGTTCGGTTTCATCTTCGGCGGCATCGTCGGCAACCTCATCGATCGCTTGCGGGTGCACCACGTTATTGATTTTCTCTACTTTTACCTCCAACAACGGAGCGGGGCGGAGTGGGGCTTCCCGGCGTTTAACGTGGCGGATAGCGCGATCTGCACCGGTGTGGGCCTAATCTTCTTGCTGACCTGGAGGAACGAACACGCCCCCAAGCCCGCGACCTCGTCTTCGGCTACGAAATCCTGATCTGCCCGGACCGGGCGGCCATCGGCCAATGTCTTTGCGCGCGGAAGTGCTCCTGATTGAAAAGTCGCTGCCGGCTCAGAGGTTGGATACGTGGCTGCGGGACAAGTTCCCAGCGGTCTCGCGGGGCGCCATCCAACGGTTGATGGAGGAGGGCTGCATTCGGGTGAACGGGCGCGCGGTCAAGCCGACGCACACGCCGCGGGCAGGCGAACGCGTGGAGGTGTGCTGGCCAGAGGCGCGTCCGGCCCAGGCGCAACCGGAGGCTATTCCGCTCGAGATTATTTATGAGGACGAAACCCTGGTGGTCCTGAACAAGCCGCCGAGGTTGGTCGTGCACCCGGCTAGCGGGAACCAGGAGCATACCTTGGTTAATGCGCTGCTGCATCATTGCGCGGGCCAATTGAGTGGGATTGGCGGCGTGGCGCGCCCCGGAATCGTCCATCGCCTGGATAAGGAGACCAGTGGCTGCCTGGTGGCGGCCAAGAACGACGACACGCATTTGGCGCTCTCCTCCCAGTTCGCCAGCCGAAAGGTCCAGAAGATCTATGTGGCGATTGTTTGCGGCGAGATGGAGCGTGACGAGGGCGAAATTCGCGCCGCCATCGCTCGCCATCCTTCCCATCGCAAGCGAATGGCGGTGGATGACGAGGCCGGGCGCCCGGCGCGCACCAATTACCGCGTGCTCGAGCGGCTGAGCGGGGCGACGCTGGTGGAGGTGGTCTTGCACACCGGGCGCACGCACCAGGTGCGCGTGCATTTCCAGTTCCTCGGTTTTCCCCTCGTGGGCGATACGACCTACGGCAACCGGCAAAACCAGCGCCTGGCTGAGCTCAGCAACTATACCGCCCCGCGCCAAATGTTGCACGCTCTTCGCCTGTCCTTCCTCCACCCGCGCACAGGCAAACGGATGAGTTTCGAAGCCCCTATGCCCGAGGATTTTCGCGAGGCGCTCCAGCGGCTGAAGGTCTAGCGAGTCGGTGCCAAGTTCACTTCTCCTCTTTGCGAAGCACGCGAAACCGGTGCGTCCAGGGGTCGATGCGGCAGATGGCGCGATAGTCGCAATAATCGCACGCCTTGACTGCGCCTTTGCGGAAAGGCGAGGCTTCTGCCTGGCCCGAGAAGATTTGGCGGCCCATTCTTTTTAGGTTCGTTTCGACGGCGTCCAAAAGGGCGGCGAATTGGGCCGGAGGCAGGGCATCGCGGCACCGCTTATCCACGTGGCCGCTCTGCGTCAACCGATACTCGAACTGGTCTCCCTCCCGCGCTTCCGGGCGGCCGTCGAGTTGGCGGAGCGCCTCCAGGTCAAATCGCCCATGGTGGACATAGGCCGACTTCCGAGCCTGGCCGGGGTCGGCCAAGGCTTGGTCGCGGTTCTTTTCGGACTGAGGCCGGCCACGCAAATTGACGTAGAACACTCCGGCTGGCACGAGCCGATCCACGCCGAACAACCGGCGGGGGTTGGGCCAATGGCGCAGCACACTAAGGTAGGCCGGCAGTTGCAGTTGCAGGCCATGCGCCATCAGCACGGCGTCCAATTCCTTGTGGCTGGATTTGTAATCAACGACCACGCACCGTGCCTCAGTTTCGTTTACTCGCCACAGATCGATCCGATCAATACGGCCGCGGAGCTCCAGTTGGTGGCCATCATCCAGGGTCATGGCCCAGGCGGGCGACTCATCAGTTTCGCCGAAGGGAAGCTCGACCTCAACCGGGTCGAATTGATACTGCTCACGCATCCAGCCCACGAGGGTTTCGACGAAATCCTGAAGCGAAGCGATGAGGACGCGTGCCATGAAGCGGCTCTGCTCGTTGGCCTGCAACAGGCCACCGCGGTAGTTTTCCAGCAGGAAATGGGCGATGCGCTCGATGCGTTCGCGCGCCTGCGCCGGGGTTAGGTCGCGCCAGCGCCGGTCGTCCAGGCGCAGTTGATGATGGAAACAAGCCAGCACTTCGTGTTGAAAGCTGCCCTGTTCGCGGGCGTCCAACTCGAATTTTTGGCGCTCCTGCGCACCCAAACCTGACTGCACAAAGAACTTGAAAGGGCAGGCGGCGAACTGCTCCAAGCGGCTAACGGAGGAGCGCAACACCGGCCCATAAAGCTGGCCAGCCAGCTCGGGTGCCAGCGCCTCGACCAGGCTCGGGGCCTGGAATTGACGCACTTGGTGGAGGAGAGTTCCCAGGACGGGCAGTTGCGTCACCAACTCCGATAAATCGCGAGCAGGCTTTCGGTGTCCGGATTGCGGGCTTTGAATTTTCAAGAGTGGTACGATTAATTCGTTCAGGTGTTCACTCTGCCGCCAATCGCCTGCCGGTGGGGCGGGTTTGATTTCCAGTTCCGGGAACAGTCCCTTGAGGTGAGCGAGAATCGGAGAAGGATTCAGATGTGCCCCGCTAGCGTCATGGACGGCATAGGTAAGGACCAGGCGCTGGCGTGCGCGCGTACAAGCAATGTAGGCGTGGAACCGCTCGCGGCCCAGATGTTGACGGGTCGTGGCGCCCAGGAGGATGTGGCGCCTCTCGAGCTCCAGGCGGTCGCCTTCGGTCAGCAGCACCCCGGGTTGAGGCGTGGCGGGGAAGAGCGTCTCATTGAGCCCCAGCACCACGGCCAGCTTGATATCCGGATTCCGCGAACGATCGACGGCGCCGATAATCACTTGGTCCAAGGCGGGGGGGACCACACCGACCGTCAGGTTGGCCAAACCCGCTTCCAGGATCGGCAGCCACTGCCGCAAGGGAAGCGATTCGGCTGGAAACCCCAGCTCCACATTGGCCAGCCAAGCGTTCATCTGCGACCAAACCGTCGAGTGGACGGAATTGGGAAGGCTCCTTTGTGTTTGCGCGAGCTCCGCCCCAGCCCATTGTTCGAGCGTTTGCTCGACCTTGAGCATTCTCCAAAACTCGCGCAAGGCCGCCGCCAATTGGGGGCCAGTGGACTTGTTCTGACGCGCCGCCAGGACCAACGCCAGTCGTTGGAAAGGCGGCACCAGCCGACGGTGAAGACCCGCGAGCCAGCGGGTCAGCTCAGGTTCGTCTTCGACGGTAATGCGTCGGTGCCAAATCGTCCCCTGCCAACCGCGTGCCAGCGCCTCGTTTTCCAGCCGGTCGATGTCCTCATCCGTGACCGGTGCCAATCCAGTTTTCAGCGCGGCAAACCAGTCCTCGTGGCGCCAATTCGAAAGCACGACGCGCAGAGCGTTGCGCGTCAGTTCCGCCAGCGGGTGATGGGACACGGACTCTCGGCGATCCAGGAAGAAGGGGATCTCGTAGCGCGAGAAGGTCCGCTGCAAGGGCTCATGGTAAGCGGCCAGTTGGCGCACCAGCACGCTCACCTCGCGATACCGGCCCCCGGCGCGCACGTAACGGAGAATCTCCCGCGCCGCCACTTTCGCTTCGACCTCCGGGCTGGGGCATTGAACGACTCGCAGCGACGTTTCCAAAGGCGCGGCGCCTGGGACACCGGAATAGGCTGCGGGCTGCTCCCAGTGCTGCTCCAGATGCCGGAGAACCGGGCTAGTGGGAAACCGGCTTTGCTCCGGGTTCCGCTTCAGTTCCTCAATCGAGACCTCGGCGCCAGGCAGACTCTCGAACCGCTTCCTGCAGGTGTCGAAGTTTTTGCGGATTACGGACCAGCTCGAGAGCCAGGAAGTATTTTCCAAGCAGTGGCGATCCAGGCAGAACGTCACCGTGGCTTCCTGGCAATACGGCATCAGCGCGGCCAACAAGGCGAGCTCCTGTGGCGACAACTCGGCGAAACCATCAACCCAAAGGCGCTCAATGCGGGGGGCAGGGTGGATGGGTTGCGCTTGCGGCTCGAGGATTTGAGCCGCCGCCCCCAACAGGTCATCGGCATCATGCAAATCGTGCGCCCTCAGCCATTCGAGGTAATCCTGGAGCATGGCAGCCAAATCCCGCAACTTGAAGGCCAGACCTTCGCGATCCTGAACTTGCTGCGCGAGTTGGTTGAGCGAATCGGGTGTCAGTTGATGGCTTTGCAGTTCGCGCAAAACTTCGCTCAGTTCTTGGGCAAAGCCGGTCAGGCGGGCGCTGGCGCGAAAGAGTTTCAACTGATCGCGCTTTCGAGCCAGCAAGCTGCGCAGAACCATGAGCCGGCCTTCCTCGTCGAGCATTTTCGGCGCTCGCTGGCGAAGCCAGTCGAACACGAACCTCGCCAAGCGCTCGAACGACAGGATACGCAAGCGGGTATAGCCGGCCAATTCGGGGCTACTTAGCAACTGCCGCTCCAGTTGAAAGGTGCTCTGCTTGGGCGCGATCAGCAGCAAGGCCGGTCCCCGCGGCGTGGCCTGCAAGGCCTCACGAATCTCCGTCAGACAACGGTAGGTCTTCCCGGCCCCGGCCGGACCCAGCAACAATCGAACCCGCACAGCCTATCTTTGCGGGAATCGGTCTGAGACGCAAAAGGATTTTCGGTGGGCAGCCCTATTTTGCGGTCTGCAAGGCACGCTCCTCCGCGCCAGCGTTCTCGCGTTGGAGAATTTCCTGCATGGCTTCGGGGGAGACGCCGTAGCTGACCTTCGCGTTAAGCTGGTTGGTGAGGAATTCGTCCAAGGCGATCCATTTGCCCTCGACGTTGATGCGTTGGGTCCAGGCGCAGACCACTTGCAATTGGCCCTGAAGTTTGCGGGCTTGTTCGGTCGCGACTTTGATCTCCTCGAGCGCCCGCTCGAGCTTCTGACGCACCAAAAGCTGCTCGTGGAGGCTGTAGCGCAACCCCTGGACGAGCGACCCGATAATGGCAAAGGCAAGGAAACAGATGAAGCTGTTGGCGTAACGGACCGTCTCGGACGGATAATGATGGTGGGAAAGGATATCGACAAAGCACCAACTGACACCGGTGAGGAGCGCCAGGCAAAGCACAGAACGACGGCCCAAGTACCAGCCGCACAGGGCCACGGGAATGAAATAAAAGACAAAAAAGAGGAATTGGTAGCCGGTAAGATAATCGATGTAGCTCACCGCCAGTAAATTGGCCAAACTGGCCAAAATCACCTTTAAACGGAAATATGGCCGGGTCGAGTCCATAAGCTTCGCTTTCGTTAAAACAGCACTAATCTTAGAGAAAGCAGCTAGTTCCATGCCGAAAAGCCTTACCAGCGGAAGGACATTTTCCCGTAAACGCTGCGCTGGATCGCCTCCTGAGACGCGTTGGGGAAACCGGCTTCGGGGTGATGGTCATGCAGGAGATTCTGGCCCACGAGGGAAAGCTCGAGGTTTTTGGTGACCTGCCAAGCCAACCGTACATCCAGCTCCGCATAGCTGGGGACCGCGCCGGGAGCAGGGCCGCTATTGTTGTGGACGGTGTCGATCCAGCGCAGGGCGGCATCAAACTTGGTATGCCAAGGCAGGTCCATGGAAGAACGGAAAAAAAACTGGTTCTGCGGGTCGGCCGCTTCGTTCCGGCCCTGGTTTAAATCCCCTCCGGGTCCGATGATAAAATCTTCTTTGAGCAGATCGTAACCGCCATGCAGCCGCCACCAATCCAAGGCCTGGTAATCGGCGCTTAGCTCGAACCCGCCCGTGTGAGCACGCAGGTGATTTTCAAACGTCACCGCGCTGGTTCCTGGAACCGCGTTCAAACTCCGGAGATGATCGTAATCATTGTAAAACGCGGAGAGCGAGCCGGAGACCTTTTGCCCGAGCTGAGCGCGGTAGCCCAGTTCGTAGGCAACAACGGTTTCCGACACGAAATTAGAATTGCCGGCCAGCAAGAGGAAATAATTCGGATTAGGTTCGTAGAGATCGTGGTCGTAGCGGGCCGGCGTCCGGACCGCCCGCGACACGGCTCCCCAGAGCATTTGTCTGTCAGTAATGTCCCAGCGCAGCCTGCCATTGGGTTCGACCTCGAAGCCGGTATAATCATAGTGTTCCAACTTGGAGCCCAGGGTTAGGAAAAGCCGCTCTCGCAGCTTGATCTCGTCCTGAAGAAAGCCCGAATACAAATTCTGGTCGAGGGTCGGCGGAAGAAAGGCCACCAGGGGCGCTTCGCCCACCACATCGTGGGTGAAGCGATACTCGCCGCCCCAAATAATCTGCTGACGATTTCCCCACAGAAATCGGTGCTGAAATTGGAGGTCGAACGTATCCAAATCGTCAAAAAGCGTGCCGGCGGGGATGAGGGTGCTAAAGGATTGAAACGGCGCCGCCAGATGCGTCCGGTCGTAATACATCTGAACGTTCAGGTCGGAGTCCTCACTAAAAATGTGAGACCAACGGCCCAGCAGATTGCCTCCGCTGGCACGACCGTCGGCTTCTGGAGTGCCGACGCCTCCAGGCCTTACGTGAGTATTCCCGCCATAAACATCCCCTTGCAAGGTAAACAGATTTTGCGTGGAGGCCTCGGCGTCGATTCGAAAGCCGCCCTGTCCCCGATTCCAAGAATCTCCGGCGTCGGCACCGTTGGTAAACACCTCCGAGCCACGATCGAAGTACTTGCCGTAAACGCGGAAATAAACATTGGAGGCGAGTGTGCCGCCATAGCGGACACCCACAAAATCCTCCAAGAAGGTGCCGCCCCCGGCCTCAGCGTAAAACCCCTGAGTGTCCTTGGCGTTCTTGCTCACAATGTTGATCACGCCATTGACAGCATTAGCGCCCCACAGCGTTCCGCCCGGCCCGCTGATGACCTCGATGCGGTCGAGGTCCTCCAATAAGTAATCCTGGACGTTCCAAATCACCCCCGAGAGCAGGGGAGTATAGACTGTCCGGCCATCCATTAAGACGAGCAGCTTGTTGCCCACCGAGGAATTGAACCCGCGCGCGCTAATGTCCCAACTCAAAGACGAGGCCTGCGCGACGTCCAGATTGTCCGCCAGCCGCAAGGCCTCGGGGATGCTCGAGGCCCCGAACCGTCGGATCTCATCGCTGGTGATGACCTGGATCGCCGCCGGCGCCTGGCCGTACGGCTCCGGCGTTTTGGAAACCGACGTAACATCCAGGTTCATCAGTTCTTCCAAGCTCATCTGCTTGTAAGCCGCCAGGGTTTGGACATTCGTGCCTTGCCTCAGAGGCGAGGATCCTGGTTCCGTGGAGAGCGCCTCCGCTCGCCCGCGGGCTGCCGCAGCGGTCGCGAACCAAAGGACGAGCGCAACCCTAAGGACCATCTGAGCGTGCGGCAACCCCAGGCGATCACTGGGTAAAGCAGGTTTACGGTCCCTATGCGCGTCATGAAGCGCGGAGGCTCTCCATAAGCGAGGTTTGGTCATACGCTCATTTTGTGGATAGGCTCGACTCGGTCGTCCGGGGTCGTTCCAGAGTTCTGCAGCGGGGCTGCTGCGGGCAATTCGACCCAGAAACGGCTGCCTTGGACTTCCTGGGACTCCACCCCCACCCTGCCCTGCATCCTTTCGGTGGCGCGCTTGACCAGGGCCAGGCCGATGCCGGTGCCGGGGTATTCCTCCCGTGTGTGGAGTCGCTGGAACATGCCGAAGAGCTTGTCCATGTACTGGCTCGAGATGCCTACGCCGTTGTCTTCGACCCAAAGGCGCAGAAACTCGCCGCGTGGCTCAGTCCACGCGCGGACCCGCGGCTGCTGACCGCGCGGAACAAACTTGAGCGCATTGGACAGGAGGTTGATCAGGATGAGATGGAGAGAGGCCGGGTTAGCCATCACGGTGCCGCGGACACCTGAAAGGTCCACGGCTGCCCCCTGACGCTCGAGTTCCAGACGAAGATCGGCACGGACGTTCTCAGCCGTCTCGGCCAAATCGACTGCTGCCATGGGCAAATCGCTCCGACTGAGGCTGACGTGGGCCAACAGGTCGTTGACGAGCAAGGCTTGGCGTTCGCCGGCAGCTTGGATTCGCTCAGCGTAGGTGGTGCCCTCCGGCCCCAACCGCTCTCCGCAATCGTCCAGCAAAAGCCGCGCATAGGCAACCTGGGCTCGGATCGGCGCCTTCAGGTCGTGCGCCACGGAATAGCAAAAGTCGTAGAGCTGACGGGTGGTTTCCTCGAGCGACTGTGTCCGCTCGGTGACGCGCGCCTCTAAATCCGCCGCGTATTGCTGGAGTTGGCGTTGGGCCTGTTGCAAGGCCACATCCCGCTGGTGAATTCGGTCCAGCATCTCGTTGAAAGCCTCCTTCAGCAGGCGCAATTCCTCCGCACTCACTCCCATGTCTGCGCGAACCGAAAAATCCTTCTTTTGGGAGATCTGGCGGGCTACCTCCGCCAGGGCGAGCACGGGGCGGGTAATGCGCTGTTGGAAAAAGGTCGAGAGCAGCAGCGCCAGGGCGGCGGAGCCGGCCATCACCACCACCACGACGGATACGTAGATTCCGAGGCGCCGGTAAATGCCGCGCAGGTCTTCCCGGATAAACAGAGTGCCGACCCGGGCTCCTTTTTCTTCGACGGGTTGGAAAATGGTCAGGTACAACCTGGAAAAGCGCAAGCCGTCCGGCCCGGGAAACACCGGGAAATTGCCCGCCGCCAGATTCGTCGGATAAGCGGAATAAAGCCGGCCAGCCTGATCGTAGAAGCAGGCGGCGTCGGCTGCCGGCTCGGATTTGAGAGCGGAAAGAACTTCCTGCGCCACCTTCTGGTCGTCATAAACTAGCAGGGCGCTGCTGTTGGCGGCGATCGTCTGGGCCAGCGAGGCAAGGTGGCGCGCCAAGCTTTGCTTATACGCGCTAAACTCGTACACGGTCATGGTGGCACCCGTCAAAAGTAGCGCCGTAACGGCGGTCATGAACATCGCCCCAACCAGGGTACCCTTTAGGGAAGAAGGCTTCATCGGGCTACTGCGAGTCCCCATGCACCTGCCCCCAAAGATAACTGGCCTTTTCGACCTCGGCGACTTGAAGCAACTTGGAGCTAATGCTGAGGCCCTCGGATTTAGCGGCCTGGAGATTAATTCGCAAGCGGATTTTGTTTTGCTCGTTAACATAGAAGCGGGTCATCCCACCCAGTTGCTGGGTGAAGCCGGAGATCTCGGAAACCGTCAGGATAGGCCGGCCCTTCAGGGCGGAAATGACATCTCTGGCGCGGCCGCTCTCGGTCACGCCAATGAAGAGGATTTGGCAATCTTTTACCTGGGCCAAGCTGGAGTAACGCTGAACCAGGACGGGGTGGCCGTTGATGACCTCGCCTGCCACGGCTTCATCCAGCAAAGGACCGAAGGGATCGCGGCCAAGGATGCCGATGACCAGCGGGGCTTGAGGGCTGGGAAAGGCGTTGGTGGGCCACTCCACGAAGCGCGCCAGGTTGAACAAGAGGACCGCCTTAATTTCGTATTCGCGTGAGGTTTGGCCAGATGCCTCAGAGCCCGGCGTGAGGACGCCGAGGAGCCATACGGCGCAGAATGTCAGGCGGCGGATGAGGAGGTGTGTCGGCGGCAGCGGCATCTTGCCTACGGCCACTCCGCGATCCCGGCAGAGCGCAGGCCAATCTGAGAGAGTTTCATGTGTGTGTCTCGAGTGCGATCATCCCAAGCAGGAGCAAAAGTGCAACTAAATTATTGGGTTCGTGCCTTAGGGTAAACACCCCATCGAAGCGTTCCCGAGCGTTGGGTAACTATACCTGATGTATAGCCTTAAATGGTTCGAGGCGGCCATCGGCCGACGTGGCCAGATTGCATGAAAACGCTCCGCATTCTCCATGTCGAGGATGATCCGGACGATGCCTTCTTCCTTCGCAAGGCCTTAATCAAAGCGGAGCCCAATTGCGAGATCCAGCGCGTCTGCGACGGAGAGGAAGCGATCGAGTACTTGAGGGGCCTGTGCCAGCCCGCCGCGGCGCTGAGCCACCAACTCTGGCCGGACATGATTGTCCTGGACCTGAAGCTGCCGAAGATCAGCGGACTGGAGGTTCTCGCCTGGCTGCACTCTCAGGAACATTTGTCCGGGACCCCGGTCATCGCCTTGAGCGGCTCTTCTTTGGGAGCTGATCGGCATCAGGCGCTTGAGCTCGGTGCGATTGCGTACGTGGTCAAATCGAGCGTTTATACCGAGACCGCGGCCCAACTGCTTCGGCTCGCGAGCGCAAAAATGACCTCGGTGCTCCGAGCTGACGCTGCGTGAGTGCGGTCTGCGTGATTACTCGCCGGAGAAAGACCACCACATCGCGCCCATGACCCACCTCAGAGCTCTCCGCTCGCGCCGGCCCGTGGTTGGCGTGTTTGTTGTGCTCCGCTTTGGAGCTCGTTGGGGGCTAAGCGGAAAGTCTCGGGTGGCCGATCCATCCACAACCAATAGCCGCTTAGCGCCTGGCTTATTTCCACAAAGCGTTCGAAATCCACGGGCTTAACCAAGAAGGAGTTTGCACCCAACTGGTAGGCCAAATTGACATCCCGAACGTCCCCGGACGACGTCAGCATCACCACTCGCATAAGCCTTAAACCCGGCTGGGAGCGAATCCAGCGGAGAACTTCGAAGCCATCCATCCTCGGCATTTTGATGTCCAGGAGAACCAGCGAGGGCAGCGGAAACTCTGCTCGGTTTGCGTATTTGCCGGAGCCGCTGAGGTACGCCAGCGCATCTTCGCCGCTCGTGACGACGAAGAGCGGATTCAGAACCCTGGCTTTAGCAAAGGCGCGCCGGATCAGCAGACAATCGTCGTCGCTGTCGTCAATAAGCAAAATGACTGCCCGGTCAGACACAAGAACGAAGGAACTTAAACCTGCGTTGAAATCCGACCTATGGGGTGAAAACCCTAATGAGGCGCAAGACTGGTTGGTTGCTCGTCCAGCGAGGCTTTAGAGCGAGTCTTGAAAATATCTCGGGCGGTCTTGCAAACCATCGGGAGCGACGTCCGAGAATAGGGAAGCCACAAATCCCGGCAGGGGCCTCTTCTTCCGTCCCTGCCGGGGACTCGTTCACCTCGTTACCGGCTTCCCACCGTTAGAAACGGTGGGCTATTTTCCTGCGCCCTGCCGGGCTGGGATTTGGCTCATTCCAGATCGCGGTCAGGTTTTCCATTTCGTCATTGTTTTGGCGCTTGTCCTGTGTTTTGATGACGTGTCAAGTGCCGGTTGCGCGCTAACATCGCCCGAATTTTATGTTACGCATAATCCGCCTCCTGCGAGTATGAAAGCAGCTTATATCAACCAAACCGGGCCGCCAGAGGTGATCCTCTATGGCGACCTGCCTGACCCTAAACTCAAACGCCGCGAGTGCCTGATCAAAGTTGGCGCCGTGGACGTGAACCCGATCTGCGTTTATGTCCGGAGCGGCGGCTTGGCGATGAAGCTCGCATTCCCTTACATCCTGGGGCGGGACGTGGCGGGCACGGTAGTTGAAACGGGACCGGGCGTGAAGGGGTTCAAGGCGGGGGACCGCGTTTGGG
>Ga0209517_10007149_pt1 | contig 13497 bp, 15 predicted proteins | sample PeaSoiMetSII2010_FD_187695 | JGI IMG/M metagenome (GOLD analysis project Ga0209517, IMG submission 187695) | Peat soil microbial communities from Weissenstadt, Germany - SII-2010 (SPAdes) (version 2) | ecosystem: Environmental > Terrestrial > Soil > Wetlands > Peat | place: Germany...
GTTATCGTTTTCTGCGATCTCCGCCTTCTCTGCGGTCAGTCCTCTAAAATTCAACTGCATGGGGGCAAAGTGCGCAGAGGCCTCATTTCTTTTGTTGGTTTTTCTTGCTGTCTGTCTATTTGCTCTTTCTCTCTGCGGTCTCCGCGATCTCTCAAAATCGACCGTGGGCCTCCCGATCAAATCGTCGGATTGCGGCCGGGTTGTCAATCGGTGAATCGCTTTTAGTCTTTTGGTTGCGGCACTGGCTGCTCTGTGTCTCGCAGCCTGCCCCGGCAGAGCTTCTGAGCCGGGGGTGAACGTACGGAAAAGCGAACCCGAACGAAGTGAGGTCGAGGACTTTGTCCATTCGTAATTCTTAATTCTTAATTGATCTTATGCGGCTGTTTTTCACAAAGGGCATTGTAATGATATCGGTGACTTGCACCCATTTGCTCAGTATTCCCTCTGTATTATCAGAGAAACCTCCACGTGCGCTGTTGAACTGATGGGTTGAGGATTATTTCTCACCCCTCACTGTTCATGGGCACTTTGAAAACCGTCTTAAAGGTAAGCCGGGGAATTACGGACAGGGAAAACCTTAACGGGGGCTTTTCCATTCGTAATTCGTAATTCCGGCAGGCGCCTTTTTCAGCACCTTGTTAGTGCCGGGTTGACAGGCCACGGGAAAAAAAGTAGTTTCAAATCCGACAGATACTTCGACTGCAAACCTGAAGCATGGAGTGGAAATGTTCACTATTCTCGCGTACTTTCTGAAGGCCCTTGCAGATGTTTTGCACATCGTCCTCTATACATACATGCTCATTGTTATCGCCCGCGCGATCCTTTCCTGGGTAAGCCCCGACCCTTATAATCCCATCGTACGGTTCCTCTACAATGCGACGGAACCTGCCCTTTTCCGCATCCGCAGGCTGCTGCCGTTCGACTTGGGTGGAATCGATATCACCCCCATGTTGCTAATCCTCGCAGTCATATTTTTGGACAGGTTTATTCCGCCGACCCTCTACACAATGGCGGCTTATTTGAGCGGCATTTAGCCCTTTTCGCGCCCCCGGGCTGGAGTGAATTGATGGAAACACCAGACATTGAAGAGAAAAAATTTCGCAGGCGCCTGATGGGGCTTGATCCCGATGAGGTGGAAGCCTTTTTGAGGCCTCTGTGCGAAGAGAATCATCGCATCCAGGAGGAAAACCAAAACCTGAGGAAGGACATCGAGGCCCGGGAATCGGAAATAAGAGAGCACAGGGAACGGGAGAAAACCATTCGTGCTGTGCTCGTCAGCGCGCAAAAGAGTGCTGAGCAGATTAAGTCAAACGCCGAGCGCGAGGCCAGGCTGATCATATCCGAGGCCGAGGTTAAAGCCGAAGGGCTCCTCAACGAGGCCGCCAATCGCCTTGCCCGAATGGAGCAGGAAATATCTGAGTTGAGGCGGAATCGAATCCAGTTCGGGGCCAGAATGAGATCGCTTCTGGACTCTTTCCGCCAGATCCTCGATGATGACGGGAAAGATGCTCCGCGTAAATTCGAGGAAAAACAGGACCAGCCCTAACAAACCTGAAAATAATGGAGTCGATCTGATGTCTGTAAAAAAAGAGCTGCTTGAAATCCTCAGGTGCCCTAAATGCAAAGGGCCGATTCATCCAAATTCCGATGAGACCGGCCTCATCTGCGAGCAGTGCAGGCTTATGTACGAAATCCGGGAAGATATCCCGATTATGCTGATCGACGAAGCAAAACCGATATAAAGGCAGTCGCGAGTGGCCGGGGTCGGTGGTCAGCAAAAAACCAATATAAAGGCGGTGGTCGGTGGACAGTGGTCGGAAAAGACTGACGACTGGCGACTGACAACTGACGACTACTTTAATGAGTCAGCCCAAAGAACCTGATCCAGCCAAGCTCATAATCCGGTTTTTGTTCGGCGATTCCGGCGCCCAACTGGAAGCTCTAAACATACTCGTATCCGATTTCGGACCGATGGACTTCCTCTCAGCGCCCGGCGCTTTCCCGTACACAACCTATTACAATAATGAAATGGGACGGGGGATTCGCAGGCAGACCGCATGCTTTCTAAACCTCGTCGCTCAGCAGTCCCTGCCGGATATCAAGCTGCGAACCAATGAAATTGAAGCCGCCCTCTCACGCGATGGAAAACGGCAGGTTAATATCGATCCGGGATTTCTTAGCGCGGAGCGCTTCATCCTGGCGACCGGGAAAAATTATACTCACAGGGTTTATCTTCGCGACGGGATCTATGCCGATCTTACTCTCATTTATCAAAAAGGTGCTTACCGCCCACAGGCCTGGACATATCCGGACTGTCTTGAACCGGAGTTCCTGCATTGCCTGGAGGTCCTGAGAAAGAAGCTCAAGTTTCAGCATGACGGGATTTTGCCGCGATGATTGTAAAAAGGTGCCAATGAGATGATCAGACCTGAACAGAAGAAACTTTTCGCCGTTATCGGAAACCCCGTGGGCCACAGCCTCAGTCCCGTTATGATGAGCGCGTGCTTCGAGGCGCTCGGTATTGCCGCGATTTATGCCGCTTTCTATGTCGATGAGCTTGAAAGTGATCTCAAACTCCTGCACAAAACGGGTTTTAGCGGGCTGAGCGTAACCATTCCATACAAGGAGATGGTATGCCGCCTGGCCGAGCGAATCGACGAGACTGCGGAACAGATCGGCGCCGCAAACACCCTTCGCAGGACAAGCCTCGGTTGGGAAGGGTGCAATACCGACTGGATCGGTGCTTTGCGGGCCCTTTCGGCCGTCGGTGACGTCTCCAGCCGCAGCGCCCTTATCCTGGGCGCCGGAGGGGCGGCCCGAGCGGTGGCCTATGGCCTGAAAAGGGCCGGAGCAACGGTAACGATCTCGAACAGGTGCATCGGGCGTGGCAGCACTCTGGCAAAGGAACTCAAAAGCGAATTCATCCCGCTGAACATGCTCGGCGAGACGGCAGCAAACTTTGATATAGTCGTTCAATGCACTTCTGTCGGACTCAAGGACGCTGATGCCTCCCCTATCGCCTTCGATACGTTTTTTAAACCCGAAATGACCGTAATGGACATTATCTACTCTCCGCCAATGACAGCCTTTTTGAAAGCTGCCGGGAATGCGGGATGCACCGTTGTGTCCGGCCTGGAAATGCTGCTTTATCAGGGGGCCGCTCAGCTCGAATGGTGGTTGGAGCGTCCGGTCTTCGATACTCCCGCCATCGCTGCAATGCGACGCGCCCTTCTAGCCGCCGCCGAAGGCGGCGGCGAACCCGGCCGGCGGTCCCACGGTCTGGAAGAAGCCGCAAAATGAAGAAACTCTCTAAAGCGATAAAACCGGTTTCGAAGATAGACGCCAAAATCCGACTGCCGGGCTCCAAGTCGATAACTCACCGTGCTCTCATAATGGCCGCCCTTGCTGCAGGACCAGGGCGGTGGGACCGCCATCCAGGATCGCCACTCAAACCTTCGGCGGCGGCAGTGATAGGCAACCCGCTGAGGGCCGAGGATACGCTGCTTACCGGCGGCGCGCTGGAGGCCCTTGGCGCAACGATCGAATGGGGCCCCGATTCGGTTCGGGTAATACCGCCTGCTTTTCGCTGGAGGCAGCCCGATGGGCCGATCTTTCTCGGAAACAGCGGCACGAGCGCCCGCTTGCTTCTTGCCGTTTTTTCGGCCGGGAGTGGAAAATTTGTGCTCGACGGAACTCCGCGCCTTCGCCAGCGCCCGGTCGGTCCGGCGGCTGAAGCCCTCCAAAAGCTCGGTGTAAAATTGCGCTGGATCGGGGAGCCGGGGTTTCTTCCGGTCGAAATCGACAGCAGGGGACTAAGCGGTGGGGATGTCTATGTAAATGCTTCTGAAAGCAGCCAGTTTTTATCCGGGGTCCTGATTGCCGCCCCATGCGCGCTCGGAAAAGTCCGCGTGGAATGGTCGGAGCCTGTTGCCTCCTGGCCTTACGTCGAAATCACACTGGGGATGATGAAGGAAGCGGGGATAAGCTTTGAGCGGCAAGCCTCCAACAGGGTCGCGATCCCGGCGCCCCAGGCGTATGCGCCCCGCAGTTTTACCGTCGAGGGAGACTGTTCTTCAGCCTCCTATTTCTGGGGGGCCGCCGCCCTCACGGGCGGGCAGGTATTGACCTCGCCCGTTTCGCCCCGATCCATTCAGGGGGATTGCCGTTTTCTGAATGTTCTGGGTAAAATGGGCTGCCGCATCGAGTGGCAGGGTGAAGGGGTGCGGGTAATAGGGCCGGAGCAGCTCCTGCCTGTTGACGTCGATATGAACGAAATGCCTGACATGGTGCCCACACTCGGTGTCCTTTGTGCATTTGCAAACGGAACGTCCCGCATCCGCAACGTGGCGCACCTGAGAATAAAGGAGTCCGACCGGCTGAGCACGGTGGCGGCTGGTTTGAAGGTGCTCGGAGTTGAGGCCCGGGAACTATCGGATGGGCTGATAATAAACGGAGGCGTACCCCTCGGTCCGCCTTCAGGGCCGATTTCGGCTTTCGACGACCACCGCATCGCGATGGCCTTTGCTCTTGCCGGTCTGCGGTTAAACGGAGTGGTCATCGATGGAGCCGAATCCGTCAGCAAATCTTTCCCTGAATTTTGGGACGTTTTCGAAAGCCTGGGGAAGGAGCAAGTTTGACTTAGTCCTCTGTATGATCTAGAATATGACTATGATCAAGATCAATATCCATGAAGCAAAAACTCATCTCTCCCGCTACCTTGAAAAAGTGAAGCAGGGCGAAGTTATTCTGTTATGCAACCGGAACGAGCCGATCGCGGAAATTCGCCCGATCGGGGCACAAAGGCGTCAGTCGCGCCCCATAGGACTTGCAAAGGATATCTTTACCGTTCCGGATTCTTTTTTTGAGGAACTGCCCGAAGAGACAATGGCCCTTTTCCGGGGAGAAGGGTCTTGAAAATTCTGTTGGATACGTGCTCATTCTTGTGGATAATTTCGGATAGCCCCGATTTGTCAGTTATTGCCCGCAGGCAGTTTTCCGATCCCGATAACGAGGTGTTTTTGAGCGCTGCTTCCGCATGGGAAATTATTATCAAAAACAGTCTGGGGAAACTTCCTTTGCCTGACCTCCCTGAAGAGTTTATCCGCTCATCGCGCCTAAGCCATTTCATTGAGACATTGCCCATTGATGAAGAATCGGTTTTGCAGCTCTCCAGGCTGCCGCAATATCATAAAGATCCCTTTGACAGGATCATAATCTGTCAAGCTGTTGCACACAGCATGACTGTTCTAACTCCCGATGTGAAGATTCGTCAGTACCCCATAAGGACTTTGTGGTAAAGCCGAGTCTACGGGACGCGTGTTATGACAGCAAAGGGAACTTTGAGGTGAATCAAAATCATCATGAGAATAGCCCTTTTAATTTGTTTCATATTTATTTTGTTTGTCGACACGGCCGTGTTCGCGGCAGGGTCTCAAATTCAAGCCTCCTCTGAAAAACTTCCCGTTATGAAATCTGAAATCCCGGACGCCGGCGCTTGTCAACAGGCCATTGAAAAACTGGGCAGAGCCGCTGGAAACTCAGGGGTTCTTGTGGTCTCTGTTCCATCGGGGGAGGTTGTCTGTGAGTCAAGGTCCAAAGAGGTGTTTGTTCCCGCTTCACTGATGAAGCTGCTGACCAGCTATGCCGCCCTCAAGAAGTTGGGGCCTTCTTTTCGCTTTGAAACAAAAGTTCTGGCCGCCGGAGCGCCGGTGGAGGGAGTAATTGCCGGCGACATATGGATAAAGGGAAGCGGCGATCCTCTTTTCGGTTCGGACAGCGCCCTGCAGCTGGCGAATACGCTCAGGCAAAGAGGGATAAGGCAAATCCGGGGCGGTATTTTTGTGGACGACAGCTTTTTTCAGCCATCATCGGAGCGGATCTGCCTGGATAGTGACTGCGTTGGTTTATATAACCCTGTGGTTTCGGCTGCGGCAATCGACTTCAACACGTTAACCGTGAAGATCAGCATCCCCTCGAAAGCCCGCAGGGTGGCAGATTCGGGCCTGGCGGACGGTTATGTGCAGGTGAGCGGCAAGGCAGAAAATTCGGGCAAAAGGGGAGCAAGCTCCCTTTCGCTTCACTCTAATGGAGCAACCGGCAACGGTGAGGAACAATTCCAGCTCTCCGGGCGCGCCTCGGCGGGAAGTCACGCCCGGGAGTTTCGATTCAATGCGGCTGATCCTGCCGGTCTTTTTGCCCATTCGATGCGGTCGGCCCTTGAGCGCGCCGGTGTAAAAGTGCTTGGCGCCGGGGCCAGGGGGGGTAAAGCTCCCCCCGGCGCCGAAGTGATCGCGGTTTATGACTCGCCTACGCTCGAGGAATTGATATCGGGTATGAATAAATACAGCAACAACTTTATGGCTGAAATGTTTTTGAAGTCCCTGGGGGGCTATGTTTCAGGCGCCCCTGGCGATTCCCTGAAGGGAATTGCCGTCCTCAGGACTACTCTCAAGGAAGCCGGTATTCCGAATGAAATCGGGAGCATCGACTGCGGGTCCGGACTCAGCCGTTTTTGCAGAATAAGCCCCCGAACATTCTGTCGTCTGCTTGTCTCCGCATGGAATGACAACGGCATAAGAGAAGATTTCATATCTTCAATGGCGGCCAACGGTGGGCAGGGTACTCTAATGAGAAGAATGCGCACGCCGGGGCTTACCGTGAGAGGCAAAACGGGAACCCTTAAAGATGTGATCGGGTTCGCCGGGTATGCAACGGGTCCCTCGGGCAGGACCTACGCCGTTGCGATCATGCTCAATGAGGTGCGGGACAGGTTCAAGGCAAGGGAGGCTGTAGACTCCCTGCTGGAACAGGTGGCTTTTTCCGGCTTGTAAGATGAGCTCGGTGAAGGTTTATGTTTTATATTGACTTGCCGGTATTCGATAGTATCCTGAAATCGCCATCCCAAGGCAACGTGACTGCTATTTCCCTTTCTGTTCTTATTCCTCTGCCCTGTCGATTTTCTTTGGGGAAAGGTCCCTGAGCCATTGTTTTGCTTACCTAAGGAGGAGGAGATTTTATGGAAAAGTATTTAAGGTGCGTTCTTTTTTTGACCCTCTCTCTTTTGCTTCTCCTGCCGGCGGCGGCTTTTTGCCAGGGTTCCCAGGGTTCCATTAAAGTGGGAATCATTCTGCCGGCAACAGGCGAGAAAGCAAAATTCGGGGAGATAGAGAAAAAATCCTTCGAAATGGCCCTGGAAGAAATTAACGCGGCTGGAGGAGTAAACGGCAAAAAGCTCGAGTTCTTGTACGAAGACGATACGGGCAGACCCGATGTGGCAAGAAGCGCCGCGGAAAAATTGATCACCCAGGACCAGGTCGCCATGCTGGGGGGCGGTTATGGCAGCTCGGAGACCTTCGCCATCGCTGGTGTTGCTCAGCAGAACCGGGTCCCCTTCCTGGTTAACACCGGTTCCGACAACAAGATCACCGAGATGAAGTGGAATTATATATTCCGTCTCAACCAGCCGGTAAGCGATTATCCGCAGGGTTTGGAATCTTTCATGACAGACATCGTAAAGCCTAAGACGGTGGCAATTCTCTATGAGAATACCAACTTCGGCTCTTCGGGTTCGAAAGAATTCCAGGAAACCTGTAAGAAGATGAACCTAAAGGTAGTGCTAAATGAAGGCTACCAAAGCGGAGGAATTGATTTCAAGCCCATCCTGGTCAAGGTCAAACAGGAGAATCCCGATATCGTATACATGATTTCTTATCTCATGGATGCTTCGCTCATCATGAAGCAATCCATGGAATTAAGACTCACCCCGAAAATGTTCGTAGGGGGAGGCGCCGGTTTTACATTGCCCGAGTTTGCCCAAAATGCGGGTAAAGCAGCAAACATGGTCTTTTCCGCGACGCTGTGGTATCAGACTCTTCCCTATCCAGGCGCCAAAGAGTACTACGATAAATTCGTAGCCCGCAACAAAATGCCCACCGAGTACCATGGGGCCGAAGCATACTCGTCGGCCTATGTTATTGCGGACGCCCTCAAAAGGGCGAAGTCAACAAGCCCTGACGACGTGCGCGAATCGCTCGCCGGCACCGATTTGATGACGGTTTTCGGTCCGGTCAAGTTCATCGCATACGAGAACATGACTAACCAGAACAAGCTTCCGACCTACCTGGTGCAATGGATTGATGGGAAACTTGAACTTGTTTGGCCTAAGCAAACGGCCTCTAAACCATACGTGTACCCCGTAGATTGGGAAAAAGCCTGGAAATAGGGCGGTGGGACCGCCGGCCGGGTTCGCCGCTGCCTTCGGCGGCGGCTGGAAAAATCGGCGGTAAGCATCGTTTGCGGTCGATAAGGATTGGTTAATGGAAGTATTCATTCAGACGCTGGTCGCAGGGATTCTGATCGGCGGTGTCTATGCCCTAATCGGACTGGGCATGACCCTGATAATGGGCGTAATGCGCATCATCAACCTGGCCCATGGCCAACTGATGATGGTGGCCATGTACATTACGTTCCTTCTGTATGAATACCTGGGGCTCGATCCCTATTATGCGCTGCTCATCGCCCCTCCAGCGCTCTTCGTGCTGGGCGTGGCAATCCAGAAGTACCTTCTTAATCCTCTGCTCGAAGTCGATTCGATAATCCCTCAAAATCAAATCCTTATGACCGTCGGCATTGGAATGGTGCTGACCGAGACGATGCGGTTCATATTCCATTCCGACTATAAATCCGTAAAAACGTCTTACAGTTCGGCCACTTTCATGATCGGCTCCATTTGCTGGAACGTTCCCATGGTCGTGGCCTTCGGACTTGCCGTGCTGCTCACCGCCTGTCTTTTCCTCTTCCTGCTCAAGACAGACACCGGAAAATCCGTTCGCGCCACAGCCCAGAATAAAGACGCAGCCCTGATTATGGGTATCAACGCCGAATGGATAACCCAGCTCACATACGGACTCGGCGCAGCCATGGCCGCCGCGGGCGGTACGCTGCTTCTGCCGATCTACTATCTTTTTCCGGATGTGGGGGCGCCCTTCACGTTGAAAGCGTTCATAATAACCGTTCTGGGCGGAATGGGCAGCACGGTGGGCGCCATTTTAGGCGGTCTTGTCCTGGGAGTGGCCGAATCTCTCGGGGCCACCTATATTTCGATGGCGCTCAAAGACGCTGTCGGCATGGTCATTTTTGTTCTCGTTCTCCTGTTTTTGCCCGGCGGTCTGAAGACTCTTACAAAAGTATGATCCGCAGGATTTGGGGAATGATGAATGATGAATGATGAGAGATGAGAGAGACAAACAGGAATGATGAATGATGAATGATGAGAGATGAGAGAGACAAACAGGAATGATGAATGATGAATGATGAGGGAGACAAACAGATTTTTTATTCAGCACTCATCATTCCGCATTCATCACTCTTTTTAATGGAGGAGAACGCCGGATGAAACACCGGCCTGCATTGACGGCACTGGGCGTGCTCGCGGTTCTTGCAATCTTTCCTTTGGTGATAAGTTCCGATTATTACAGACACATTGTCATTATCGCGCTGATGTGGGTGGTAATCGGCTCCTCATGGAACCTTCTCGCGGGGTATACCGGCCAGATTTCTTTCGGACACGCCATCTTTTTCGGAGTAGGGGCTTATTCGGCGGGCATCTGCACGACGAAGCTCGGAATCTCCGCCTGGTGGGGTATGCTCTTGGGCGGTCCGCTGGCCATGCTGTCGGGACTGCTCCTCGGGTGGATATGTTTCAGGCTGCGCGGGTCCTATTTCAACCTGGCCACCCTGGCCATAGGCGAGGTCTTTCGCCAGGTTGCGATTTTTTGGAGAGATCTCACCGATGGAATGCAGGGAATCCTGATTATCACCACGTTTCGCTCCAAGGTGATCTACTATTTCCTGGCATTGGGACTTGCGGCGCTGTGCGTGTTTACGATAAGCCGGATCATGAAATCCAAATGGGGATTCTATTTCATAGCTATCCGCGAGGACCAGGACGCTGCCGAAGCCATGGGCATAAGCTCGTTCAGGTACAAGAGCCTCTCGCTGGCGGTCAGTTCCTTCTTCACGGGTCTTGCCGGGGCCTTCTACATGAACTACATGGGTTTCATCGACCCGGAAGTCGTGTTCTCCCTTTATTTTATCTCTATCATGGCAATCCTGGTCGCTATCATCGGCGGGGCCGGAACGATATGGGGCCCGGCGGTGGGCGCCTTCATCATGGTGCTGCTGCACGAACTTTTCAGGAGTTCCTTTTTCGGATACGCCCCAAAGTGGGTCAGCAGCACTCACGCCCTGGCGTTCGGACTGCTCGTTATCCTGGCTATCAGGTTCATGGCTAATGGAGTGGTAGGGGATTTGCCCCGGATTTTCAACCTTTGGACCAGAAAAGAGCCAATTCCTCCGGTAGAGGAGGGAAGCGGATTATGAGCTTTTTTCAAACCAAGCACCTGACCAAGGCCTTTGGGGGGCTGATAGCGGTAAACGACCTCAGCTTCGAGATTGAGGAAGGAGAGATATTTGGACTTATCGGTCCAAACGGCTCGGGAAAAACGACGGTATTCAACCTGATCTCCGCTTATTACCCGATTACTTCCGGCGCCATTCATTTCAGAGGCAGGGAAATCAATGGGATGCCCACGTGGAAAATCTGCAAGGAAGGGATCGGAAGGACCTTTCAGATAGTAAAACCTCTTCGCCGAATGACGGTTTTGGAAAACGTCATGACTTCCGCCTTTTGCAGAACTGCCAATTTTGGTGTGGCAAAAGACAGGGCCGTTGAGGTGCTCCATTTTTGCGAAATGGAGAAAAAGCTGGATTTTTCGGCAAGAAGCCTCACCATCGGAGATCGAAAACGATTGGAAATTGCACGCGCGCTCGCCACCGAGCCCAAACTGCTTCTGCTGGACGAAACTATGGCGGGCCTTACGCCCCAGGAGCAGGCCGAGGGCGTCCTGCTTATACGCAAAATCAGGGATTCGGGAATTGCGATCATCATTGTCGAGCACATAATGCAGGTGATCATGAATCTTTGTGACCGCATCCTCTGCATCAACTACGGCCAGGAAATAGCCAGGGGAACACCGCCCGAAGTCGCCAACAACCAGGCTGTCGTTGAAGCTTATCTCGGAAGGGATTGAAAATGCTCCGGGTCGAACATGTGGACGCCGGTTACGGGGACGTGCAGGTGCTTTGGGACGTCTCTTTCAATGTGGCCGAAAAGGAATTCGTGGTTCTTGTCGGTGCAAACGGGGCGGGCAAAAGCACCATAATGAGAACCATCTCGAGTCTCGTCCCGCTCGGCGGTGGACAGATCTGGTTCGAGGACCGGCGCCTTGACCTGGTCAAGCCGTATAAAATCGTGGAACACGGTATAGCTCATGTTCCGGAGGCGCGGCAGCTTTTCCCCGATATGAGCGTGCTGGAAAATCTCGAACTCGGGTCTTTGACTCCACAAGCCAAAGCCAGGCGCAAGGAAACACTCGAATGGGTCTTTGAACTTTTCCCCCGGCTCAAGGAACGAAGGAAACAAATGGCCGGCACAATGTCGGGCGGAGAGCAGCAGATGTGCGCGATCGCCCGGGGGCTGATGTCAAGGCCGAAATTGATCATGTTCGACGAACCCTCGCTGGGCCTTTCTCCACTGCTGACCCAGGATATCTTTCGGCTTGCCCTCCAGATTCACGGACAGGGGATCACCATCCTCATGGTGGAGCAAAACGTAAAGCAGACCCTGGCAATTTGCGATCGCGCCTACGTTCTCGAAAATGGAAGAGTCATCCTGGAAGGAAAAGGCGTTGAATTGCTTGAAAACCAGCAGGTCAAGCAGGCCTTTTTGGGGATCTGAGCGCCGAGCCGCCGCAAGCCGGAAATGTAGGATCCCATTAGCTCCCGCCCTGCGCAATGAGTGCCGTAATCTACAGAACCATCCTGCAATCGGCATTTAGAGCTTGAGCCAGCTTCCTGGCGTTTTCCTTACCAAGCCATATCCGATGTGTTGGTATCAGCCAGTTTGCGATGTGCGCCTCGATGCGCGGCAGGCGCCCCGCACGATTTGCCGATCGAGTGCATTGGGATGGTTGTGGTGCGCCTGGATGGAAAAGGTGGAGAATTGATTGAAAACCGGCAGGTGAAGCAGACCTTTTGGGGAACCAGTCTGGGTCCTGCCGTTTTATGGTTTGCTTGGACCGGGTTTTTTAGGCCGGCGTTCAACAGGAAGCAGGCTTAGTTAGCGACCGCAGGAAGGACCCGAAGGCGGAAGGTGGTGAGCCTTGCGGCTGCCAGCGATCTTCCGAGCATCCGGGACCTGTGCTTTGACTTCTTGCAGTCGGTATTTGCGTGATCCTGTGAATCGATCCAGAATTTTGTCTGCCAGCCAATCTAATTTGTCACGCACATGTTCCAATATATCCGCCATCCTACCCTCCTTATTCAGGTTCTAAAAAGAAGATAAACATCCGGATCGATTGGCGCATGATTAAAACAGTGGTCAGTGTAGCAGGGAGGGGTGAGGGGTGGAAAACAACGGCCGGGGGTTAAAAAAGGAGAAAGCCAGGGGCGGGGGGTCCTGGCTTTCCGGGGTGAATAGCTAATGATACAAAGAACCTAAACTTCAAGGGAGAGGGCATTCCTCTGGAAAAAGATAATAGCAGATTTTTTCCTTTCGAATATCAGGTCTGGACTGTATTTTGGACTACACGATACAGTATAAATGGGGGTCGATTTCTACTCGGTATGGTTCAGGAAAATATTCGAGATGAAGGGGCGGTTGCCAAGCCTCTTGCTAAGGAGGAATTTTTCGCACATGAAAAACATGGTCAGGAAAACATTATTAAATCTTACCGGATCCATTCTGTTGATTGTTGCCGTTTCGGGATGCGCCGGCCTGCCCGGCAAGGGCGGTGTTGCTCCCGGACCTTCGCCGGCTGAGGTCAAATTGATGGAAGAAAATAAAGCGCTTGACTCGGTAAATGAACAGTCGTCGGGCTTTTATGCCCAACTCAATGCGTTAATCGAGGATATCGCCGAGCTTCGAGGACGGCCTTACTGGAACGATTTTGAACAGGTGCTGCTTGAATATCCTTCGTTGCGAGACCCTGACAATGAGGCTCAGACAACTCCAGAAATGAAGTCACGGTATTTGGCGCTGAGCGAGAAGTGGAAAATTCCCTGGACGCAAATGCTCGATGACTACACTGCCCTTGTAGACAAGTGCACGATACTGGAGGCAAGAAAACTGGCAGTACGGGAAAAGCTGCTCTCAGTACAGGCCGGGTACATAGCCGTGGTTATCATGGAAGCATCTGCCGGCCATGAAAAGCAGGGAAAGGAAGTATATTCGGTGGTCGAAGCGCTGGATAAATCCGGCGCAGAACTGGATTCCTACCAGCCAGACGACTTGGGGCTCTATCCTGCCGGGTCGAGACGTTAGCACCTGTTCACCACAGAGCTTGCTATATTGCAGTAAGCCTTGCATTTGACTGAAAACGGCTATACTCGCTTTGATTTGAGCCAATGGCAAGTTGGTTAACACGAATCAAAGGAGGA
>Ga0209517_10007150_pt1 | contig 13496 bp, 12 predicted proteins | sample PeaSoiMetSII2010_FD_187695 | JGI IMG/M metagenome (GOLD analysis project Ga0209517, IMG submission 187695) | Peat soil microbial communities from Weissenstadt, Germany - SII-2010 (SPAdes) (version 2) | ecosystem: Environmental > Terrestrial > Soil > Wetlands > Peat | place: Germany...
TTGGCCTCGGCAGTCGGCAGGCCAGTGATGGAAATCTCCGGCCCGGTCGAATTCACCGACGTGCCGTCACCCACGAAGCCACGCCAATCTATTTTCGGGTCCGGCGGCTCGACGACTTGAACAATGGGCAGATTGAATTTGGTCGCGAACTCGAAGTCACGAGTGTCGTGCGCCGGCACGGCCATGATGGCGCCCGTACCGTAACTGGCCAGAACGTAATCGGCAATCCAGATAGGAATTTCTTCGCCGTTGACGGGATTAATGGCGTAAGCGCCGGTGAACACGCCGGTTTTTTCTTTCGCGAGTTCCGTCCGTTCCAAATCGGATTTTTTAGCGACTTCGGTTTTATATTTTGAAACAGCTTCGCGTTGTTCGGGCGTCGTGATTCGGTCCACCAGCTTGTGTTCCGGCGCGAGCACCATGTAAGTCGCACCGAACAGCGTGTCGGGCCGCGTGGTGAAAACTGTAATTCGGAATTCGGAATTCGGAATTCGGAATTCGACCTCCGCTCCTTCGCTGCGGCCAATCCAGTTGCGCTGCATTTCCTTGAGTGAATCGCTCCAGTCAATCGTGTCGAGGTCGGTCAGCAATTTCTCGGCATAGGCAGTGATGCGGAGCATCCATTGGCGCATCGGTTTGCGAACGACAGGAAATCCGCCGACCTCGCTCTTGCCGTCCACGACTTCTTCGTTGGCCAAAACGGTTCCGAGTTGTTCGCACCACCAGACCGGTTGTTCGCTGACGTAGGCCAAGCGACGACGATCAACGAATTCGCGCCGAAAACTTTTTTGTTCGGACGTAAAATTTTTCCAGGCGTCATGCGTTCCAATTAAATATGCATTTACCTTCCATTCTTCTTTTCGCTTTGGATTGTCTGAGAGAGCGTCTTCTAACAATTCAATCGCCTGGGCTTTGTTTAATTCCGGGTCGAAATAACTGTTGTAGAGCTTGAGAAAAATCCACTGGGTCCACTTGAAATAATCCGGGTCGGTGGTGGCGAGTTCACGCGACCAGTCGTAGCTGAAGCCGAGCGATTGAATCTGCCGCTTGAACGTGGCGATGTTCGCCTCGGTGGTCTGGCGCGGATGCTGGCCGGTCTTGACGGCATATTGCTCGGCCGGCAGGCCGAAGGCGTCCCAGCCCATCGGATGCAGCACGTTGAAACCCAGTGCGCGCTTGTAACGGGCGAGGATGTCGGTAGCGGTATAGCCTTCCGGATGACCGACATGCAGGCCCGCGCCGCTCGGATACGGGAACATGTCGAGAATGTAAAATTTCGGTGGCAAGAGCTGGCGGCCGGCCACCATGGCATCGGCCCCGTGCCGTCGGGCAAATGGATGGTCTTCCGGAACAACTTCACCGGGGTTCCAGGCGCGAAAAGTCTGCTGGATGTCCCAGAATTGCTGCCATTTAGGCTCAATTAAATGAAACGGGTATTGCCGGCGGCCACTTGCCATAGATGCGGGATTTTGGGGAAAGCGGCGCGGCGGGGCAATGTCGGAGTTCCTGAACCACCCCAATCCGGCCCGCTTTGGCATTGACATGAAATAAAAGTTGGCGTAATTATAGCGATTAGACAACGTTGAAGCCAGACTGAGCGAATCTGCCCCATGACTGTTTCGCGTGTTTTACGGGTTTTGCCGCGTGCCGGGAAAGGAGGAAGGCCGGCTTTTACCTTGGTTGAGCTGCTGGTGGTGATTGCCATCATCGCGGTGCTGGCGGCACTTTTGCTCCCGGCGCTCTCGCAGGCGCGGATGCAGGCGCAAGGCATCCAATGCCTGAACAACACCCGGCAACTGACGCAGGCCTGGCTCCTCTACGCCCATGAGCACGACGACCAATTGCCCTACAACGATGGCATGGCGGGATCGTCTTTTCGCACCGATTTGAACTGGGTCAACAACGTCATGACATGGGGTGTTTCCGGACCGTTGGATTCGGACAACACCAACCTTGCCACCATCACTGACGCCAGCCTCGGGCCCTACAGCGGTTCAACGGGAATTTACCATTGTCCGGCCGACGACGTGTTGAGCGCGGAGCAACGCGCCGCCGGCTGGGATGCGCGCATCCGCAGTTATTCGATGAACGCGATGGTCGGCAACGCGGGCGATTTTTCGACCAACGGGTTCAATGTCAACAATCCCGACTACACGCAGTTTTTCAAAATTACTCAAATCCCCAAGCCGACAGAGATTTTTGTGTTCCTGGATGAACATCCGGACAGCATCACTGACGGCTACTTTCTCGACAAGGCCATCGAAAACACCGCCCCCAGCGTCTGGGGCAACCCCGCCTATTCCAGCGCCCAGTGGTTGCACTTGCCGGCTTCCTATCACAATCGGGCAACGGCTTTTTCGTTTGCCGATGGCCACAGTTCGCTGCATCGTTGGACTCAGCCCGACACCTATCGGCCACCTGCGCCGGATGCGGCCGGCCTGCCTCTTTCCATCCCTTCTGCCCAGCAGCAGGATTTCGATTGGGTGTTGGAACACATGAGTGTGGACGGCAATTAAGGATCCGACCGACTCACAGATATTGCCGCAGCGCTGCTTCATTCCCTTCCATCCCCAGGACGTAAAGTTTGCCGCCCTCCGTCCAGGTCGCCGTCATCAGATTGTTAACCCGGGCAAACCGGGGCGCACCGGCGGCCGGCGCATTCTTTACGGCGGCGCGGTCAATCACGAACAACCACAGATCACTGGATTGCCCCGGCGGAAGCGGCCGGCCGGTGTGGAAGCAAACCATCGAAACTTTCGCCCCCCGCCAATTTTCCACCGCGCATCCCGTCGTGGCGGTCTTTTCCAGCGGGGCGGTCAAAGCGTAATCCGCCGGAGCGTTGCTCTCGACAAAGTAAGCGCGGATTGCCGCCGGATTGTTCGTGGCCAAATCCATCCTGTACCCGAGCGACGCGATGCGGACCATCCGGATCCGGTAAGTGGCAAACGTGTCGTCCTTGGGCTGGCGCGTGAACCAGAGCGACGCCAGGACAATCAATCCAGCCATGACCGCCGTCACCGCGAAAACCGCTTTCCGCCGCCAGGAGATGATCCTCGCGCGCGCCGCCTGTTCGGAAATGATTTGTTCCTTCAAACCGGCGGGGGCGGCGATCTGCCGGAACTTTGTCCGCAACGCCTCCTGCCGGGCGCAATGCGCTTCCAGCCACCGCGCCAACTCCGGCTCACGCTTCGCGAGCGCGAGCGCCTCGGCGGTCTGCGGATCACCGGTGTCCGCCGGGCCGGGCCGGTAGAGCAATAAAACAGTTTTGGCGTCGTCGAGGTTCACGCTGGAGGTGGCCGGAGTTGGGTGCCGGTGACATTGCCGGTCAGCATTTGGTGCAGCCGTCCGAGGCCGCGGGTGAGGCGCGATTTGACCGTGCCGAGCGGCACGTCGAGAATTTCGGCGATTTCGTTGTAGGAACAGTCCTGCAGGTAGAACAACGCGACCGGCGCCTGATAAATCTCGTCAAGGTTGGCCAAGGCCTCCAGCACCTGTCCGGCGTCAAGGTGGTTGACTGTGGCGGGCGGTACGACGGGAAGCTCTGCCGCCGCGTGTTCCAATTCGACGTGCGGGAAGCGCGTCTGCTTCCGCCGCGTGCCAAGGAATTCACGGTGAAGAGTGGTAAACAGCCAGGTTTTCACTTTGGAGGCGTCGCGCAATTGGTGGCCTTTGGCCGCCCAAATGCAAAAGGCTTGTTGCGTGAGATCACAAGCGTCGGCTTCGTCCCGCGTGAGGCTGAACGCAAACTGGTACAGCGGCTCATAATAGGAAGCCACCAACTGTTCAAACTCCACGGCCACGGCCATATCGCCACATTGAAATTAAGAGCCGGCAGAACGTCAATTGTTCCCGGAAAACTCATCAGGAACAAATCCGGCTCTCGTTCCTCCTACAACAAAGGTTTACCGCCTTGATGCGGAGTTATTCGGTTATGGCCAGTGTGGTTCTGTTAGCACAAGTCGTTGAGAGAAATAAGGATGGAATTGGAGAAACCAATGAAAATCGCACGGAAACTGTTTCAATGGATTTGGGCGGGTGTGGCCATCGCCATGCTGAGTTGTTCAATCACCGGCCGGGCGGCGGTGGCGTTTGTCGTAGTCGGCACCAATAATACCGATACTTTTACCCCCGCTGTCACCAACATTAACGCAGGTGATTCGGTCGTTTGGGTTTGGAACTACTCCAGCCCGCTTGTCGGGCATACCACCACCAGTGGAACCAATGGCGTACCCAGCGGGTTGTGGGGTTCGACCACAAACATCACCCCGTTTTTATTCACGAATCAGTTTAATTCCGCCGGCACTTACAGGTATTATTGCGCAATTCATTTCGCCCCTCCGCACAACATGACGGGGGCGGTAGTGGTCGCTTCAGCCGCTTTGCCACCAACGGTTGACATCACCAATCCGCCGTCGGGCAGTGTGTTCGCCGCGCCGGCCAACGTGACTATTCAGGCCTCGGCGTCCGGCAACGGTGGCACGCTGACCAACGTGGAATTCCTGGCCAACTCGACTGTTTTGGGCGACGTCACAATCGCTCCCTACTCGCTCGTGGCCAACAGTCTGGCGGCGGGCGGTTATACGCTTTCAGCCATTGCCGCCAATAACTCGGGCCTGACGGCGACCAGTTCGGTTCCCATCAGCGTGGTCAACCCCGGGCCGATTGTGCTGAGTGCGCCGGCGCTGCAACCCGCGGCCAATTTCCAGTTCAGCTTCACCGCGGACAGCGGGTTGAGCTATGTGATTCAAAGATCGACCAACTTGTTGGTGAACAATTGGACATCGCTCGCCACCAATCTGGCCGGAAGCAGTTCGGTGACTTTTACGGACAGCGACGCAACGGTCAGCCCCGGGTTCTACCGCGTTGAGTTGCTGCCTAATCCATGATTCATCGCCAGCGGACGCCCGGCGGGACCGGTCGAAACGAGCATTTATGGCTAAAAAATATGCGGGTGCGGCAATTTCTCATCGGCACATTGCCATCCGGTTTGTGGCTGCTGATTTTATCCGGTACGACATCCGCCGGCTCCCTTCCCACGCCGGACGGGGAAACGACGAACGTGCAGATATTCATGGGCCGAGGTGTGGTCAAGGAACTCGTTCCGGAAGACAGGCAAATCACCATCAGTCACGAAGCCATCTCGAACTACATGGCCGCTATGACCATGCCGTTCAAAGTCCGGGATGCCAAAGAACTCGCCGGATTGAGGCGGGGCGATGAAATCACCTTTCGACTCAACGTGGCGGACTCGGAAAGTTGGGTGGATCGCGTCACTAAAATCGGAACGGTCACGCTGCCGCCGCCGGGCACACCCGCCCATCCACCGGCCACCCCTTTGCGGCATCCTTTATTGGATTACAAGTTCACCAACGAACTGGGGCAGGCGGTCAGCCTGAACGATTTTCGCGGCCAGGCACTGGCCATCACTTTTTTTTACACCCGCTGCCCTTTGCCGGATTATTGCCCGCGCCTGTCGAAAAATTTTGAGGAGGCGGAGCAAAAACTCGAATCCGGGCCCGGCGCTCCCGTCAACTGGCACCTCCTTTCGGTCTCCTTCGACCCGGAATTTGACACGCCGGCCATGTTAAAAGCCTACGGCGACGCCTATCAATACGACCCGAAGCATTGGAGTTTCCTGACCGGCCCGGCGGATAAAATCGGCGAACTCGCGCGGGAATCGGGCGTGAATTATCAACCCGAAAACGGCACCATCAACCACAATTTCCGCACACTCATCATTGACACCCGCGGTCATTTGCAGATGATTTTCCCGATGACCGGCGATTTTTCGGATCAGATTGTCGCCGAGATCCTCAAGGCAATTGCAGCCACGAATCAGCCGGTCTCAGGAAATTAAAGCGGGTGAAACGGGTGCCAACATTCGCCATGGCGGCGGCCAGCCTCGCCGGCGGCGGCGTGGCGCTCTTGCTGAACTCCTGTTCCACCACTCCGGGAGTGGTCATGACACCGCTGGAGATTCCCGGAGCACATTACATCGGCAACCAGGCGTGCATGGATTGTCACGCGGAAATCGTCCGGAAATTTCCCATGAGTCCGCACGCGCGCGTCCATTTTCAAAATGCGGCCATGGCCGGCGAAACCGGCTGCGAATCCTGCCACGGCCCCGGCAGCAAACATATCGAGTCCGGCGGCAGCGCCAAATTCATTATCAATCCCGGCAAAGACCCGACCTCCTGTTTTCAATGTCATCTCGACGCTCAGGCGGAATTTAATTTGCCCCGGCATCACCCGGTCATCGAGGGGCACATGAGTTGTGTGCAATGCCACGATCCGCACGGCGGCGACATCTTCAAACCGGCAGGCGGGCTGGCCATGGCACGGCAGGATGAAAGTTGCGCGCAATGTCATCGCGAGCAGACGCGGCCTTTCGTCTTCGAACATCAGGCGCTGCGCGAAGGCTGCACCACCTGTCATAATCCGCACGGTTCGATGAACGAAAAAATGCTGGTCGCGAGCGATCCCAATCTGTGCCTGCGTTGTCACGCGCAGATTCAGGGTCCGGGCGTGCCCGCCGGCAGCATTTACATCGGCAATACCGACCATACCCGATTGCTGCAAATGGGAACCTGCTGGACCGCCGGCTGCCACACCGCCGTCCACGGCTCCAATGTGGACCCGCGGCTGCGGTACTGAACGTGATATGTAATGTGTGAACCAAAACAACTGGCGTACGGCATGACGATTCGGCCTGAATGCCGAAATCCGAAAGAAGCTCGAAATCCAAAGGCCGAAGTCAGCAGGGATTGGGCGGCTGGAAAAAGGAGCCAAAGGTCACACCCCGCCGACTGGTTTTCGGATTTCGGGCTTCGGATTTCTTTTGGATTTCGGATTTCGAACTTTGGATTTCCGCATCTCTCCCGCTCCGCGTTTCACGTTTCCTTCCTGCTTTGCGCGGCTGGTTTTTCGCTTTCCGCCGCTGAAATGGGTTCCACCAACCTGCCTCCGCCGGCCCGTCAGCCGATTGTTTTCGACCGCGACATCCGGCCGATTCTGGAAACCTCCTGTTGGCGTTGTCACGGACCGCAAAGGCCGAAAAGCCATTTCCGCCTCGATAACCGCGAGTCGGCGCTCGCCGGCGGCGATAACAACACGAACGACATCGTTCCGGGTGACAGCCGCGACAGCCGGCTGGTGCATTATGTGGCCCGGCAGGTGCCGGACATGGAAATGCCTCCGCCCGACCGGGGTGAACCGCTCGCTCCGCAACAGATCGCCCTGTTGCGCGCGTGGATTGACCAGGGCGCAAATTGGAACACCACCAATCTGCCGCCGCCGCTCGCCCTCAACTTCGCGCCGACCCTGCGCGGGATTGGTGTCCGCGGCGATTCAGCCAAATTCCGAGAGCTCGAAGGCCGGAAAGAAGGTTTGGGCGGCGGTGTGGACGATGTGCTGGTCAGCCAGCAAACCGGCCCGAATGAGAAATTTTTACTCGAAGGACACGCCCTTGTTCCCGACAACGATTTTCGATTGAGACTGGCCGTGGACGAAACCGACCAGGGTTTTGTCCATGCCGGCTTCGAGGAATGGCGTAAATACTACGACAACACCGGCGGATACGATCCGTCAGTGGTCCCGCCGCAATTCGATCCGAACCGTGATTTGTACGTGGACAACGGTCGTATCTGGGCGGACCTCGGCCTCACCCTGCCGCGCTGGCCGCAAATTGTGCTGGGTTATGAATACCAATTCAAACAGGGCAACAAGTCCATGCTGGATTGGGGCCAGGCCAACGGCCAGAACGTCAATATCGCCCCGGCCACCAAGGCGATTGACGAGGACACGCACATCATCAAGCTGGATGTGACGCACGATTTTTACGACTGGCATTTGGAGGACAACGCGCGCGTCGAGTTTTACCGCGAAAAAAACCGCAGCGACGAAACCAACACCTTTCTGAGCACCGGCATGACCGAAACGCAGGACAAGTATCACCACGTGCAGGGCATGAACACGTTGATGCTGGAAAAACAAATTCGCGACTGGTGGTTTTTGTCCGGCGGTTTTTATTATTCGCGGCTGGAAGGCAGCGACACTTTCAACCAAACCAACGGCGCCTACGGCTTTTCGTCGGCCAGCGATGCCATCACTCTCCGGCGTGAATCGGAAATTTTCAGTCTGGCGAGCCTCTTCACCCCGCTCAATTATTTCAACCTTTCCCTGGGCACCCAGAACGAATGGACGCGCGAGGTGGGATTCGGCAACGCGCCGAACCTGGAATTTTTCATCCCGAGCGCCTTCGAGAGCGCCAATCTTGACAAATTCAAGTCCAGTCAGGATGCCACCCTGCGCTTCACCAGAATTCCCTTTACGATCTTGTTTGCCGATGCGCGATTCGATCAGGAAAGCGACGACGAATTTTCCCAGGAAGAACCCCTGGGCGCCCTGACCCGCCGGACCGATGCCATGAACGATCGCTATGACCTGCGGGGTGGTTTCAACACCTCGCCCTGGCGCTGGTCGGAATGGAGCGCCGATTATCACTGGCAATCCAGCGATACCACCTACAACCAGCTTCAGGATGTCTGGGGCAGTGGGCTTGGCTCGCCCACCAACGGCTATCCGGCGTTCATTCTCGGACGGACTATTCGTGACAACGCGTTCGAGACGAAACTCACCTTGCGCCCCTGCAACTGGCTCAAAACGACGTTGACCTGCCAAATCAGCCGCACGGAATATTCGACCAAAACCGACCCGGCCATTGATGCAAACACGTTGAACCCGGTTTCACCCGGAGGAACCATTCTGGCCGGAAAAAATGACGCGCAAACTTTTGGCTGCGGAGCCACCCTGACGCCGTTCCGGCGATTTTATCTGTCCAGCGCGTTTACCTACACCTGGTCGCGTCTGACCACGGCCAACAACGGCGATCCGTCCATCGTGCCCTACCGAGGCCACGTCTATACCGTCATCACCACCGCCACTTACGCAATAAACCCAAAGACCGACTTGCAGGCCGCTTACAACTTTTCGCACGCCGATTACGGGCAAAACAATCCCGCCGGCGTGCCGCTCGGCATCGAATTTACCCGGCACCAACTGTTGGTTGGTCTCACCCGGCGGTTCAGCCAGCGGGTTTCCACCTCCCTGCGCTACAGCTTTTCCCAATACTCGGAACCCAGCAGCGGCAACCTGAACAATTTCTCCGCCCACGGCATTTTCGCCACCCTTGATTATCGTTGGCCGTGAACGCGCGCCGCATGCCACGTCAAACGCAAGCCTTCCAGAGTTAAATCGGGTTCGACCGCTTTGATTTCAGGCAGCCTCGCGGCGATTAATCCCGCGTACCCCCCCGTCGCCACCACCGGCAACTGCTTCACCTTCAATTCACGCTTTAATTCGGCGATCAATTCGCGCACCAGCCCGCGATAACCGTGCACCGCGCCGATCAGCATCGCCTGCCCGGTGCTTCGACCCACAACGGTTTTGACTTCGCGGATTTTGATGCGCGGCAGCAGTGCCGTTTTCTCGTGCAAATAATCCGTCATCGCCGCCAGCCCCGGCGCGATGATGCCCCCAACGTAATTGCCCGCGCGATTGATGACGTCAAACGTCACGGCGGTTCCAAAATCCACGACCACCACCGGCGCGCCGAAGCGCGCGCGCGCCGCCACGGCATTTGCCAGGCGGTCCTCCCCGATCGTGTCCGGCCTCGGATAATCAATGCCGATGCCGGAAAGTGTGTTTCGGGTCAGCTCGAACGTGTTCAAGCCCCAAAGCCGGCGGACCGTTTTGCGGGCCTGCGGCGTCGCGCGCGGCACCACACTGCACAGCGCCGCGCCTGCCAGCCTCGCGCGGCCTACGAATTTTTGCACCGGCTTTCCCGCCGCGCCCCGGAACCAAAGCGACGTGGGAATATTCGCGCTTTTTACCACGCGCCGGTCGTTGGCCAGACCGAGGTGCGTGTTCGTGTTGCCGATGTCGAAAAGCAAAATCATGATTAAAATTCCTAAGTCCGAATGCCGAAGCCCGAAACAAGCCCGAATGCCGAAGCCCGGAACAAGCGATTATCGGCGGATGATTGTCCAGCCAATCGGCATTCGGATCCCGGATTTCTTTCGGATTTCGGCATTCGGAGTTCGGATTCCATTATCATTTCTCCAGCGTCACATCTCCGCCGATGATGCGCTCCAGATGTCCATGCTCGGTGCGTAATTGCAGCGCGCCGTCTTCGCCCAGCGATTCGGCGCGACCACGAATCTTGCGTTCACCGACCTGAATCGTCACCGCCCGGCCGATCGTCGTGCAATGCGCTTCCCACTCGTCAGCCACCTCGGCAAAAAGACCGCCGCAGACGCGGGCGTAGTCCTGATCGAGTTCGCGCAAAATGGCCGTCGCCAGTTCCGGCCGGGCAATGGCTTTGCCGGCTTCAATTCTCAGCGACGACGCCGTTTTGCGCAATTCCGGCGGAAACTCGTTCGCGCCCTGGTTCACGTTCACGCCGACGCCGAGGATGACGTGTTTGACGCGATCCAATTCGGCGCTCAGCTCGGTCAAAATGCCCGCCACCTTTTTGCCGCGAATCAAAATGTCGTTCGGCCATTTGATTTCCGGGTCCAGGCCGGTTTCGGACTGGATCGCGCGCCGAAGGGCCGTCGCGGAAGCGACGGTGAGTTGCGTCGTTTCCTGCGGACGCAGCTCCGGCCGGAGCAAAACCGAAAACCAAAGCCCTTGTCGCGCCGGCGACATCCACGTCCGGCCAAGCCGGCCACGGCCTTTCGTTTGCGATTCCGCAAAGACGACGATGCCCTCCTTCACGTCGTCGCGCGCCAGCCTTTCAATCACGTCGTTGGTCGAAGTCGTTTGTTCAAACACGCGAATGTCGCGCCCGACGATCTTCGTTTTGCCGAGGCGCGCCAGCAAATCGTCCGCGTACAGCGCATCCGGCGCGCTCACAAGGCGGTAGCCGAAGTGCGGCCCGGCCTCGATTTCGTAACCGAGCCGGCGCAATTCCTCGATGTGCCCCCAAATCGCCGCGCGAGTGATGCCCAGTTGCTCGGCCATTTCCGCGCCCGACACCCCGTCGGCATTCGCGCGCAACGCAGTCAGGATTTTGGCGTCCGTCGTCATTTTCAGTTGGAGTTCAAGCTTCAGCTTGCTTGGCGCAGATTAAATCCAATCGTCGGGCAAGCTAAAGCTTGAAGTCCAACATTAATCTTCAAAATCCAGCCCAATGTCCACCGCACGCGCGGAATGCGTGAGCGCGCCGACGGAAATAAAATCCACGCCGGTCTTTGCAATCGCCTGGACATTCGCCAGTTTCACGCCGCCGCTGGCCTCGGTTTTCATGCGGCCTTTGACTTTCTGCACGGCCAGCCGCAGTTGAATCGGGTTCATGTTGTCGAGCAAAATGACGTCCGCCCACGCGTCAGCGGCCTGCTCGACCTGTTCCAGGGTATCGGTTTCGACCTCGATTTTCAGTTTCGGATATTTTTTGCGCGCGCGCTCAACGGCGGCGGCGATGGCATTCGGCTTTTCGCCGCGTAGCGCCGCGAGGTGATTGTCCTTGATGAGTACCATGTCGTCCAGACCGAGGCGATGGTTGTGTCCGCCGCCGCACGCGATGGCGTATTTCTCGAACCGCCGCCAGCCGGGCGTGGTTTTGCGCGTGTCCAGAATCTGCGCGCGAGTCCCTTTGACGGCCTCGACGAATTGCGCGGTGAGCGTGGCGATGCCGGAAAGCCGCTGCACGAAATTCAATGCCACCCGCTCGGCACTCAACAGCGCGCGGGCCGGCCCGGAAATTTTCAGCAGAATGTCATTCTCCTTGACCTGCTGGCCGTCTTTCGTCAACCGCTCGATTTTGACGGCGGGTGAAAGTTGGGTGAACGCGGCTTCGGCAAAATCCAGTCCGGCGACGACGAGCGGCTCGCGTGCGCGCATGACGGCTTTGGCCTGCGCGGCTTCGGGCACAGTGGCCAGAGTCGTAGCGTCGCCGCTGCCGATGTCCTCGGCCAGCGCGGCTTGAACGGCCTGACGGATTTCTGTGGTGGACAGTTCCACGCCGCTAAAATGAAGGCGAATGGCAGCAGGGAAAAGGGAAAAATGCGCATGTAGAAAGTGTCTGAAATTGTAATGGCACGGCCTGCGGCTTTGGCTTAGAACAGCCTCGTGCAAAGCCAAATGCCATTCGTAATGCCGTTTATGATTGTGGTGGTGCTTGTCATTGCCGCGATCGGTGCCATTTACGGCGTGATTCAAGCCCGCAAACGGCTGGAAGGACTGTTTGAGCTGGCGCAACGGTTGGGCCTGAACTTCAGCGCGGCGGAAGATTATGGACTCGCCGACCGGTACGGCTTTCTCAAACAACTGGCCCAAGGCGAAAACCGTTACGCTCGCAATATCCTCTCCGGACCTTTTCAACAAAACCAGGTGCTGGCATTCGATTTTCATTACGAAACCTATGCTCAAAGCAAAAGCGGACGCCAGACGCAACATCACTGGTTTTCCTTTTTCATTTTGACGTTGCCGGCGGTTTTCCCCGATCTGACTATTCGGCGCGAAAATTTCTTCATGAAGGTTGCCGAGGTGTTCGGCTACCAGGACATCAAGTTCGAATCCGCCGAATTTTCCAGGGCCTTCTGCGTGCGATCGCCGGACAAAAAGTTCGCCTACGACGTCTGCAACGCGAAGATGATGGAATACCTGCTGGCCAATCGCGACTTGAGCGTTGAAATCGAAAATCAGGTGCTGGCGCTGGCATTCAACACCCGGCTGTCGGTCGAACAATTCGAATCCAATCTGCGGCGGCTCGTGGAAATCCGGTCGCGCCTGCCGGAATACCTGTTCACAAACGCATGATCCCCATTCTCATCACCATCTTCATCATCGTCGTATTGCCAGCCCTTTACGTGCTGGCGCAATACAACGCGCTGGTCGCGCTGAAAAATTATATCCGCGAATCGTGGAGCGATGTGGACGTGGAATTGAAACGGCGCTACGACCTCATCCCGAACCTGGTAGCCGTAGTCAAGGGCTACGCCGCACACGAACGCGGGGTGTTCGAGCGTGTGACGGAACTGCGCAACCGCTGCGCCGCCAACAACGGTCCAGTGGCCGACCAATCCCGCGACGAAGTCCAGCTCGTGGGCGCGCTGAAACAATTGCTGGTGGTGGTGGAAAATTATCCGCAGCTCAAAGCTGACCAGAATTTTCTCAAGCTGCAAACCGAACTCGTCAACACCGAAGACCGGATCCAGGCCGCTCGCCGGTTTTACAACGGCAACGTGCGCGACTACCGCAACAAATGCGAAACGTTTCCGAGCAATCTCGTGGCGAAGACGTTCGGCTTCAAATCCGAAGGTGATTTCTTCAGTGTGCCGCCATCGGTCCGCGACGTGCCGAACGTGGATTTTGCGACGTCGTAACCGAATTCTTATTGTGGGGGCGAGGCTACTGACGAGCCGACTCAAACTTTTGTAGGAGTCGAGGTAACGAGACTCAAATTAAATCAGAGACTCCTTACGTCGTCTCCTACA
>Ga0209517_10007151_pt1 | contig 13496 bp, 12 predicted proteins | sample PeaSoiMetSII2010_FD_187695 | JGI IMG/M metagenome (GOLD analysis project Ga0209517, IMG submission 187695) | Peat soil microbial communities from Weissenstadt, Germany - SII-2010 (SPAdes) (version 2) | ecosystem: Environmental > Terrestrial > Soil > Wetlands > Peat | place: Germany...
CTCGCCATGCTGCGCCAGGCCGCCGTCCGCCGCGGGTTGCTGGTGGTCAGCGAGGTCATGGAGATCGCGCAGATTCCCCTGCTCGCCGAGTATGCGGACATTCTCCAGGTGGGCGCGCGCAACATGCAGAACTTCAACCTGCTGCGCGAACTGGGCCGGCAGCGCAAGCCCGTGCTGCTCAAACGCGGCATCGCCGCCACCATCGAGGAACTGCTGCTTTCCGCCGAATACATTCTCTCCGGCGGCAACTACGACGTCATCCTGTGCGAGCGCGGCATCCGCACCTTCGAGACTTACACGCGCAACACCATGGATATCTCCGCCATCCCGGTGGTGAAGAAGCTGTCGCACCTTCCCATCGTGGCCGATCCGTCGCACGGCACCGGCCGCCGCGACAAGGTGGTTCCCATGGCCCGCGCGGCGGTAGCCGCGGGCGCCGACGGATTGCTCATCGAGGTGCATCCCGATCCCGATCGCGCCTTGAGCGATGGCGCGCAATCCTTGCACCCCGAACAATTCGACGAGCTGATGCGCCAGCTCCGCATGATCGCCCCCGCGGTGGGAAGGACCATATGAGTGCGACCAGTGGGACAGGCTTTCAGCCTGTCAAGGTGGGACAGGCTTCAGCCTGTCAAGGTGGGACAGGCTTCAGCCTGTCAAGGTGGGACAGGCTTCAGCCTGTCAAACCCTCGCGCCTTCTCACCGCCGAAACCCCTCGGCGCTCTCTGCCTCCTCTGCGCCCTCGGGTTTTGACTTTAGTCTTCTCGGCGCCTCGGTGTCTCGGCGGTGAATTGCAGCTTGAAGCTCTCGAGCTCCCCCGACCCCTCGCCGGCGAAACGCCTCGGCGCTCTCTGCCTCCTCTGCGCCCTCGGGTTTTGACTTTAGTTTTCTCGGCGCCTCGGCGTCTCGGCGGTGAATTGCAGTTCGAAGCTCTTGAGCTCCCCCGCCTTCCCGCCGGCGAAACGCCTCGGCGCTCTCTGCCTCCTCTGCGCCCTCGGGTTTTGACTTTAGTTTTCTCGGCGCCTTGGCGTCTCGGCGGTGAATTGCAGCTTGAAGCTCTTGAGCTCCCCCGACCCCTCGCCGGCGAAACGTCTCGGCGCTCTCTGCCTCCTCTGCGCCCTCGGGTTTTGACTTTAGTCTTCTCGGCGCCTCGGCGTCTCGGCGGTGAATTGCAGCTTGAAGCTCTTGAGCTCCCCCGACCCCTCGCCGGCGAAACGCCTCGGCGCTCTCTGCCTCCTCTGCGCCCTCGGGTTTTGACTTTAGTTTTCCCGGCGCCTCGGCGTCTCGGCGGTGAACCATGAAAACCGTCGCCATTATCGGAACCGGCCTGATCGGAGCGTCCTTTGGACTCGCCCTGCGCAAAGAGGGCTTTGACGGTCCCATCACCGGTGTCAGTTCCCAGTCCGCCATTGCCGCCGCGCTCGCGGCCGGCGCCATCGATCGCGGCGCGCCGCTCGCCGAAGCGGTGGCCCAGGCGGACCTGGTGTTCCTCTCGCAAACTATCGGCCGCATCCTCGACACCTTGCGCCATCTCGACCCGTTGGTCCGGCCCGGCGCCTTGGTGACGGATGCCGGCAGCACCAAGTCCGAGATCGTGGATGCCGCCCTCGAGCACGTATCGCGCTGCCAGTTCCTCGGCGGCCATCCCATGGCCGGCAAAGAAATGCGCGGAGCCGCCGCCGCCGACCCCGACCTGTTTCGCGGCCGCACCTGGGTGCTCACGCCCTCTGAGCCGGGCGAGTTATCCACCGGCGCCGCCACCGGGTTCGTCGCATGGATCCGGCGCATCGGCGCGCATCCCGTCGTGATGGCCCCGGCGGAACACGATCGCGTGGTGTCGTTCACTTCGCACCTCCCGCAGATGGCCTCGACGGCGCTCGCCGCCACCGCCGGAGAATCGGTGCCGGCGGAAGGTCTGCGCGTGGCCGGGTCGGGCTTGCTCGACATGACCCGCCTGGCCCTGAGTTCCTACGATCTGTGGCGCGATATTCTGTCGACGAATGCGGGCGAAATCGACCATGCCCTTGGCGTCTACATTCAGAAGCTGGAGCACATGCGCGAGAATCTTCGGACGCGGCAGCTTCAGGAAGAGTTCCTGCGCGGCGCGGCCACCGCCGGCCGGCTGCGCGGAGTAACTCGATAATGCGCGAAAAACGGGCATTTGACAACGTCCCGTATTCTCGCGCCGGTTTTTGGGGTAAACTACGCATGAGGCAAGCAGCCGTTTCAACTCCGCCAACGGACGGCACGCCCGATGGCGGCCCTGCGGCTTTTCCGGCGGGGCGGAGCGGGCCAGAGGGGCCGTTGCCGCGCCACCGACTGCCGGGTTTTAAGGATAGCAAAATGGAGCAAAAACTCAAGATCGCCGTGTTCATCGATTTTGACAATATCGAGATCGGCGTCAAGTCCACACTGCACCGCGAGTTTGACGTGGCCGCCGTGCTGGACGCACTGAAGGAGCGCGGCGAAATCGTCACCAAGTTCGCATATGCCAACTGGGGCCGGCAGGAATCTGCCACCCGCGCGCTCTCCGAACACGCCGTTCAAATGGTGCAGCGCGACCCTTCGCCGCGCGGCGACAAGAACGGCGCCGACATCAACCTCGCTCTCGACGCGCTGGAGATGGCGTTTACCCACGACCATATCAACGCCTTCGCCATCGTCAGCGGCGACAGCGACTTCATCGCGCTGGTCAACAAGCTGAAACAGTATGACAAGCGCATCTTCGTGGTGGGCGGCCGCGCCTTCACCAGCACCATCCTGCAAAGGAACTGCCACGAGTTTGTGGCCTATGAGTCCTTGATCGACGAGCCCAGGACGCGCCCCTCGGCCCACCAGCCGCAGCAGCAACTGCCGCAGCCGCAGCCGCAGGCGCAGCAGCAGCCATTGCCGCAAACCCTGCAAGGGCCGCCGCAGGACCGCCCGCCGCAGGACCGCCCGCCGCAGCAGCAGCGGCCGCCGCACAAGCGCGTGGCGCTCGACCTGGCGCAGGCCATGCCCCTGGTGGAGCGCGCGTTGGGAGTGCTCGAGCGCCGCGAAGTGCGGCCGCAACTCGGGCTGCTGAAATCCACCATGCTGCAGCTTGATTCCACGTTCAACGAGAAGGCCTACGGCGCCGGCTCGTTCACCGACTTCGTGGAGAAGCTGCAGAAGTCCGATTACGTGGAGGTCACCGGCGGCGAAGGCCGCTACATGATCCGCATGAAGGGCGGCGCGGCTCCCGAAAAGCCCACCGCCAGGCCTGAGCAGGCCATCCCGCTCCTGCGCGACGTGCTCGAAACGCACCGCCTGGAAGTGGACAATGGCGCCATGGCCGAAGAACTGGCCGAGTGGGTGCGGCAGGAGCAGCCCAATCTCGACTGGCGCGATTTCGGCTTTCAGGAGTTCAGCGAGCTGCTGAATTACGCCCAGGACAAGGGCCTCGTGCGCAACCAGGCGGACGAAGAAAAGGGCCTCATCGTGTACCTGGGCTCCGAGTTTCATCCGCCCGCTCCGCCGCCCGAGCCGATTCAGGAAATTCAGGTGGAGGAAGAGGAGGAGGACGAGCCGCAACCCCTGGTGCCCGGACAGCCGACGGCCACCGGCGAGATCCCCATACCCGAATTGCCGCCCAAGCCGCAGCGCCGCCCGCGTGCACCCCGCAAGACCTCCGGCGACGGCACGCCCAAGAAACGCGTCTCGCGGCCGCGCAAGAAGCAGCCGGTGTAATCGCCTCCCGTCGGTGCGGGGTAGCGCGCGCGGCTGCCCGGCGCGGCTGCCCCCGCCCGCATCCGGCTACGCCCGAAGCCGTTCCCGTGGAGCTTTGGTCTGATTGTGTGGCGCAACACCGGGGACGAAGCGCAACTCCAGGCGCCGGTCGAGGGCTTCCGCAATTCGCTGGAGCATGGTGAGGGAATGCCCGTGATAATCGGCGTCCTCGAGGCGGGCTATAACGGGTTGCTGTGTGCCGATCCGCTTCGCCAGTTGCGCCTGGGTCAATCCCGCCTCTACCCGTGCGTCGTAAATGAGTTGGGCAATGTGAGCGTTGATGCCCGCCTCCCCGATCAGTCTTCTGAGACCCGGGTCGTCTCCGACCATGCGATCGATCATCCGCAGCGCATCGCGCGTCTTTTCGGGTTTCTTAGCCGAGGATTTCTTCATGAGTGTGCTTCTCCGGATTGAGCTCGTACCGACTCTTCCGCTCCAGAGCCCGACGGATGTCGACATCGGGCACCACATCTTCTTTGGTCAGTGCTTGCGCCAGCAGAGCCACCTGCCTCCCGGAGAAGAAATAGAGCACGCGGTAATTCACGCGGCCCTTCCGGGCCCTGAGCTCGTAGATGCCGTCCCGCAAGAAATCGGCACTCGGACGGCGGAGCTCATGGCCGAGCAGAGCAAGCCGTTGAATCGACGCCACACATTGAGCGAAGGCTTTCCTATCCTTGCTTCTGTAACTGTTCGAGCCAGGCCCTGACCGGTACCGTCCCATCATCGTCCTTGTAGAAGAAAACCGCCGTCTTAGGCACCGGCCCTCATAGCGGTAGGGTATAACAATCCTGATATATTGTCAATGCGAGAGGGATTCGCGAGAGGGATTCGCGCGGCACCTCCGTTGTCCAAGTAGCCATTTAGGCGCCTCGCATCGGTGCGGGGCAGGTCGCGCGTCTGCCCCCGCACGCCAGATCAGCCGCTCGGACGCCAACGCGGGCGGCGACATCCTGCGGAAGCGACCGCTTCGCTCATGCCGCAGAAAAAACGAGAATCAGCTCCGCAATTGTCGTTATTGGACGTACAATATTGGCGGACATGAGACTGACTTCTTTATGGTGCTTCGCAGCCGCGTGCTACGCGAGTGCGATAGCGGTCCAGGCCTATGCACAGACCGCCGACAGTATTCCGCATCTGCGGAAGCAAGGAACCGCGACGCAGTTGATGGTGGATGGGAAGCCGTTCCTCGCTCTCACCGGCGAACTGGGCAACAACACGGCCAGCAGCCTGGAAAACATGCAGACGATCTGGTCCAGGCTGGCGGCGGGCAATCTGAACTGTGTGCTGGCGGCGGTATCGTGGGCGCAGTGGGAGCCCGAGGAAGGCCACTTCGATTTCGCGCTGGTCGATGGCCTCATTCAGGAGGCCCGGCGCAACAACTTGAAACTGATGTTCCTGTGGTTCGGCAGTTGGAAGAACGGTCTCTCGAGTTACCCTCCGCTTTGGGTGAAGCGGGATTACCGGCGATTCCCGCGGATCAGGATCAAAGGGGGCAAGACCATCGAGTTACTCAGCGCCTTTGGCGAAGCCAGCCGCGACGCGGACGCGCGAGCCTATCGGGCCCTGATGCGGCACATCAAGGAAGTGGATGGCCGCGAGCACACCGTCCTCATGATGCAGGTGGAGAACGAAGTGGGCGTGTTGCGCGACTCGCGCGACCGGTCGGAACCGGCCAACCGGGCCTTTGCCGGGCCGGTGCCCAGGGAATTGATGGATTACCTGCAGAAACACAAGGAAACCCTCGCTCCGGAACTTCGCGAGGTCTGGGCGGCCAACGGCTGGAAGACCTCCGGAACGTGGGAGGAGGTCTTCGGCCCGGGCAAGCCCGACAGCGTGGACATGCCCATCCAAACCAACAGTCCCCCGCTGAGCCAGGAGGAGTACCAGACCGGTTGGCGAAAGCTGCACTGGCCGGCGGACGAGATCTTCATGGCGTGGCAATACGCCCGCTACGTGGGCAAGGTGGTCGCGGAAGGCAAGGCGGAATACAACATCCCCATGTACGTGAACGCCTGGCTGCAGCAGCCCAACATGGCATGGCCGGGGACGTATCCGAGCGGCGGCCCACTGCCCGAGGTGCACGACGTGTGGCGCGCCGGCGCGCCGGCGATCGACATTCTCGCCCCGGATCTCTACCTGCAGTATTTCGACGAGGTCTGCGGCCGCTTCACGCGCAACGGCAACCCGCTGTTCATCCCGGAAACCGGATCTAACCCGGCCAACGTCCTGACGGCGTTCGGCAAGTACGGCGCCATCGGTTATTCGCCTTTTGCGATCGAGAGAAGCGTCAGCGCAGACAGCGATCTGGCGGCGGTCTACCACCTGGTTTCGCAGATGGCGCCGATGATCGCGGCGCATCAGGGCACCGATTCCGTCACGACTGTGCGGCTGAACCAGGGCGACGCGCCAAAACGGGTTCGCTTGGGGAACTACACGCTGGAGCTCACCTACACGGGGAGAGGCCGGGCGCCGATCGCGCCCCAGCCGGTGACGGCGCTGCAGACTCAGACGCCGGTTCCCGCCGGACAACCGGGCCGCGGAGGCGTCTCGCAGGCTCCCATGGAGGCGGCCGCGATCCTGATCGCAGCAGGACCGGATGAATACTATATGGGCGGCGGCGGATTCCGGATCGCGTTCACGGCGAACACGCCGGGGCCGGCTACCGTGGGACTCGGCATCGTGCAGGAAGGCAGGTTTGTGGATGGCAAGTGGGTGGTGGTGCGGCAACTCGGCGGCGACGATATCGGCCAGGGCGAAATCCTGACGCTTCGCCCGAACACTATTCTCCGAGTGGTGGTCTACCGGTACGAATAAGAGTCAGCGACCCTTGTGCGAGAGAGCGCCGGGCGCTATGGTGTCCTCGAAATGAGACTTCACTGCGTGCTGCCCTGCGCCGTTGCGCTGCTCGGCTGTAGCATAGCGGATGCCCAGTCCGTCTCCACCGCTTCCATTCCGCACCTCGAGAAACGCGGCAAGGCCACGCAGTTGATGGTGGACGGCCGCCCGTTCCTGATCCTGGCCGGCGAGTTGACCAATTCGGCATCCTCCAGCATGGAGTACATCGAGCCGTACTGGCCGAAGCTGGCGGCCGCCAACATGAATACGGTGCTGGCCGCGGTCACATGGGAACTGGTCGAACCGGAACCAGGCAAATTCGACTTTGCGCTCGTGGATGGCGCCATCCGCGAGGCGCGCCGGAACCACTTGCGCCTGATCTTCCTGTGGTTCGGAAGCTGGAAGAACGGTGAGTCCACGTATACGCCGCTGTGGGTGAAGAAGAATCAGGAACAATATCCGCTGTTTCTGACGGCGGACGGGCAAGTGATCACTTACCTCTCGGTTTTCAAGGAAGCCAACTGGAAAGCGGATGCGAGCGCCTTCGCCGCGCTCATGCGCCACATCCGCGAAGTGGATGGAGAGGCTCACACCGTGATCATGATGCAGGTGGAGAACGAGGTGGGCTGCCCGGGCGCCACGCGCGACCAGGCTCCGGAGGCTAAGGCCGCCTTCAACGCTCCCGTGCCCCGGCAACTCATGGACTACATGGTGAAGAACAAGGAGAACCTGGTTTCCGAGTTCCGCCAATATTGGGAAGCGGCTGGAGGCAAAACATCCGGAACCTGGGCGGAAGTGTTCGGCAACCAGCCCATGACCAACGAAATCTTCATGGCCTGGCACTACGCCCTGTATGTCGACAAGGTGGCTAAGGCGGGCAAGGCCGAGTATCCGTTGCCCATGTTTATCAATGTGGACTTAGGCGAGTCGATCGGCCAATACTCCAGCGGCGGAGCGCTGCCCATCCAGTTGAATGTGTGGCAGCAGGGCGCGCCGGGAATCGATATCATCGCGCCCGACATCTATCTGCCGAACTTTGCGGAATGGTGCGCGCGCTACGACCGCTCGGGGAACCCGCTGTGGATTCCGGAAACCCGCGGGGATGCCGCGAACGCGTTCTTCGCCATTGGAAACCATCGCTCGATGGGGATTTCGCCCTTCGGCATCGAGCGCCAGGCGGACTCTACGACGCCCCTGGCGCAGGCGTACGGATTGCTTGCCCAGGCGGCCCCGGAGATTCTGGAAGCGCAAGCCAAAGGCGCCATCAAGGCCGTCACCTTGAACGCCCAGCACACCACGGAAACCGTGCAACTGGGCAACTACACCTTCTCATTCTCGATCACCAGAATGCGCCAGCCGCCGCCCGCGTCCACGCCCGCGGGCGGCAACCCGCAGACATCCTCGTACGCCATCGTGATTTCCACCGGCCCCGACGATTACACGATCCTGGGCAGCGGGGTCGAGGCCACGTTCAACGGTCCGGGGCCCTCGGCGGCGGCGGTTGCGATGCTGGAAGAAGGCACGTATGTGGATGGACGCTGGGTGCCGGGGCGCCGCCTGAATGGCGACGACATCATGTTGAATTACGACGCCCCGAACAAAGCTATCAAGAACGAATCCGGCCAGGGCTTTCGGCTGGCCGGCGGCCCTCCCAAAGCGCTTCACTTACAGATCTACCGCTATTAGCGGCGCCGATTAAGGAGTCGGATCCGATGAGCTACAAACAGACGATACTATTTGCCCTGATCGTGATCGCGCCTGCCTGGGGGCAGGAAGCCAAGCCCAACTTCCCCGCGGTCCTGCCCGGCAGAGGTCTGGCGCAGCACGACTTCTTCTACGCCGGAGAGGCCAAGTCGCAGGACATGTACATCGTGCGCAAGGGCAAGATCGCCTGGGAGTTTCACGGTCCCACGGGAAAGGGTGAGATCAGCGATGCCGCGCTGCTTTCAAATGGCAACGTACTCTTCGCGCACCAATTCGGGGTGACCCTGATCGACCCGAATCAGAAGGTGCTCTGGAACCTTGACGCTCCGGCGGCGACCGAGATCCACACCGCGCAAATGATCGGCAAGGACAAGGTGCTCTACGTGCAGAACGGCGACCCCGCCAAGGTGGTGGTCGTGAACATCGTCACCGGCAAGACCGAGCGCGAGTTTGTGGTCCCGGTCAAGAATCCGAAGAGCGTGCATGGTCACTTCCGGCATGCGCGGCTCACCGATGCCGGAACGCTGCTGGTGGCGCACATGGACATGAGCAAGGTCGTCGAATACGACTCGACCGGCAAGGAACTCTGGTCGCACTCACTGGGCGCCCAGACCTGGTCGGCGGAGCGTTTGAAGAACGGAAACACGCTCATCGCCGGGGCGAGACTGGTTCGCGAGGTGAACGCCGCCGGCGCCACTGTCTGGGAGTTCACGCCCGCGGACGTGCCGGACTACCTGTTCAACTCGATGCAGATCGCCAAACGGCTGCCCAATGGGAACACGCTCATCAACACCTGGTTCAACCAGTGGAATGGTACGGCGGACCCCGCTACGGCTCCCGTCCAGGCGCTGGAAGTCACGCCGGACAAGAAGATTGTCTGGGCGTTGCGCGCGTGGAGGAACCCGGATCTCGGTCCCTCGACCACGGTTCAGTTACTCGACCAGCGGGGCTTTCCCGAGGCGGCGCATTTCGGGGACTTGAAATGACGGGGCGAAGCCGGAACCAAAACCAAGCTCACCGCAGAGACGCGGAGTCGCCGAGAACGCGCGGAGAAAGACCAAGTCAAAGCCTGAGAGCGCAGAGGGAGCAGGGAGCGCCGGGAAAGGCAACTTAGCGGGAAGGCGAATCATGTTCAGGAAGATTCATGAAAGGCCCGTGGGCTTGCTCGCCGCGCTAGTCATTCTGCAGTTCCGGCCGGCGAACGCGGCAACGCTAATCAAAACCGACACCAGGAACCTCCTGGTCATGATCGACGCAAGCGCCTGCCGTTGGTCGGCGGAAGTCAAAGGGAATGTCGAGGACGTGCGCTTCATCGCGAGGCAAAGTACGGCTCCGCGCTGTCCAGGATGGCCTTGCGCCGGATCCAATTCGAGCTCCGCTCGATGGCGCGTTGCGACACGAGATCCACCTTGCGGCCGACGATACCCGACAGTTCCTCTTCCATCGCGACGTGATCCAACAGGCTCCAGTCCGCGTCCGGGGCGAACCTTACCAGCAGGTCCAGATCGCTGTCCGGACGGAAGTCGTCGCGCAGCGCAGACCCGAACACACGCAGTTCGGCGATCTTCCACCGGCGGCAGAACTCCTCGAGCCGCTCTGTCGGAATGGGAATCTCCGTCCGCATGGCGTCCTTCCTTCACCAATTTGCCACAACCGACATCGCGGCCGGCCTTGCATGGATGCCAAGTTTGACGGCCGTCATGCATGAGGTTCGACTCCTGCCCGTCAGCGGCGCATGTTCGCACCAGTCCGGTTCTGCGCCGTGGCGCCGCCGGTGTTAGCTTGGTATGCTTGGTTGTGACGAGATTGAATCGGTGCCGGAACTGAACCGAAAACATCGCAACCACGCGGCGCACGACCGGCGGCCGGTGGCCGGGTACTCTGCCGGCGGCCACCCGTCCATCGAGCAGCTTATGGCCGAACAGGGCACCGGGCCGATTACCGACGCCGCCATGCTGCACGGCGATTTCTGGCCGGACGAAGAGACCGTTGAGGACTTCCTGGCGGCTCTCCACGAGTGGCGTGGCCATAAGCGGACCGATCCCGCCGCATGACGCAGATCGTCGTTGATACCGACGTTGTTTCATTCCTGTTCAAGAATCACCCCATCGGCCTCCGTTACGATCCGGACCTGGCCGGGCGCGTGGCTCTGATCTCATTCATAACCCTGGCCGAGTTGGAACGCTGGGCGCTTCAGTATCGATGGAGCGCGCGGCGCCTGCAATGGCTGCGCCTGTATCTCCATCGCTTCACGGTTGTGCCGTCCAGCCCGGACCTCTGTCGTAAATGGGCTGAGGTGATGACGGCGGCTCAGGCTGCTGGCCGCCGGATCGAGTGCGCCGACGCATGGATCGCTGCGACCGCCGTCCTGTACGACGCACCGCTGGCGAGCAAGAATCGGAGCGATTACCTCGGTGTGCCAGGTCTGCACCTGATTTCGCACGGGCAATAGGGTTCGCATGGCCTTGCCGATCGCCTCCGGCCGTACCCGCGTGCCGCGCATTAAGATCCACGACACACCCATAATTCGCGGTCACAACCGTGGACAGGCCAAGGGGAACGAAACCCGCGGTTTCTTTCCCCTTTGGAAACCCCTTTCTTCCCTCCCGCTGGCACAGGCGGTCCGCCGCCCTCATCCACCGGTCAGCCATTGGTCAGTAGGTTCGCCACTCCTTGACGCCGAATTCTGAGAGAAGAATTCGCAGACCGAGAGCTCAAGAATCCATACGGGCTGGCCTCGGCAAGGACTCGGTCCCCTGATCTAGGGATGAAGCAACCCCGAATCCGAGTGGCGCGCATGGCCTGATCCCCGCACAAAAAAACGGGGCCGCTCCTCCATTGCAGTCACGCCACTTGGAACTTTATTTTTCGTTGATTCTAAAGCCTCTCCGTCCCCGCCCGCCCTTGCAGCCCCAAAACCGCATGCTACAACTGAAGTAGGGGGAGCAAAGCACGCCCCCGCCAGCCTCCCGGCCTCCGCCGGGGGGCTTTTTATTGCTCGAAAAGGCTCACCTTATGGCATCCGACAAACAAATCGAGGCCAACCGCCTCAACGCCCAGAAGTCCACCGTACCGCGCTCCCTCAAGGGCCACACCTGCTCCCGCTTCAATGCCCTCAAATCCGGCATCCACGCCCAGTCCATCCTCCTCCCCGGCGAAGATCCCGCCGCGCTCGAGTCGCTCCGCACCGAATACTACGACCACCACCAGCCCATCACCCCCGACGAGTGCGACACCCCCGGCGCCATCATCCACGCCGTCGAAACCAAACTCGTCCAGCACGAGTTGGCCAACACCCCCAACCTCGACCCGTCCGCCCCCCTTGGCCATATCTTCAGCAACGCCAACCACAAGTTCATCCACCTCCAGAGCCGCATGAATTCCGCCGAGCGTTCCTTCCACCGCAACCAGGATCGCCTCGAACGCCCCAACCTCAAGTCCCAGCGCCCGCCTATCGCAGACAAGCCCGCGCCCGCACCGCAACCCATTGAAACCACACCCCCAAACCCGAAATTGGCTTCGTTCCCCGAAACGCCTCCCAAGCCTCAACCCGTCATCCCCATCCCCGAGCACCATCCCCCGGAAGCCCAAGGCTGCCCCCACTACCGCAAGGTCGGCGTCATCACGCTGAAATGCCCCTACCTCCGCCAGGATCACGGCAGCCGCTTCCCGGCCACCCCGCCCGGACGGCTGCCCCGACCGCCACTACATCCGCAAACAGCGGTAGCACAGGCATTCCTGCCTGTGTTCTTAACCTTCTGCATCTGGCCCGCAACCGTGCGCGGCGCTATACTCTCGGCGTCACTATGATTGCCATTGGTGTTCTCCTAGGCCTGCTGGCCTATTTCGTGGTGCGCTGCCTGCTCATGGGCGCTTACACCATCGATCAGAGCCAGCGCGCCGTCAAGACCCGATTCGGCCGCGCGGTGCGGGTGCCCGGAGGGAAGACCACCCTCGACGACCCCATCGCCGAGTTCCTCCGGCCCGAGGAACGCAGCCGCTTCTCCTATCCCCAGGTCCGCGTCATTCAGCCCGGTGGGCCCCACTTCAAAATGCCGTGGGAGAAGATCGTCCGCGTCTCCATCGCCACCACCACCGTGAACATGGCGCTCGACCTCGAGGACCGCACCGCCAACGATAACGGCACGCGCCTCGAAGCCGTCACCAAGGACCAGCTCAATACCGGGCTCACCGGTCAGATCCGCTATCGCGTGAGCGAAAGCAACCTCTACGCGTACCTGTTCGGAATCAAAAAGCCCTTCGTCCACGTGATGGGCTATTTCGTCTCGGTTCTGCGGCAGCGCATCGCCGGTTTCGAGGCCAAGGCGGTCCCTCTGGACGCGGCCGCGGCAACCGCGGGTGCCGCTGCCACCGCCCCGCTCGCCGGCACTGAAATGACCGGCATCTCCATCAACGACCTGCGCAAGAACCTGCGCGACCTGAACGAGTACATGGACCAGGAATGCCGGTCGGCACCGGCCCGCTACGGCGTGGTTCTGGATGCTTCCCTGATTACCGGGATCGACCCGCCGCCCGAGGTGGAATCGGCCCTGGCCGCTATCAACACCGCGCACAACCAGGTGTCCAGCGACATCAGCCTGGCGCAGGCGTCCGCCGATCAGCGCGTGGTCCTGTCCAGGCGCGCGGTCGAGATCGAGACGCTGAAAGCCGAGGCCGAGGTGCAGCCGATCAAGTCCCTGGCGGCGGAATTATCCACGCTCCACGCCGCCGGCGGCAACACCCTGAGCGCCTATCTGCGCAATGTGCGGCTGGCCCTGTACGACAAGGCGCAGCAGGTCTATATGGAGGCGGCCAAATGATCGACCCTCTCACCGCATTCCTGATCGCCTTCGCGGGCGCTTTCGTGTTGGAAAAAGTGGTGCTGGTTTTCGCCCGGATGTTCGGCCTGTACGCCATCGTGCAGGAGCGCACCTGCCGCGTCTACGTGCTGTTCGGCAAAGTCATCGGCATCCTCAACGAGCCGGGCCTGCACATCCTCCCGTTCAAGATCGGACCCGCGGCCTTCGTCATCAATTTCCTGGGCAACTGTCACGTGCTCGACCTGCGTCTCGACCAGGAATACCTGCGCAGCCAGCCGGTGAATTCCGAGGAGGGCGCGCCCATGGGCATCGGCATCTGGTACGAGATGTGGGTGAGCGATCCGGTCTCCTACCTGTTCAAGAACACCGACCCGCGCGGCTCGCTCCGCG
>Ga0209517_10007154_pt1 | contig 13494 bp, 13 predicted proteins | sample PeaSoiMetSII2010_FD_187695 | JGI IMG/M metagenome (GOLD analysis project Ga0209517, IMG submission 187695) | Peat soil microbial communities from Weissenstadt, Germany - SII-2010 (SPAdes) (version 2) | ecosystem: Environmental > Terrestrial > Soil > Wetlands > Peat | place: Germany...
CCCGGCGGGCACGCAGCCTGCGCCGCCGCCCGCCGATGGCGTCGCTGATTACACCTTGCGGATCGCCACTACTCCTGTCGAACTCGCGCCCAATCGCATCCTTTCGATCGCCACGTACAACGGCCAATTCCCCGGCCCGCTGCTGCGCTTTAAGGAAGGCCGGCAGGTCACCGTCGATGTCCACAACGACACGGACACGCCCGAACAGTTGCACTGGCACGGCCAGACGATCCCTTCCGATGTTGACGGCGCCGCCGAAGAAGGTTCGCCCTTCATTCCTCCGCCCGGACAACGGCGCATCGTCTTCACGCCCGCGCCAGCGGGCTTTCGCTTTTACCATTCGCACGTGCGCGCAGGGGCAAATCTTGCCGCAGGACAGTACAGCGGCCTGGTGGGACCGGTTTACATAGAGCCCCGGCACGAGCCGGGAAACTACGACCGCGAGGTCTTCCTTGTCTTGAAGGAATTCGAGCCGACCTTTAGCCGCGGAGGCGACATGGACAGGGATTTTCTCTCGCCCGCGGCCGTGAGCTGCAGGAAACTGGAGAGACGGCCATGAAGGCGTCGCTCACCAAGGGCATGCCGCACGGCTTTGAAGTTGGCTATGGCTCGTTCACGATCAATGGGCGCATGTTGGGCCACGGTGATCCCATTCGCGTCAAGCACGGCGAGCGAGTTCTTTTTCACATTCTGAACGGAAGCGCCACGGAAATTCGCAGTCTCGCCATGCCAGGACACGAATTCCGCGTCGTCGCGCTCGATGGGAATCCGGTGCCGAATCCCGCCATGGTTCCCGTGCTATGGATCGGCACCGCCGAGCGCATTTCAGCTGTTGTGGAAATGAACCACCCGGGCGTATGGATCATGGGCGATCTTGCCGACGACGACCGTCACCACGGCATGGGCGTCGTGATCGAATACGCCGGTCAGCGTGGCAAGGGCCAATGGCTCGCTCCTGCCAAGTCGCGCTGGAATTACGCGCGCTTCGCGAAGCCGGACGCGCTCGCAGCCGCTCCGGATGAGACCATCGAGATGACTTTCGCGAAAGACAATGCCGCCGCCAAGGGATTCAACCGCTGGACCATCAATGGAGTTTCCTATCCGGAGAACGCCATGATGGCCCCGCCTTCCTTCCATCTGAATCAAGGCAGGCGCTATCGCATCAAAATGGCGAACGCGAGCGACGACATTCATCCAATTCATCTGCACCGGCACAGCTTCCAATTGACGCGTCTTGCGGGAAAATCGACCGCCGGAATAATGAAAGACGTCGTGATGCTCGGCGGTTACCAGAAAGCGGAGATCGACTTTGTCGCGGACAATCCCAGACTCACGCTCTTCCATTGCCACCAGCAGCTGCATATGGATTTTGGGTTTATGACATTATTCGATTACGTCTAATTGGCGGGCATCAACGCGGAGGAAGAATGAAACTCGATTTGCTGGCGATCGCGCCGCATCCGGACGATGTCGAACTCACCTGCGGCGGCACCATGATCAAAATGGCGCAGGCCGGATACCGAACGGGCATTCTCGATCTCACCCGCGGCGAGACCGGCACGCGCGGCACTCCCGAGACGCGCCTCAAGGAAGCGGCCCGCGCCGGCAAGATCATGGGAATCAAGGCGCGGCGGAATCTCGGTCTGCCGGATGCGCACCTGAAAGTGACCGACGAATACAAAGCTGCCATCGCCGCCGTGATTCGCGAATTTCAGCCGAACACCGTGATCTTGCCCTACTGGGAGGGCCGCCACCCGGACCACTACACCGCCGCGACGCTCGCCTTTGAGGCCTGCTTCGTTGCCGGACTGAAGAACTATCCTCTCGAAGGCGAGGCGTTTCGCCCGTTCAAGATTCTCTACGCGGCAGCGTATGCGGATGTGCGGCCCACGTTTGCCGTGGACATCACCCGGCAGTACGATCGGCGAAGGCGGGCAATTCTCGCGTACGCATCGCAATTCCGCCCGCCAAAGAAAGAGCGGCGATCGAAGGTGGTGCTCCCGCTCGACGACCTTGAACAACGCATGGGCCACCAAGCCCGTGACTACGGACGCATGATCGGCGTGAAATACGCGGAAGGCTTCGTGGTCAAGGAAGTGCTGCAAACCGACGACGTCGTCAAGATGCCAGTGCGATCCATGTAGAGCGGCGCCCGCATGCTCGTCGCACGAAAAGTTCGGCATGAAAAGAAAACGCCCTGGCTGGAAATCCCGCCAGGGCGTCTCTCTGTCAGCTAGCCGATCTGGACCGTTAGAACTGGTTCCAGAGGTACTGGTTGTAGACCTCGTGGTGATATTGAATTTCGGGTCCCTTCACGACCGTGCCCAACAGCCGGGCGCAGCGGTCGGCGGATCCCTGTTTCAGATCTCCGTAGCGGCCCTTCACATCTTCTCCGAGCAGCGTCGTCATCCACGCCGACTTCCGGAAATCCTCCAGCGCCGTGTAGATGTTGTCAGGCAGGTACCGCTTTGCCTGACGCAGGTTCGCAATGCTGGCCGTGGTGCCGTCGATCCCCGTCTTGAAGATCGTGTAAAGGACCAGATACGGATTTGCGTCCGGCGCGACCGAGCGGACTTCCACGCGCATGCTCTTGTCGTTTCCGATGGGAATCCGGACCATCGACCCGCGGTCAACCGCCGAGGCGATGATTTGGTTGGGAGCCTCAAAGTGTGGATCGAGCCGCCGGAACGCATTGACGCTGGGATTCAGCGCCAGGCAAATATCGTTGCCGTGCGACAGGATACGATCCACGAACGACCATCCGAGAGCCGACAGCATCTCCTCCCCGGCGGGATCCCAGAACAGGTTCTTGCCGTCCTTCATGATCGATACGTTGGTGTGCATGCCGCTACCGTTCACGCCCACCACCGGTTTGGGCAGGAACGACGCGGTCATCCCCAGGCTCGTGGCCACCTGGCGGCAGATCAACTTGTACAGTTGAATCTGGTCCGCCGCAGCCACCACTTCGCCATACCCGTAGTTGATTTCGAATTGCGAAGGCGCAACTTCCGGGTGGTCCTTCTCGTTCTGGAAGCCCATGGCCCGCTGCACTTCCGCCACGGTGTCGATGAACGTGCGCAGCGCGTCGCCCGGCAGCGAGTGGTAATAGCCGCCCGTGTTGACGTACTCGAACTTGCCGGTATCGACGTAGTGCCGCTCGGCGTCCACGCCTTTGAACAGGAATCCTTCGATTTCGTTCGCCGCATTCAGCGTGTAGCCGTCGGTCTTGAACTTCGCCTCGGCAAAACCCTTCAGGATGCCGCGAATGTCGGCCGCGTAGGCGCCGCCTTTTTTCTCGATGACCTCGCCGAATACCAGCACCTTGCCCGATCCGAAGAAATCGGACGGCGCCCAGTAAAACGCGCTCCAATCGATTCCCAACCGCAGATCGCTTTCCCGTTGGGCCGTGAAGCCGCGGATCGAGGAACCGTCGAACGTCAGGTTGTCCCAGCTCTTGACCAGGAACTTCTTGTCGTAGTCGAGCATGTGCAAGCGGCCCTCGAGGTCGCTGAAGCACAGCGTCACAGCCTTGATGCGCTTCTCGTCGGTCAGATATTTCAACCGCTCTTCCTGCAGCTTGTGGCTCTCGACCCGGTTCTTGCGCTGCTCTTTCGCCTTGATGTTCAGATCTTCCAGCTCGCTATACGTCAGCGCCAAAAAGTTGCGAAGTTCGTTAGACATGAAGCTCCTTCAAAGTTGGAATGAACGTCTCTCAGAATGAAACTCTTATTATCGTCCCTGCGCAGAGGGCCTGCGCGGCCCCGATTTCCCCCGGAAGGGTACCGTGCCGCTCTTCAACACGTCAAATCCAAAAAGCTGATGCGACAAATCCAGAGCGCATGGCTTACGGCATCGAGAATCGGCCAAGGCGCGTAAATAAGTCATAAAGGAAAAATACGGTTGGTCCTTCAGTTCGCCCCCCGGTTCGCCCTCCGGACCAACGACGTTGCACGGTGCCGCACCCCCGTCCGCCGCGGGAAAAGGCGTCCCGGTCGAATCTGATAGACTATTTATCGGGGCATCCAGCAACCGTGAGATTGTTCGGACGCAAAACTGCCGGTACCTCTCATTCCCGGCTGCTCCCGGCGAACGGGAGCGGGCATCTCCCCTCCGCGTCTCACCGGCTCACTCTGGACCTGGCGCGCGCCGAGACTTTTGCCTCCATGCTCGCCAATAGCCGGGCGTCCCTAGTGATCGAAGTCTCGGACCTGCTGGCCGGCATGTACATCTGCAACTGGGAGCGCCTCTCCGTGTATTGGGAAGAGGAAGACCGCGAAGAAATCGAGACCTTCTTGCGCGGCATCTGCCGGATCAGCCCTCAGAGGTGGCATTACTGGATCGAATTCTACGACGATTTGCGCCGCAAAGGAGAGCGCTGGCAACTCTGGCGCCCGCCAACCAAACTCAAGAAAACTGTCCCGCGCGAATCGCCTCTGCGGCCCTCCGCCGCGCTCGCATCCGTGCTGAAGCAAGCCGAGGAAATCGCGCCTTCTCGCGACTCGGTCGGCGGACGCAACATCCCGATCCTTACCAGCGAATGCGTCCTGCTGTGCATCCTGCGCAGCTTCGGATCGGAAGTCAGCCGGAAACTGGCCGCCACGGGGCTCGACGCCGGTCGCCTGGAGCGCGAAGCGCTCTTCCCCCGCCGCGCCCCGCTGAAGTAATCAGGCAGGCTCACGCAATCGACGTCGCTTCCTCTGTGAACTCTGTGCCTTCTCTGTGATCTCTGTGTTAAGTCTTCCGGTTCTTACGATTTTCTCGGCACTTTCTCTGCGCTCTCTGCGCCTCTGCGGTAAAGGTTTTCGTCTTTCTTCAAATAATCATCTTGAATCGCGGCCACAAAACCGCCAGCGGAGCAATCGGCCTGCGGCATACGTACACGGGAACTCTCTGCTCGTTGGGCATGGCGTGTGGACTTGTAACCGTCGCGGCGCGCCGGACATCTCCAAAGTATTTGATGAACTCGTCCGAGCGTTCTCCGAAGATGATCATGCAGCCGCCGGAATATCCGCGCGGCCCCCAGTAGAAATAGCTGTTGTGCCCGCTGAGCGCCTGCGGCAGGCCGAGCGCCGGTCCGTAGTGATCGATCGCCCCAGCCTCCCCGTAGTTCCCTCCCAGAATCCCGCAATCAGCGTGATCTGTCGCAGGAAGGCTTTGATAGACCTGCGCGACCGTTTCGGCCATGGTATCCCACCCAAACATGTCGGCGTAGAGCTGCGGCAGCGGGGCATACACCGCGTCGCGCTCCGTCTTCACCACTTTTGAATACGGCAGCATCTGCGAATAGCGCAGAAACGTTGCGACCGGTAGCATGGGAACGCCAAACGGCAGCGCAATCAACCCGCCAACAATGAGCAAGGAGGGAAAAGCGGCCCGCAGCGATTGCCGGGCGCTCGATTCGAAAAACTGCTCGATTGCGACTCCGCCGGCAGCCATCAGCAGCGGATAGACGGGCAGTGGGTAGTAGGATTTCCCGCCCAAAATCATGAAAATCGCCATCACGATCAAATAGGTCCACCCAAGAAAGCGAAATCGCCTCCCGCTCGTTGAGAAAAAGCACCAGGCCAAACCACCTAGCCAGACCGGGAGCGCCAGGGGATGCAAGAACGCGATCTGTTCGCCCAGAAAGCGCAGCGGAGATATCGGAATGTTTTTATAAAGCTGCGCGTTGCGCACCACTTCAATTTGCGGCCAGCCGTGGCGCGACTCCCAGAGCAGGTTCGGAAGGAACAGCGCGAACGCGACCAGCCCGCCAATCCAGATCCATCGCGAGCGAAACAACTGCGACTGCCCCGACAGCACCAACCCGGCCACAATCGCAAAACCAAATACGGCCATGCTGTGCTTGTTTTCCAGCCCCAGACCCGCGACTGCGCCGAAGGCCAGCCAGAGTCGCGGAGAAGCACCGAGCACGATGCGGACCCCGAACCATGCGCAGAGCAACCAGAAAACGGGCTCGAAAGCGTTCATTGAAAAAAAACTGTCGAAGGCAAGATACGCGGGCGCGAACAGCATGGCCGCCGCGGCGAGAAATTGGGCGAAGCGGCCGCCGCCCAATTCGCGCGTCAGCAGGCCAGTAAGGAACACGATGGCAGCTCCGGCCAGCACAGGAAGCAGTCGAAGGGAGAAAAGCGAATCGCCCAGTAGATGGCGCGACAACCAAGCCACCAGCGCGATCAGCGGCGGCTGGTCCACATAGCCCCAGGCGAGGTGCTCGCCGCAGGCCATGTAATACAGCTCGTCGCGGAAAAAGCCGTAGTGGCGGATTCCGGCAAATTGCACCACCAACTTTGCCAGCGCCAGGCCCGCCAGAATGACGGTGCCGCTCACCGCCGCTTCGCGGGTGCGGGCGGCGGCGAGCGAGGTCCCGTCGAATTCGCTGACTCGAGTCTCGCTCATGCGGGCTGGGACATTACGAGAAAAAGCCGGCGCCGATCGTTCGCCTTGGTTTATTTGCTCGCTGCTGAATCAATTTGCCGCGGGCGCGACAATCGCCGCCGACTTGATGCTGTCCAGATTGGGAAAATTCTTGTCGAGATAGGCTTTTCCCTGGTTCGTGATCGAACCTTGGTCGGGCCGCTCACCATAGCCGCTATAGAGCTTCTGAACGACGTCCATCCCTGAGATCACTTTGCCGAACGGAGAGAAACCCTGGCTATCCAAAAATGTGTTGTTGCCGAAATTGATGAAAAGCTGCGTCGTGCGCGTGTTCGGGCCCGCGGTGGCGAACGTGATCATGCCCGGAGCGTTGCTCTGCTTTCCCGGATCATCCTTGATGTTGGCGTTATGCCAGACCTTGTTGACCTCCGGGTCCGCGCTCAACCCAAATTGCACCATAAAACCCGGTAGGTTGCGGAAAAATGCGGCGTCCGTAAAAAATCCGTGCTTCACCAGATTGTAAAAACGGTCGGCCCCCAGAGGTGCCCAGGCGCGCGTGACCTCAACGACGAAATCGCCCTTGGTGGTCACGAATTTTGCCTGAAACACTTCGGGTGCCTTGGCGTTCAGTGTAGCCGGATGCAGCAGAGCGGGATCGCTGGTCATGTGTGTTGTCCTTGGGTGCGTCGCTGGGCTCGCTTGTCCCGCGGGTGCTGCAGGAGCCTGTCCTGCAAGCGCGCACGGGGCGAAAACGGCCATCATACAAAGTGAGATCGTTGCAACGAGACGTTTCATGCGTTATTTCCTCTCTTGAACTTGGCTGCGGCCTCCACATCTTGCATCAAGCGCAGCGCGTTGCCACCGAGAATTTTCTCAATTTCCGTTTCAGAATAACCCCTCTGCAGCAGCGCCTCGGTGATCCGAGGCAGGCACGACGCATCCTCCATGCCGAAGGGCATTTCGGCGCCGTCGAAATCGGACCCGAGCCCCACGTGATCGACGCCCGCCACCTCTACCGCGTGATCGATGTGGTTCACGATCGCCGTCCAGTCCACGCGCGGCAGCTTGCCCTCGGCCACGAACGCCCGGACGATTTTATCCGATTCCAGCAGCTGGCAGGCCCCATCTTCTCCGCACCGCTTCTTCGCTTCCGTCTCGACCTGCATTTCCAACTCCGGGCGGGCCTTCTGCGCGTCACGAAATTCCTGGCTCAGAAATCCCATATGAAAATTGATCTGAACGACGCCGCCTCTGGCAGCGAGAGCCTCGATCATTTCGTCGGATAGGTTGCGCGGAGTCCGGCAGAGCGCCTGGCACGAGGAGTGCGATGCGAACACCGGCGCTTCACTGACGGCGAGAACGTCAGAGAGCGTCTTGTCCGACACGTGCGAGACGTCCACGATCATTCCCAGCCGGTTCATTTCGCCGAGGGCCTGATTGCCAAAGTCGCTCAGTCCATTGTGCGCGGGCTTGTCGGTGGATGCGTCGGCCCACTCGGTATTTTGCATGTGCGTCAGTGTCATGTAACTGACGCCCAGCGCCGCGAATTCGCGGAGCACGCCGAGGTCGCGGTTCATCATGTGTCCGCCCTCAATCGCCGTCAGGACCGCAATCCTGCCTGTCGCCCGCGCGCGCCGTATGTCTGCCGCGGTTCTCGCCGGCGCCAAATCTTTGGGATGTGCGGCGACCTGCCGGCGAATCGCCTCGATCTGTGCGAGCGCGCGCTCGACCGCCTTCGGCCCGGTAGCTGTGCCTTTTATCCAGACCGCGAAAAAGATCGCACCCAGCCCGCCCTCGCGCATCCGCGGGATGTCCACCGACCCATCGGCGTGGCGCTCACCCAGATCGAAATCGCCATATATGAACCGCTGCGTCGTGTCCGTGTGCGTGTCTACGACCAGCGAACGAAAATGAAGCTCGCGAGCCTTGGCGGAGATTTCGGTTCGAGGATCAATCGCAAGCGACGACAAAACGCCCCCCGTGCACGGCAAGTCGTGAGCGGTCCCGCCAAAGCCGCGATTCCCCGCGCGGCTTCCTCCAACTTCCGCTCCGGCTAAGGATATACCAAAACTTTCCCGTCGCCGTGGCGTTCCAGCGCCGTATAGCGCCCAAACGCGTGTTGCATTCGGCGCACTTCCCCGCGAGTCATGCTCGGACGAAATCCGGACCGGGAGTATCCTGTATCAGACTTCGCGTCCGGAAAGACACACCGAAGATGGCCAGCGAACATATTGGCGAATTGAAGAAGTGGGCGACCGACGTCGCGCGAAAGGGCGGCGACGGCGAGCCGATCCAGCTCGTTCGCGCCCAGGAATTGATCAGCAAGAATTTCGGATTGCAGACGCACGAAGTCGCCATTCTTGGCCTCACCGCGGATGGTCGCGCGCTGCGATTTCTCACGCCGCACAACCTGCGCACCGTCGGCCAGATCCCGCTATCGAGCACGAATTCTCTGGCCGCGCGCACGGTGCGTGAAAAACGGCCCGAGCTGATCAATCATTTTTCGGTGGTTCCCCACGCATCCGTCTTCGAAGCGGTGCCCATCGCCGATGAACAGCGCGGCGATCCCATCCAGAAGATCATGAGCTCGCCCATTCAGTCGAGCGGCAAGGTTATCGGCGTCATTCAGGTGTCCCGAAAAGGCAAAGCCATGACCGACGCCGGCCCGGATTTCACTCATCCGCAGCTCCGGGAGCTGAGATTGATCGCCGACGCCCTGGCTCCCTGCATTGTCATCTGCAATCAGGAGTGAACTCGCTCCACCGCGCCGGTGTCCTCGTTCACACAACTGTAATTTCCCAAACACGTGAAATAAGTTGACATCGCTGCGCACGCTTGCTAATTTTCGAGCGCAGAATTTTTCGGTTCAGATTTCAGGAGGCACCGCACTCCGGCAAGACTCATGGCGTTCGTCGCGAAGAACATTTTCCTCACCAAGGGAGTCGGAAAGCACCGCGAACGCCTGTCGAGCTTCGAGCTCGCATTGCGCAACGCGGGCATTGCTGCTTGCAACATCGTTCGCGTCTCCTCCATTTTCCCGCCTTCCTGCAAACTGATTTCCCGCAGCGAAGGTCTCAAGCACCTCAAGCCCGGCCAGGTCGCGTTCACCGTCATCAGCGAGAACCAGACGCGCGAGCCTCATCGCCTGATCGCCGCCGGCGTGGGCCTGGCGCTGCCCGCGGATAAATCCATGTACGGCTACCTGTCCGAGCACCACTCGTTCGGCGAAAGCGAAGAGATCGCCGGCGAATACACCGAGGAGCTCGCCGCGGAAATGCTCGCCACCACGCTCAACGTCGAGTTCGATCCCGATCTCTCCTGGGACGAAAAAAAAGAGGTCTATCGCATCTCGAATAAAATCGTCCGCACCATGAACATCACCCAATCGGCCGTCGGCGACAAACGCGGCCTGTGGACCACCGTCCTCGCCGCGGCCATCCTGCTCGGCGAAGACGACTAACCCCTGGGATCGCCAATCTCCCGATTGGCGCTTTTGCTTTTGCAGTCGCCTTCATGTAGCTCAGGTCTTCAGACCTGAGGCCGTTCGGCCCGGCCTTTCCCTGCTGCGTTGCCATTCCATACCGTGTAGCATTCGCTCCGCTGCGCCCTTATTCTTTTGCCATTCTTTCTCCCCGCAGGTAACGTAAAAACAGCTGGTGCCGTCGGCGAACGGCGAAACGAAATCTTCCCAAGGACGCAAGAACCGACGATGAGCCGATACACCCCTGTCCCGCCCGACAACTTCTGCGGCATCCCGGAGGAATATTCCCGGTACGAATCCTCGCGCGCCGTAATTTTCCCAGTGCCGCTCGAGCGCACCACCTCGCACCAGCAGGGCGCGCGCAACGGCCCCGCCGCAATCCTGGCAGCCAGCCGCAATCTCGAGCTCTACGACGAAGAACTCCAGCTCGAGCCGTACAAAGAGATCGGCATTCACACCCTGGCCCCCATCGACACCATGGACGGCGGTCTCGGCGAGGTCATCACCGAACTTTTCACGGCCGAAACCGGCCTGCTCGACGACAGCAAGTTCCCGGTTGCTCTCGGCGGCGAGCACGCGCTCACTCCGCCGCTGGTTTCCGCCGTCTCCAAAAAACACAAGAATCTCTGCGTGCTGCACATCGGCGCGCACGCCGAGCTGCGCCATGAATATCAAGGCTATGCCGCGAGTCCCGCCTGCACGATGCGCCGCGTCGTCGAAGTCTGCCCGGCGATTCAAGTCGGCATCCGCTCGATTTCCGCGGAGGAAGCGCGCGCCATCCCGCAGTTGAAGACGCAAGTCTATTGGGCCAAGGACATCGCGCGCCTGCCGCTGAAGAGCTGGATCGCGAAGGTTCTCGGCGATCTCAGCCCCAGCGTGTATCTCACCATTGACCTCGGCGGCTTCGATCCTTCCGTCATGCCGGCCACGGGCAGCCCCGAGCCGGGCGGCCTCGACTGGTATCAGGTAACGTCGCTCTTGCGCGCCGTCGCCGATCATAAGAAGATCGTCGGGATGGACGTAGTCGGCCTCTTGCCTCATCCGGGCGGCCAGGCGTCCGATTTGCTCGCGGCGAAGCTGGTCTATAAATGCCTGGGCTACATTTTCTGCCAGGGATGACAGCCTAGCCGGAAAGGCTGCGGCCATGATTCCCTTCGCGTTCGTCGCTGTGCTCCAGATACATGACTATTACTTCGGTGTCGCCACTCGCGGACTCATCGGCTGGATCATCATTGGGTTGCTGGCGGGATGGATCGCCGGCCACCTCACGCGCGGCCGCGGTTTCGGCTGCATCGTCGATGTCATACTCGGCCTGATCGGCGCGGTCGTCGGCGGCTGGATTTTCACGAAACTTGGAATCGTCGCCTGGGGATTCTGGGGAAGCCTCGCGGCCGCGACCATCGGAGCCGTGGTCCTCGTGGCCATCGCGCGATTGTTCGCGGGCGGCAGATCCGACTAAGATCTATCTGCGTCTGTGGTCATTCGCGTGGTCGTAGGCTGGAAGGGCGCGGTGAGCGTTAAGGCTTCCTCCGTGCCCTCTGTGCATTCTCTGTGTCCTCTGTGGTAAGTCGTGGCCTTTCTCTGCGCTGCCTCTGCGTTCTCTGCGCCTGCCCGCCGCCAGCTGGCGGGTCTCTGCGGTGAGTCGAGCTTGAAAGATTACTCGAACGCTTCGCTTTTCGAATTTCCAATTTCGAGTTTCGAATTTCGGTCTTCCCTACCGCGCGGCGATAAATTGCCACGCGACCCACACCACCGGCGCCGCCAGGATCAGGCTGTCTATGCGGTCGAGCATCCCGCCGTGTCCCGGCAGCAGCGTGCCTGAATCCTTCACCACCGCGCCGCGCTTGTACGCCGATTTGATCAGGTCGCCCATCTGCCCCGCGACGTTCGCCAGGCCCGCAATCACCAGCAAGTTCATCGTCTCCGCCTGCATCCAGCGCGCGAACAAAACGGCGACCAGCAGCGACGCGATCGTATTGGCAATCGCGCCCTCCCACGTTTTCTTGGGGCTCAGCGCCGGAGCCATCGGCAGATGCCCCAGCGACCGGCCCACGAAATAGGCCAGCATGTCGCCGGCCCAGATCAGGCACAGCGTGAAAAGAATCAGCTGGCGGCCGACGTGTTCGATTTCGTTCACGCGGACCAGATAGCTGAACGGCAGCGCCACGAACAGCATGCCCGCCGAGCTGACGCCGATCGACGGCAGCACGTCGTGCAGCGGGCGCCGCGTCGCCAGTCCGATTCCCGCGGCGCCAAACACGAAGATCAGAAACACGAGTTCCACGGAGACCGCGCCGCGCGCGGCGTCGCGAATCAGCAAATCTCCTCCGCCGAGCGACCGCGTCTCGACCATCCCCGCCGCATACTGCGCGTAGAAAATTCCGGCGGCGCACAGCATCGTCCAATTGCGAAAGGCGTGCATGCCCATGCGTTCGCCCAGCGTGAAAAATTCATGCAGCGCGATCAGCGCGACGCCCGCCGCCACCGCCGCGAGCAGCATCGGCGGTCCCCACCACACCACCGCCACCACGACGGGTATCAGCACAGCAGCGGTCAGAATTCGCAGGAGCATGCGGGTCTCAGCCTCTCCTCGACCGCGCGTCGTGCTCGGGTTTCAAATTGCCGAGCCCGCCGAAGCGCCGCTCGCGCTTCTGGAAATCCACCAGAGCTTCCAGCAGCCGCGCGCGTGAGAAATCCGGCCACAGCGCGTCGGTCACGTAGATTTCCGCGTAGGCGATCTGCCAGAGCAGGAAATTGCTGACGCGCATCTCGCCGCTGGTGCGGATCAGCAGATCGGGATCGGGAAGTCCCGCGGTGTAAAGATGATCGGAAATGGTCTGCTCGTCCGCGCGAAAGGCGGAAAGGCCGTTGGCGCGCACGTGATCGAGCATGGCGTTGAACGCGTCCGCCAGCTCGGCGCGCCCGCCATAGTTGAGCGCGACGACCAGCTTCATGCCCGTGTTTCGCGCGGTCTGGCGCATCGCGTCGGCGATGTCCTTGCGGACGCCTTCGGGAAGCTCCGCGGACCGCCCGATCACCAGCAGGCGAATGTTGTTTTTCTGAATCGTCGGCAGCTCGCGCTTCAGGTATTCGCGCAGCAGGCGCATCAGGAAATCCACTTCCGCCTGAGGCCGGCGCCAATTCTCCAGCGAGAACGCGTACAGCGTGAGGCAAGGAAGGTGCAGCCGGGCGCACGTTTCGATGATTACGCGCGCAGCCTTCACTCCGGCGCGATGCCCGGCGACGCGCGGCAGATGCCGCCGCTGGGCCCAGCGCCCGTTGCCGTCCATGATCACCGCGAGGTGATTCGGAAGCCGCTTGGGGTCGAGTTTTTCGAGAAGCTCCGCTTCTTCGCGGCTGGCGGGTTTCAAAAGATCGTTGTTTTTCACGGGAAACCGCTCAAGGCGTGTCCGCGAGCGAAAGTAGCATACGGACCTTTGAACCGCAACCGCGTGCTGCATTGGTGGCACAGGCACTCTTGCCTGTGCGCTTTTGCCGATCCAGATGCCTGTCCAGCCGGGAAGATTCCTGACACTTCAGACCGGGGACATCCCTGACACTTTTTTCTCGGGTGCTTCGAGGGGAAGGGATGCAAGGGAAGGGGAAGCTTCCCCTTCCCTTGCCCCAGCCCCGGA
>Ga0209517_10007156_pt1 | contig 13490 bp, 7 predicted proteins | sample PeaSoiMetSII2010_FD_187695 | JGI IMG/M metagenome (GOLD analysis project Ga0209517, IMG submission 187695) | Peat soil microbial communities from Weissenstadt, Germany - SII-2010 (SPAdes) (version 2) | ecosystem: Environmental > Terrestrial > Soil > Wetlands > Peat | place: Germany: Weissenstadt...
CTGGGGAGCTGCAAGAGCGGCGACTGCAGCACCGTGAGGAAGCGGAGAAGTTTTACCGTGAGCTCGCGGCACAGGGGATGAAGGTGCGTGTGGGGATAGAAGCGAGCGGACACGCTCGCTGGTTTGAACGACTGCTGTCAGAGCTGCAGTTTGAGCTGTGGATCGGAGACGCCGCTGAGATCAGTACGAAGCGAGTACGCAAGCAGAAGACGGATCGCCAGGATGCGCAGCTGATTCTGCAATTGATGCTGGAAGATCGCTTTCCCCAGATCTGGGTACCGAGCTGGGAGAATCGCGATCTGCGGCAACTGCTGTGGCATCGTCATCGGATGGTGCAGGCGCGCACGCGAATCATGAACCAACTACAAGCCGTGGCGCTGAACGAGGGCCTACGCTCGAAGAAGAGGTTGTGGCGGGAAGCCGGACGGGAGCAACTGGAGGGGTTCCGGTTAGCCCCCTGGGCAAGCCAGCGCCGGCGCGACCTGCTGGAGTTGCTGGACCGACTGAACCCGACGATCGCGAAGCTGACGCAGGCGATTGAGCAGGAAGTGGAGAAGTGTCCCCCAGCACAGCAGTTAAGAACTCATCCCGGAGTGGGCCCACTGACCGCCTTGGCCTTCGTGCTGATTATCGGGAGAGCGGATCGGTTCCAGTGTGGCAAGCAGATCGCGAGCTATCTGGGACTGGTGCCGTTGGAGAAGTCGAGCGGGAATCAGCGCCGGCTGGGACATATCACGAAACAAGGGAACTCTCTACTGCGTTTCCTGCTGGTGGAAGCGGCGCAAGTGACGGCGCGCAGCCTCCCGGAATGGCGCAGTAAGTATGTCCACCTAACCATGCGGCGAGGGCGGAAGATTGCCAAGGTCGCCATGGCGCGGAGACTGGCGGTTCGTTTGTACTGGATGATGCGCAAGGAATGGAATTACGGGCAGATGAAAAAGTTCGGTTCGCACGCGGGACAACCCGGATCAGGCGATGGTGTGAAGTAGAACATCGAGAAATTGAATGGGTATCCCGCTCCCCTTCACCGGGGAGTTCGAATTAACAATCATGATCGACGTTGTGACCGAAGAGATGCATGGGTCGGACTGAGTTCCTGACTTGAAACTGATTGCGAGCGAGCCTTGGTTGGATCGGCACATTTTCAACTAGAGCGAAATGGCGCGCTCTTCGGAGTGCACGGATTAGTACGCTCACAAAGTACTTGACACCGCCGACTTTGTCAGAGACGCCTGATAGCGTCAATCAACTCCCTTCAGCAGGGATTTGCTGCTCTAGACCTTGTCCATTTAGTGTCCGGTCTGTGTGGGTCGAGCGAGACGGGAGGGAATTGGAGAGATTTTAGGGGGGATGCGCTGCGTCAGGCTCTATGACAAGCAACAGGTTCTGCTCGGCATGACGCTGGCGAGAATGGTGGCAGTGCGAGCACGCCGCATAGCCCTGTTGATGAAGATTTCGTGCGAAGATAGCCTAAAGTGATTCTTACCGGTGATCTCGGTGGACAATTGTCGGAGCTGAGGTCAAATTGCCGTCAACGTCAGCCACGAATAACACTCCCTCCTGTTGGCCATATTTTTCAAGGAACTTTCTAGTCTCTTCCTCGCAATCAACCAACTGAATATTACGACCGGCGAAGTAAATGAGATCCGGCCTGACAAGCTCAGCGGGCCGACGGCGCAACATGAAAATGACCTGCCGCGGATTTGACTGCTGCCGTATGATAGCGCCGAGCCGCGAATAGGATGGAAACAGAATATTTCTCTCCCCTAGGTACCACCTTGTTGCCAATAAACAGACAACAACGACTGCCACCGCGAAGCGTGTCAACAGTGGAAAGAACCTGACGGGTCTGGCGAGGTCCGATGACGGGGCCCCTTCCAAAGAATGCCGCATCAGACCATCCATCAGGAAAACTACCGCCAATACAAGGAACGGGACTGCTTTGAGAACTGCATAATTGTGAATTGCAGTGTGGTTAAGCAGCAGGAGATGATCGGCGGCGACAGGGCAGCCGAGGAGAAAGGCGGCCCTCTGTGCGTCTTTTGTCCAATGGAGCGACCTGAACAAGCGAGGAAAAATAAAATACACAAAGAGTAACCCTCCCAACAAAAGCAACAGCGGTGTGTACTGTTCCAGGTACCGCAAAACCACCTCGTGGTATGTCTGCGGATTCCAAAGGGTGAACGGGTCCGGCGAATCCTTGATGACGCCAGCCCGACTTTCAAAACGCGACACTAGTACACGTAAGAAACTACGTGCGCCATTAATGGACGAGTACTGAACTGTGACAAGCGCTCCGGCAATCCCCGCGGCAAGAGCGGCTAACCCCGCCAGAAAGTAATCTATCGTCTGGCGCACACGATGAGCGATGGACCACAGGAAAAATGCACCCGCGGCAGCCATTCCCAACCAGTCGCAGTAGCAGGCCACAAAGACCAGCACAAAGAAAAACGCGGAGTGTAGGTGTTGGTGCTTGCCACCGTCCTGTGCAGCGCAATAAAAATAGACGGCCGCAATCCATATGGGAATGACCAACGTTATGGGAAAATAGAGATTTCCGAAGCTCAGTAACACAGCGCGGTTGAAGAGGAACAGCGCTATTCCCAACACGGACAGCACGCGTGCGGTGCGGGAATTCCCGCCGCATGCCCGCTCCAAGATGCTGTAGAGAAGAAGCGCGGCGGCCAAGAGCACGGTCAGGTTGATCAACTTTAGATATATTCCCTGTGCTGGAAGGTGGAATAGCTTGAGGGTCCAGTACCCGAACAAGAAGGCAAACGGCGGAAAAGCCACGAAGTAGGAGTTGCCCCGCTGATCGAAGACGACCCTTTTCTCTTCGTACGCGATGAATCTGTCTGCATCGTTCGGGTAGGTCATGCGTAAAGAATAGTGCGCCCGCTGCAACCCTACACGGTCCCAGATTGAAATCGTTAGAAGGGAGTGAATCGTCAGCCAATCATGTTCGCCTTCCAATGGCCTCGTGAGAAAGGGAATCCGGCACAAAACGGAGACCAAGAAGAGGAGGGTGATCGTAATCAACGCGTTGCGCTGGGCCATTGCCAATCACGCGGGAGTCAAGGCAGAGATTCTAGCATGGGTCTCGCAATCGGCAGGTAGTTGTTGATAAAATCGCGATTACACTCAAAATCCCCCGATCGGATACCGGTCTGTGTCCGATACGTGGAGCCTTGTCAACCCTGTCCGTAAGGTCGAGTTCGAACTACTACAATTGATCTCATAGGTTCTTCGCTCGCTCAGGATGACAGAAGAAGTTATGCTACGAACTTACGGGTGGCGACACTAGTGCCGTGACCGCGTGATTTGTACCTTTTCACCAGAGAGTAGCGCCGCCGTCCCGGCGGCTGTCCGGCGGGCGTCTTCGCCCGCCGCGCCGAGGGCGAGAGGTGGTCGGAGACAGCCGGCAAGATGCCGGCGCTACGCGAACCTCACCTTCACATCCGCTTTCTTCTCGAGGTGGATGCTCTCCACGAAGCGCACCTTGCCCGTTCGCAGGGTCATGATAACCGACGACGTCCGCGTGCCCTCGCCGAAGAAGCGGACGCCCCTCATCAATGCGCCTTCGGTGACGCCAGTAGCGGCGAAGATCAACTGCTTGCCGGGGGCGAGGTCTTCCGCTTTGTAGATGCGCTTCTTGTCCTTGATTCCCATGCGGGCGAGGCGCTCTTCCTGCTCAGGCTTCACCACCAGGCGCCCAAGCATGAACCCGTTGAGGCAGCGGATCGCGGCAGCGGTGATGACGCCCTCCGGCGCGCCGCCTGAGCCCATGACCGCATGCACGCCCGTGCCGATGACGGCGGCGGCGATTCCGGCCGAAAGGTCGCCGTCGCCGATCAGTCGAATGCGGGCTCCAGCCGCGCGAATGTCGGCAATCAGCTTTTCGTGCCGCGGGCGGTCGAGCACGATTACGACCAGATCTTCCACATCGCGCTCCAGACGCTTCGCGATGTTCTTCAGATTGTCGGCGACGGGTGCGTCGAGTTCGACCGCGTCCTTGCACGACGGGCCGACGACAATCTTCTCCATGTAGCAGTCCGGCGCGTTGAGCAGGCCTCCTCGCTCGGAAGCGGCGAGCACGGTGATGGAGCCGGGTGCGCCGGTGGCGCACAGGTTTGTGCCCTCGAGCGGATCGACGGCAATGTCCACTTCCGGAACATCCGACCCGTCGGGAAACTCTGCGCCCACCCTTTCGCCGATGTAGAGCATGGGCGCCTCATCGCGCTCGCCCTCGCCGATGACAATGGTGCCGCGCATCGGGATGGACTCCATGGTCTGGCGCATCGCTTCGGTGGCTACCTGGTCGCTGAGCTTGCGCTCACCCTGTCCCATGGTGCGGGCCGACGCAATGGCGGCTACTTCCACCACGCGCAGGAACCGCGGTGACAGGTCGCTCTCAATGTTTTCACCGAAACTACGGGCTTTGCCCTTCGAACGAGTCCCCATGTGGTATTCCCCTCCGGCGCGGTTCATCGGCAGGCGCGCCGGGGTGAGACTATAGCGCAATCGTGGGGTGAATGAAAAGAATCGTTTGCGTTCATCGGAATCCTGCATGCCCTTGGGCGGGACCCCATGGTATTCTCCTAACCCTGATTCGGAACCGAGCTCATGGCTGACTCTCTCCCGCTGACTTTCCTCTGCATCACCACCTATGAGAAGGGACAGGAATTCATGCGCGAGTGCAAGCGCCAGGGCTGTCGCGTGATCCTGCTGACGGCCGAGAAGTTGCGCGAAGCCGATTGGCCGAGCGAGAGCCTCGACGACACGTTTTATCTACCGGCAGAAATTCCCCTCGCCGACATCGTGAAGGCAGTGACCCACCTGGCACGCACGAATAAGTTGGACCGCATCGTCGCACTCGACGAATACGACATGGAAACGGCCGCGACCCTGCGCGAACATCTGCGCATCCCGGGCATGGGCCTGACCACCATGCGCTATTTTCGTGACAAGCTGGCCATGCGCATGCGGGCGCTCGATCGTGACATCCGTGTACCCGATTTTGTACCCGTCGTGAATCATGACGACATTCGCTATTACCTCGAGCACGTGCCCGGTCCATGGGTGCTCAAGCCGCGGCAGGAGGCATCGGCGATCGGGATTAAGAAGATCCAGGCTGCGGAAGAATTATGGCCGCTGCTCGAACAACTGGGCGACCGGCAGTCGTCGTTCCTGCTGGAAAAGTTTGTTCCGGGCGAGGTCTATCACGTGGATTCCGTGGTGTCGGAGAATGAAGTCGTCTTTGCCAACGTCAGCAAATACGGCAAGCCTCCCATGAACGTGGCCCATGGCGGAGTTTTCACTACCTTCACCGTGCCCCGGGGGAATGACGCCGACCGAGCATTGCGGGCGATCAATCGCGATCTGATTGCGGCGCTGGGCCTGGTGCGTGGAGTCGCGCATGCGGAGTTTATCGAGGCGCATGCCGACGGGCATTTCTACTTTCTGGAGTGCGCGGCGCGCGTGGGCGGAGCCTACATCAGCGAGATGGTCGAGGCTGCGACCGGCCTCAATCTGTGGCGCGAGTGGGCGCGCATTGAAATAGCCGGCGGGGACGGCAGCTACAAACTGCCTCCTGTGCGCGAAGACTATGCCGGTGTGATTCTCTCGCTGGCCCGCCAGGAAGATCCGGATACATCCGCCTACAACGACCCGGAAGTCTGCTTGCGGATCAAGAGACATCACCACGCGGGCCTGGTGCTAAAATCAGCCGATCCGCATCACATTCCGGCACTCCTCGAAAATTACGCTCGCCGGTTCGCGGAGGAATTTCTGGCGGTCGAGCCGCCACGCGACAAGCCAACCGCCTAGAACCCTTCTTTATCCGTTTCTCCCCTGCGGCATTTTTCCTCAGGGGCTGAAGCCCAGTGTCTGTGCGGCTCTTGGTGGCCCGGCTGAAGCCGGGCCCTTCCAAAGCCATCTGTGAAATGGCTTGTACTCAGAACGCGTACCTCAGGCTCAACTGAATCTGGCGCGGCGGCTTACCACCGTTGGAATTCGCCGATGGAACCCTTCCGAAGCTCGCTCCGCCATACCCTGAGCTGACAGATTGGCAAACCTGTGGTTGTTGCGGTTGTGGAACACAGTTAAAAACGTGCCCGGGAATGTCGAAATTCGGATGATTGAGCAAGTTGAAGAAATCTCCCCGCAACATGAGACGGTGGTTTTCGGAGCCCAAGGCCATGCTCTTTGCCAAGCCGAAATCAATATTTGTAAATCCCGGGCCCGTGAGCACGTTTCTGCCCTCGGTCCCGAACGCAAAGAGGCCCGTGGATGCGACCGTCGGAGGATTTACGAAGGCGCAGGGATTGAACCAGCTTTGCGGCACTTTAACCTGATCCGCTGCAAGACCGCCCTGCGAAATCGTCGTTTGACACCTAGGGGTGGGGTTCGCTAGCACTGGTCCGGGTACGAACGGATTGGCGATCAGGTCGGGCCGCGCCGGATTGCCAAACGCCGCTGCGGCCGAGGAAGACCCGCCGGCCAGGACCACGGTAAAAGGCGATCCCGTCTGGGCAGTTACGATTCCGCTTGCCTGCCAGTTGTTCAGAAGCCTCCCGCTCCACCCGGGACCACGGGCCCATAGCTTGTGGAGAGGCAGGTCATAGACAAAGCTGCCGGAGAAACGGTTCACAGCATTGAAGTCCGATGGTCCGCGGTCTGCTGAGAGATCGTACGAGTTCTGCGGCAGACCGGAACCGACGCTGCCGCCAAAAACCGACGAAATGTCGTCAAAGGATTTGGAGTAAGTGTACGAGAGCAGCAGCGACAGGCCAGAGCGCGTTCGCTTCTCTGATCGCAGTTGCAACGAGTTGTACGAACTGCTCGCGTCCGATCCCACGTAGAGGATCGAAGCAAACTGAGGGTAGGGGAACAGGCCGGTCACGGGGTCCTGCTGGTTCAAATCAATCACGTCGCTGAGATGCGTTCCCTTGGAGCCGACAAAGGCTGCGTCCACCATCCAATCGGGCAGCACCTCATATTGCAGGTCAGCGTTCCACTGCTGCATATATCCGTTGCGGAACTTGGGAGAAATCATTTCGTCCTGGGCCACACCGCCTGTCTGAAGAAGAATCGTCTGCGGTGTCCAGAGCGGCGGAGCGTTCGCATTCTGTTGATACAGCCCCAAGTCGTAATACGGCGGATTGATGCGCGGGAAGACATTAATTTGGCCAATGGAAGAATCGTAGAAGATGCCGTAGGCGGAACGGACCACCCAGCGCTCCGTCTTGAGCGGCCGCCAGGCGATGCCGATGCGGGGCCCGAAATTGGTATACGTTGGCGAGTACGTGGCGCGAGGAACTCCACCGGTGCCCGCCTGGATGAAAGAGGCGGGCGTTGTGCATGGAAGCGGACATGGGACCAGATCCGGCACGCTGAAGCGGTTCAGCGCCTCGACCGGGGGCGTGTCGTATTCGTAGCGCAGCCCAACATTGAGCAGGAGGCGCGGAACCACGTGGATGTCGTCCTGGACATACGAGCTCACGCCGCGGCTGCGCAGGCTGTTAAAGGTGTTATCGCCCTTACCCGCAGCCGTGGCGGCGTCCGGAACGCCGGCCAGCAACTCGGTCAAAGGGTAGGCCGAAGCGTCACAGCCTGGCGTGCCGGGGTTACCGGACGTGCCAAAGTTACAAGGTGGCCCGAGCACAGCTGCCGCCCCCTCTGCGACATATCCCAGAAAAAGCCACTCGCCGCGTGCAAGAAAGTCGAGATAGTTGTCAATCCGGAGGTGGTGAACATCAGCCCCAATCTTGAACTGATTGCGCCCGACCGTCCAGGCCACGTTGTCGGCCACCTGCAGCGTGGTGTCGTGACGTTCCTGCGGATAGTTGACCGGTTCGCCGATACCGTCAAAACCAGCAATGGAGACGTCAGGATATCCCAAATCCACCGGCCTGGTCAGAACGTCAGGAAAGCCCAGCTGCGGGTTGTAGTCCGTGCCATGATTCTGCTGCAGCACAGTGGCCCTCATGCGGATAAAGCCCAGGCGAAGTTCGTTGAGCAATTTGGAATGGAACACGCGAGTCCATTCCAGTCCTGCGTTCTGGCCGTGATTCAGCGTGTAGCTGCCATAACCCGGCAGCGAGCTGAAAGCATTGACAGGATCGAAGGGGTCGAACTTGTCCTGGTCAATCAGCGAGTAATGTGCCGATACCGAGTCGACCGAAGTGAAGTGATGGTCCACCTTGGCGGTGTAAAGGTTGTCCGACTCACGAATGACCGGGGCGGAGAGAAAGGTATTGGAATTCCCAAAGTCGTCGGTGCCATCCGGCAACCGAATCGGAACGTTGGCCTGCGGGTACAGGGCGCGCACGTTTTTGCCGGCCTCGCAGGATGGGTCGGAGGGCTTGGGGCAACCCGCCACCAGCGCCAGGATTGACAAGATGCCGTTGGTCGGGGCGCTGACCGCGGCCCATTCATTGACCGAGGGCACAGTAGCTTCCCGCGTTTGTGCTTGTCGCAGTCGAAGTCCCTCGTAGGATATGAAGAAAAAAGTTTTGTCTTTGCGAAGCGGCCCGCCAAGCGTCCCACCGAACTGGTTGCGCTGCAAAGCAGGGATGTCTCCGCACTCACCTGGTACCGATGTGGCCGTGCAATCGGGGAAGTCGAAGTAATTCCTGGCATCCATGCTCCGGTTGCGGAAGTACTCGAACAGCGTGCCGTGGAACGCGTTGGTGCCGCTTTTCAACACAACGTTGATCTGAGCGCCGCCGCCGCGGCCGTACTCTGCCGAGTAATCGCTGGATTGAACCTTGAACTCCTGAATGGCGTCCACCGAGGGCAGGGCCACGTATTGGTTGATGTAGGGATCGTTATTGTCCACCCCGTCGAGCAGGAAATTGTTCGACTGCTCGCGGGCGCCGTTGACGCTGAGTGATCCGCCCTCGGTCGAGTTCTCCGACCCTTGGGCCGGCAGTTGGCTTCCCGGAACCAGCAACGCAAAACTGAGGAAGTTGCGCGCGTTCAGCGGCAAGTCTTGCACCAGCCGGTTGTTGACCACCTGTCCCAGCGTCGAGGTGTCAGTCTGAATGGCCGGAGGCGTGTCCTTGACCTTGACCTCCTCATTTGTAGCCCCGATCACGAGCGCGAAATCAATTCGCACCGTCTGGTCCACATCCACAGCAACGTCGCTGAAGATGCTTTTGCGGAAGCCCGCGCTCTCGGCCGTTACCTGATAGCGGCCCGGCGGCAGCAGAGCGACGGTGTAGTCGCCATCGTCATTGGTCTCCGCGTCGCGAGCGGCGTTGGTCGCTTCATTGAGTACGGTGATTCGCGCCTTTCGAACCACCGCCCCGGAGGGGTCGGTTACCGTTCCTGTGATCGTCCCCGTGGGACCGCTAGCGAAAACAATAGTAGTAAGAAAAAGTCCGAATAACGAAAGCAGCAACCAGCGACGAGCCATGTGGTTCTCCTAGCGATCGCGTTTTAGGGCGAAGCCACCGCGATCGAAAAACCCGAGTCTCGGGCTCTCCTCATTGCCGGCAGAGGTTCTCAGCCCGATTCTTCTCAGGCAACTGGTGGACTCCACCGGTGCTAGATTGTGTCTGGGCGCTTCTGAAAGCATATTGATGCCTGATGGGCCGGGTGTCAACCGAAGAGGCGGTTTTCCGGTCATGGCGAAGCGTCTCCTCTGCTACTATTCGCCCATGAGCACAACGACCAGCGAACATTCCTTGTCCGAACATGCTGTTTCCGAACGTCCTGCGCCGGAACGCAAAGAGCCAGCTTACCTGTTCACCGAGAAGCAGGTGGCCGAGAAGAGCGAGATCGCGCGCCGCTTCCTCGAGACCCGTGCACGTCTCAACGCCAATGTGGACAAGGCCAACAACTTCTTGGTCAAGCGCTTCTACAACCTCGATCACACCATCTACCTGGAAGGAACGCTGCCAGCTAAGACGAAAGAATTGATGGGACTGGTTGCCTCGGCATGTCTGCGTTGCGACGACTGCATTTCCTACCACGCTATCCACGCCTATCGCCTGGGCGCGACTCGCGCCGAGCAGGAAGAGTCGCTGAACGTGGCCCTGGTGATCGGAGGCAGCATCATGATCCCGCATCTGCGGCGGGCGTACGAGTTGCTGGAAGAGTTGTACGGGTGAATGTGTGGGGACAGCCGCCCCTTCGACTTCGCTCAGGGCCGGCTCTTCCCCGTCCCGATCGAGCGACGCTCGACGGTTGTTAAGAGGCGTTCAACCTTTCCGCGCCGCGACCGCGATCACGAGCGTGACCACGATCAGCGCGATCCCTCCGCCAAGCTCAAAGCGCTGCGGATTCGGCAGCGTTTCCCAAACCGCACCCGGGGGCCATAAGATCTTCGCGTCGCGCAAAGCATCCAAGCTGGCGAGCACGCCGGAAAGGAAGGCCACCGCCGTCGCCACTCGCCGCCGTTTGTCGGGAGTCATCGCACGTCTTTTCCCATGTCGGCTTCCAGATCGGTCCTAGAACCCATCAATCCCCGTCACACTCTGGGCGATGATCAGCGAGTGCACGTCGTGCGTGCCCTCGTAGGTCTTGACCGACTCCAGATTCATCAGATGGCGCATGACGGGGTAGTCGTCGGCGATGCCGTTGGCGCCGAGAATGTCGCGCGACAAGCGGGCGCACTCGAGAGCCATCCACACGTTGTTGCGCTTCGCCATCGAGATGTGCTGCGGCTGGACCTTGCCCGCGTCTTTCAGCCGTCCCACCTGCAGCACGAGCAGCTGCGCTTTGGTGATCTCGCTGATCATCCAGGTGAGCTTGTCCTGCACGAGTTGGTGCGAGGCAATAGGCTGATCGCGCCACTGCTTGCGCAGCAGCGAATACTGGAGCGCGCAGTCGTAGCAGGCCATGGCGGCACCGACCGCTCCCCAGGCGATGCCGTAGCGCGCCTGGTTCAGGCACATCAGCGGCGACTTCAGCCCTCCGCTTTTCGGCAACAAGTTTGACTCGGGCACGCGAACATCCTGGAGCGACAGGCCGGATGTGACCGACGCACGCAGCGACCACTTGCCGTGAATGTCATCGGCCGTGAAGCCAGGGCGGTCGGTCTCGACCAGGAATCCGCGAATGCGGTCGTTTTCGTTCTCGACTTTTGCCCAAATGATGGCCACGTCGGCGATCGAGCCCGAAGTGATCCACATCTTCTCGCCGTTGATCACATACTCGTTGCCCATTTTGTGGGCGCGCGTGCGCATGCCGCCGGGATTTGAGCCGAAGTCGGGCTCGGTCAAACCGAAGCAGCCGAGCTTTTCGCCTTGCTGCATGGCCGGCAGCCAGGTGTGTTTCTGCTCTTCGCTGCCAAACTCGTAAATCGGATACATGCACAACCCCGATTGCACGCTCACAAAACTGCGCACGCCCGAGTCACCGCGCTCCAGTTCCTGGGTCATCAATCCGTATTCGACATTGCCCATGCCGGCGCAGCCGTAGCCCTTGAGCGACGCGCCAAAAAAACCCAGATCGGCCATGGGTTTGACCAGTTCGCGGGGGAAACGTCCGGCGCGGTTGCACTCTTCGATGATGGGAATGAGATTGTCTTCAATAAACTGGCGCGTGGTGTCGCGCACGAGCCGTTCGTCGTCGCTGAGCAGGGAATCGAACTGCATGAAGTCAACGCCGCGAAACTTGATGGCAGGCATGAAATGTCTCCATAACTCTGGACTGGGCCCCAGACCCAGCAAACGCTCGTAAGGCATGTTCCCTCCCAGGGAAAGGGCCGCATGCCGGAGCGCAAACATACGACGGTAGCAGGGGCGCTAGATCGCGGTCAACGGCGGCAAGGCACAACGACTTTTCAACCAATAAAAGAGGAGTTCGGTGTATGCTGTTGGCTGACTTTTCCAGTCTTAAATCGATTCAATACGCGGCGGTCGTTGCTTGAGAGCATGACGCTGCCCGCGATCAGGGAGGCATCATGGCATTGCCTATCAAGAGCGGGTTCTTAGTTTTTCTTGTGATCGGCGCTTTGCTGTTGTCGGTCCCTTCGGGAGCGGCGCAAAAGGTCGTGGTGGACGCCGATCCTGCGCACGTGGTGAACACATTCAGTCCCGTTCGGTCTCTGGGCGCGGCGATTGACCGCCTGCGCACCGGGACTCCTGACCACTTGCTGAAAGATCCGCTGCTGAAAGAAATCCTGGGCGCGGGATGGCAGACCGTGACTTATCGCCAGAACACCGAGCTTATGGTTGAGGCGTGGCACTGGAACCCTGCAGGGAAGTGGAGCAATGCCGACAAGCAGGAGGGCTACTTCGTTGGCAACGCTGAGCCGACTGCCGAGATGATTCACAGCTCCTGGGCGGCCCCGCTGCCCCATCGCGGGTTCAGCCGCGGCGACGGCAACGGATGGTCGCGGCTCACCGATGGAGATCCCCAGTCCTATTGGAAGAGCAATCCGTACCTGACCAAGGCTTTCACCGGCGAGGATGACTCGCTGCATCCGCAATGGGTGATCGTCGACCTGGGCAGCAAGATAGACGTAAACGCCATCCGGATCTCCTGGGCCGATCCCTACGCGAAACGCTATGCGGTTCAGTTCTGGACCGGCGAACTAGAGCCCTTCTACGACGGCACCACCAAAGGCACGTGGCAGACCTTCCCGCTCGGCAACATCAGCGAAGGCAAGGGTGGAACCGTCACGCTGAAGCTTGTTTCCTGGATGATTCCGGTCCGCTGGATCCGCATCTGGATGACGGAGTCGTCCAATACCTGCGACACTCATGGTTCAGCCGACAAGCGGAACTGCGTGGGATACGCCATCAACGAACTCTACGTGGGAGCGCTCTCGGCCGATGGCTCGTTCAACGACTATGTCACGCACTTTCCCAGCCGCAATCAGACGGTAACGTGGCCGTCTTCGGTCGATCCTTGGCACGCGGCCTCCGATCTCGATCAATCCCGCGGAGACCAGGTGGGATTCGATTTTTTCATGACCTGCGGCGTCACGCGCGGACTTCCCACCATGGTCCCGATCGCCATGCTCTATTCCACGCCCGAGGATGCGGCGAACGAAATCGCGTATCTCTACAAGCGGCACTATCCGATCTCGTGGATCGAGATGGGCGAGGAGGCCGACGGCCAACACATGCTTCCTGAAGATTACGCGACCTTGTATCTGCAGTTTGCCACGGCAATTCACAAGCTCGTTCCCGAGGCGAAACTGGGAGGCCCGCCGTTCGAGGGCACTTTCGGCGACGTCGAAGTCTGGCCCGATGCCGCGGGAAAAGTCTCGTGGCTCGGCCGTTTCGTGGACTATCTGAAAGCCCACGGCCGTCTCGGCGACTTCACGTTTTTCTCGTTCGAGCATTATCCGTATCAGGACAAGTCCACATACTCGTGGGCAGACCTGTATCCCGAGCCGGGCTACGTCAGCCACGTCGTGCAAGTCTGGAAAGACAACGGCCTTCCCCCGAACATTCCGTTCTTCATGACCGAAGGCAACATCGGAGGCGGCGCGCCGCCCTCGACCGTGAAGTCCGGGCTGTGGCTCGCCGACT
>Ga0209517_10007157_pt1 | contig 13489 bp, 4 predicted proteins | sample PeaSoiMetSII2010_FD_187695 | JGI IMG/M metagenome (GOLD analysis project Ga0209517, IMG submission 187695) | Peat soil microbial communities from Weissenstadt, Germany - SII-2010 (SPAdes) (version 2) | ecosystem: Environmental > Terrestrial > Soil > Wetlands > Peat | place: Germany: Weissenstadt...
AGGCAACCGCTTCGCGCTTGAACTCCTCGGTGTAGGACTTTCTGGTCGTGGACATCTTCGCACCTCCATAATGATTTCTTCATAACAAGGTGCTTAACCTCCTGTCCACTTTTTCGGGGAAAGATCACTATGCACTTATTTTTACCAGAGGTTCCATCAGGTCTCTCCAATCGGCATGAAGCCTCTATCCGGCGACAGATCTTTTCTCTGGACCCTTACGTCAGCCAACAGTCCGCTACGTATCTTACCGGTCATTTCTGAAGCACTCTGCAGGTAGCGGTCGTATACTTGGATATGGAAATCTATTCTCACATCACTGCTGCATGCAGTAGCCTTTTCTTGCTGAAAATACAGTTGTGGTGAGTAGAAATAAACGATTGACCTAATTTCATTTTCTCGGGCTGGTGATATTTATGACCATAGACATCAACCAGCAAAAATGAAGGAGAAAAGCGCTGCAAAAGAAAACGGATGCAAGCTATATGGCGGCGATTGTTGCGAACTGGTAAAACGTAACCATGCAAAGGATAGCTGACTGATGCTCGACAACGCGAAAATTAAGAAGGTTTCTACCTTAAAGCGAAAAATTGCTTCGAAGGCACAGGAAAGCGAAGGAACCAGCTCGACAAACATTCTGGACAGATATCAGCCGGTTTCCTTAGATCCTTTCCGCCTATACCTAGGAGAGATCAAGCGATATCCGCTCCTCAGCAGAGAAGAGGAAATGGTTCTGGCTATCCGCTATCGTGAAAAGGGCGATATCGAATCCGCCAACAAGCTAGTCACCGCAAATCTCAGGCTTGTGGTCAAGATCGCCATGGATTTTCAACGATACTGGATGCAGAATTTGATGGACCTCATCCAGGAGGGCAATGTAGGGCTAATGAAAGCGGTGAATAAATTCGATCCGTATAAGGGGTATAAGTTTTCCTACTATGCCTCATTCTGGATCAAAGCCTACATAATCAAGTTCATAATGGACAACTGGAAGCTCGTCAAAATCGGGACGACCCAGGCCCAGCGAAAACTGTTTTTCAACCTGCGCAAGGAAAGAGAAAGGCTTGAAGGCCAGGGAATCGAGGCTTCCCCCAAGCTGCTCGGTCACAGGCTCGACGTTAAGGAGTCTGAGGTCGTCGAAATGGACCAAAGGCTCAACAGTTGGGAGATATCTCTCGAGAGCCCTCTTAAAGAGGACTCAGAGGATACGCACAAATCTTTTCTGCCCTCGGACGACCTACCCGTCGACGATCAGATGGCTGACAAGGAAGCCAAGACAATCCTCCATGAGAAATTGCGTTTTTTCGGAGAGAGGCTCAACGGCAAGGAGGCTGCGATATTTGACAAGAGGCTTCTTGCCGAAGATCCCCTGACCCTACAGGAAATCGGGGAGAAGTTCGGGATCAGCCGTGAACGCGTGCGCCAGATCGAAAGCCGCCTTATGAAGAAGCTGAAAGCCTACTTGGAAGATGAAATCGCAGACATCGACCTGCTGCAGGAAAGCATGATAGAGATTTAGGATCTGGTCATTAGACTGGATTCCCAGGCACTAAGAAAATTGTCCCAGAAAACCGGAATCTCTGCGATAGCGTATTCCGATGATTAGCGCTAGCGATTCCGAGCAGGAAGCAGTGCTGAGATAATCTCGGTTCTAGTGGAATTGGTCGTCAACCGATGATGCAAAAAAATGTTCAAGTGGTGTTCCAGAATGTGCTGTCGATGCTTTGAAACTCTGGAACAAAGCGAATCCTGGCCTGACTGCATTCCGTCATCGTTTATCCTAATAGGCTTTGCAAGGGGGTCATCGCGCATGTCCTCTTTTCCGAATACACCTCCTAGCCTGTCCAAATACGGCCTTCAATGTATTTACCACTTCAGTCATTATTCTTAGAGTCGGATACAAGATGACAACCAATCCAATATTCGATAACTTTAGCAGAAGTGCAAAGCTACAAAGGAGGCATGATGCATTCTGTCCAGATTGTAAAATGGTGTAAATTGTCCAGCACACAACCCGTGGAACGGGTTCAATCTTCAAAGAAACTCATTGAATCTGTTCAAGTAGTTTCTTAGAAGTTATGAAAACCATCCAGTTCTGTGGATGGTCGACACCGTGAGCGTTGGGACTTCTAATGAATATGTAAGTTTCTTGCAAAAAAAAGGATCGTTGCATGGATGATTCCAAAGAAAGTCCAGTCACTAGCTGCACCAGTCCACAAAACATGCTAAACGTACTGCTCATCGAGGATGATAATGATGATTACGTGCTGATAAAAGAGATGTTCTCAAATACTTATTATTCTAGATCAACCATCTCTTTAGCTCACGCCTATTCCGACGCATTAAATATTATTAGAGACAATCATCTAAATCCGTATGATATCTGCCTAGTTGATTATCAACTCAATCCAGGTAATGGATTGGATTTGATTAGTGAGGCCATAAAACAATCTACAAAGACTCCACTCATCCTACTTACTGGCCATGGAAGCTATGAACTTGATTTAAAAGCTATGGGATATGGAGTTGACGATTATTTAGATAAGTCAGAAATCACTCCACGATTACTAGAACGTTCCATTCGATATGCTATCGAACGTAAACGTTCACAATTGAAACTTATTCAACACGAAGAACATCTTGAACAATTAGTTGAAGAACGAACGAATGAATTGATAATTAAACGAGATAAACTTCATAAAATACAGATTGAGCACGAAAAACTTATAAAATCATTGAGTAAGGCATTGGCAAATATACAAGCCCTGCAAGACATTGCTACCTACAGCAGAGATGTTGTCCTTTTCATAAGACCTTACGATGGGCGTATCCTTTATGCCAACGACGCCGCAACAACAGTTTACGGCTACGACAACGAGGAATTGTTGACAATGAGTATCTACGACCTGCGCACTTCCGATGCTCGGGAGCTAACCGCCGAGCAGATTGCCGAGGCCGACACACGCGGTATTCTTTTCGAAGCAGTTCACAGGTCCAAAGACGGCAGCAGACTCCCCGTAGAGGTGAACTCCCGAGGAGCAACTATCTATGAAACTCGCGGCTTGGTTAGCGTGATTCGAGACATCACCGAAAGGAAACAAGCTGAGGCAGAGCGGGAGAAACTTATCTCGGATCTTCAAGAAGCACGTTCTTGGATTGGCGCGGGTTTGCACCCTGTGAAAAACCTCGGGAACTGAACAAAATGACAGAAACTGCTTTCCAGTGATTCGGAAGACGTGGTACAGGATTTAATCCGCTACCCCTTTCTAAAAGATGTATTGCACATGTGTTCCAGGTAACATCCGGGCGGTCGCTGTCAAAGGACGACATCATTGGGTCAATTTCAGCGGGCTTTGAGTTCAAATTGTTGGTTTATCAAAAACCTCTTGCGCTTCTCGGCCGGCTACAAGCATGCGGGTCTCTTCGAGGTATTTGACAATGATGTCTACAGAACGCGTCAAGTGCATTCCGAAGCTTTTATTCTTATTTCTACCGAGTGTTCCCGATGGTCGTCAACGAGGGGAACCGCCTTGTCTTGTTGCACGACGTTATCAACTGTGACGCTCATTTCATCACTGCCTGTTTGCGTTTGTAGAACGGCAATGTGGTAGACCGTCTCCCGATACCTGTAGTGCATCTTGAACCCCTCCCAATCCGGGGGGAGACAGGGCGTAAAATGCAGTTTATCGACTTCAAGTCTTAGCCCCAGGAGTGATTCCACGATCAGCCTGTACAGCCAGGCAGCCGAACCCGTGTACCATGTCCAGCCGCCTCGGCCGGTATGGGGCGGCACCGCATAGACATCGGCTGCAACGACGTAGGGTTCCACTTTGTAGGTGGCAGTCTCCTCTGTCGATCTTGCATGGTTCACCGGGTTGATCATGTTAAAGAGTTCCCACGCGCGCCGGTTGTCCCCCAGGCGAGCGAAGGCCATTGCCGCCCAGATGGCCGCATGTGTGTACTGACCGCCGTTTTCTCTCACGCCGGGGACGTACCCTTTGATATAGCCGGGATTGAGCGCCGACTTGTCGAAGGGCGGCTCCAAAAGTTGGACCAGCCCGTGCTCGCGGCGAACGAGCCGCTCGTCCACCGCTTCCATGGCAATGCGTGATCGCTCGACGTCTCCCGCACCGGACAGAACGGACCAGCTCTGCGCAATCGAATCAATCCGGCATTCGGGGTTGACCGACGATCCAAGCGGGGAGCCGTCGTCGAAGTAAGCGCGGCGATACCACTCGCCGTCCCAGCCATGCTCCTCGATATTGTGGCCCAGCACCGCCGCCTCCCTTACGCAACGCTCGGCAAAAGACACGTCGCCATGCGTGCGGGCAACCTCGGTGAAGCTAATGAGCACTTCATATAGAAAAAATCCCAGCCATACGCTTTCGCCTTTGCCGTGCTCGCCCACCAGGTTCATGCCGTCGTTCCAATCACCGGAACCGATAAGCGGCAGGCCGTGTTCACCGAATTTGAGGCCGTTCAGGATGGCCATTACACAGTGTTCGTAAAGACTCGCCGCCTCTTCGGAGCGCCCGGGCAGATCGTAATAAGAGTCTTCATCCTCATTTACAGGGCGGCCCTGGACGAAGAGGACGGGCTCATCCAACACGCCGGTGTCCCCGGTGGTGAGGACATAGCGGCATGTCGCGAGCGGCAGCCAGAGGTAATCGTCCGAACAGTGAGTACGCACACCCCGACCCGTTGGAGGATGCCACCAGTGCTGGACGTCTCCTTCCAGGAATTGACGAGACGCGCACAGGAGCAAGTGCTCGCGCACGAGATGGGGCCTGGCGTGGATGAGCGCCATCGAGTCCTGCAACTGATCCCGGAAACCGAAGGCGCCTCCCGACTGGTAGTATCCGCTTCGTGCCCAAAGGCGGCACGCCAGGGTCTGGTACAAAAGCCAGCCGTTGGCCAGCACGTTTAAGGACTGGTCGGGTGTTTCCACATTTACCACGCCGAGGCAATGGGTCCAGTGCTGCCACACCACATCGAGGGCGCCGCGCGCAGCGACTGATCCTCGAAAGCGATTGACCAGGTTTGCGGCATCGTCGGCATCTCGCCCTACGCCGAGCCTGAAGACAATCTCACGTTCTTGCCCGGCGGCCAGATCAAAGCTGACCTGGATTGCGGCGCAGGGATCCAGGGCCGCGCCCACCTTGCCCGAAAGGCGCATACGCGTCATGGCGGCAGGATCGCGCAGCGTGCCATTGTGACCCAGAAACTCAGTCCGATCGCCGGTTACGGTGCGAGACGCCTCGTCCACGTCGAAAAAGGCAGTCCGATCGCGAAACGCAGTGTTATAAGGGTTGCGAGCAAAGATTGCGCCGGTCTTCGGGTCAATTTCGGTGATCACGTGCATGCTCGATTTTGGCCGCAGGTCGCCCAGGACCCATTCGGCATATCCGGTAGCGGAGAGCCGGCGGGATCGTCCCGACTCGTTACGCACTTTGAGCACCGCGAACTTCACCGGTGCGTCCAGGGCCACGTAAACCCACAGCTCGGAGCGGATGCCGCGCTCCGTGTGCTCGAAGACACTGTAGCCGAAACCGTGCCGGGTGACGTAAGGCGTCATTCCGCGGCAAGGCAGCGGCGTTGGTGACCAGAAATGGCCACGCTCCTCATCACGTATGTAGAACGCCTCTCCGCTCGAATCACTCACGGGATCGTTATCCCAGGGAGTCAGGCGGAACTCGTGGGCATTCTCGCTCCAGGTGTAGGCACTGCCGCTCTCTGAGATCACGGTCCCGAATTGCGGGTTGGCCAGCACGTTTACCCACGGCGCAGGCGTCACCTGCCCTTGCGCGGTGGTAACGACGTACTCGCGCCCATCCGGGGTGAATCCACCCAGCCCGTTAAAGAACTTCAAATCGTGGCGAGGCAGCGGGGCGACCGCCAGGGATTCCGAACGGTGGGTTCGGGTCGGGGCAAGGAGGGGCACGGTAACTTCCACTGGACTGCGGCCGTTGATCTGGTCCTCCAGCGACCCCAGCCTGTCTGTGATGATGGCGCGAGCGACCGTTTGGATAAGGATGCGGTCCTCCTCCGCTATCTGGTCCGCAGGTCTTACGAAAATGCCGCCGGGTCTATCCGTCACGTTGGCTTCGATGCCTGCGGCGATGAGGCCCATGATCTGGTCATGGAAGAGTTGCCGGTAACCGCCGTGATCTTCATTCCAGATTACCAGGTCCACCGCCAGTCCGTTTAGACGCCAGTACGCGTGGGCCTGCACGAGTTGGCGCACCAGGTCGATATTTGCCGGATCTTCAATCTGCAGCAGCACAATCGGTAAATCGCCGGATATGGCGTACCCCCACAGACCGGATTGTCCCCGGTTGTTCTTGAAGAGGACGCTCGGGTCGGCCCGCAGCGAAGCGTTAGCGTAGATAATAGAGCCGGCAAGGCGACAGTAGAGCTGTGCGTCGGCCTGCGTCGCGTTGATCTGGCGCAAGAGCACCTGGCTGTGTGTCCATGCCAGATCGAAGACGCGATCCGCGAGGCGCCGATCCTGGTATTTCTCAACAAGGCCGAGGCACTCATCGCGGGTTTCGCCAATGCCTGACACAATATTTATCGTTGCCGATTTTTCCGGATCGAGCGTTATTCGATGCCGGATGGCGACAATGGGGTCCAGCACCGAGCCCTCGCTGCCCGAAAGAGCCCCCGGGGGAGCCGATGAACCGTTCATCGCATGCGGATCGGCGACAGTGTTTGCGCGGCCGATAAAACGCATCCGATCGGTCTCGTAAGAAACCTCCCCCACTTTTGCCCCATGCACGGCCATCAGGTGAAACATCCATGGGGCCTGCTCGTCAACGGAGCGGGGCCGGCGAGTGCAAAGAACCGCCCGCTGTTGCCGGAGGATCTCGGTCTGAACAAAGAGATTGCTGAACGCCGGATGCAGTGCGTCCGAGGCGGGTGGCGCAAGGACCACTTCCGCATAACTCGTCACGTCGATCTCTCTACGCTTGCGAGTGCGGTTTGTGATAGTGATTCGGCGCAGCTCGATGTCATCCTCGGATGAAACAACGACCTCGGTGTAGGCGTCAAGGTCGTCGTGACGGCAGCGAAATTCGGCTCGCCCTTCAGAAAAAACCGTCTCGAAGTTTTTCGATTGTTTCAACGTAGGCTGATATGTTGTCGACCAGAAACTGCCGCTGGTCACGTCCCGGATGTAGCAGAACGCACCCCTGTTGTCGCAGGTGCTGTCTTCATGCCAACGGGTGACGGCAATGTCCTTCCAGCGGCTGTAACCGCCGCCGCCGTTGGTGATCATCAAGTGGTATCTGCCGTTCGAGAGCAACTGCACTTCGGGAACCGGCGTGTCCGGACTGTTGAAAACACGCACCGGCGTCTCTGCGCCACTGGAAACCGCGTGTAATTCGGCAAGCTCGGTAGTGTGGGCAAAAAACGCAGTAGCCTTGGGAACCCGCTCCTGAAGCAACAGCATGGTCGCCTGGAACAGGGGTTCCGACTCGAATCGCTTCTGCATTGGACGGCCCAGTAGTAGATAGGCCAAAGAGAGAAAACTCATCCCCTGATGATGTGCCATGAAGGAGCGGACCACGGCGCTCGATTGTCCACGCGGCAGGCGCGAAGGAGTGTAGTCGATCGCTTCATAAAATCCGTATTTTCCTTCAAACCCCTCAGCGGACAGCCGTTCGAGATTCAGACATGCGCTCTCGGGCGCCACCATCAGCGCCAGCGCCGTAGCATAAGGCGCGATTACCAGGTCCTCGGAGAGCCCTCTTTTAAGCCCCAGCCCGGGTACGCCGAATGCCCGGTACTGATAGTTGAGATGAACATCGATGGCATTGTAGCCGCATTCTGAAATGCCCCAGGGCACCCCGCATTGTCTCCCATACTCGATCTGACTGGCCACAGCCGCCTTGCAGGTCTGGTCGAGCAGCGTATTTTCGTATGTCGGCATCACCAGGAGCGGCATGAGGTATTCGAACATCGACCCGCTCCAGGAAAGGAGGATGGGCTCTCCACCGGCGGTGGTGAGCAGACGTCCCAGGGCGAACCAGCTATCTTGGGGCAACTCTCCTTGAGCAATCGCCACGAAACTGGAAAATCTCGCTTCCGAAGCCAGTAGATCATAGTAGCTGGCGTCCCGCCGATGCTCACTTACGTTGTATCCTATAGCCAGCAGATGACTCGCCTTATCGACCAGGAAATCGTACTCCATGCGGGCAAGCTCGTTTGATTGCAGTGCAAGGCGTTCGATATGCGCAATCCTCACGCCGGCGCGCCGGCTCGCCTCCATGATGAGCGGTCGAAGCTCATCAAGCCAGGCCTTCTCCTCCGGTGTCACCTTCAGGGTAAGCCTATGCTCGATTTCCGGCAGGAGATCCACTTCAAGGTTGGATACCTGGCGCAGCGTCGGGATCACGTCGATTCCGTGAAAGTCCTGAAGTCTATTCTGAGAGGACAAAAGCGGAATCCACGGAGCGAGAAAAACTATCTCGTCGAGGGCCTCCCGGCATTGCCGGGCGAATGTATGCGCCCACCACCCGAATTGGACGGCCGGGTTGGCGCCGGATTCGCCGGTGTCTTCGGCGGCGGCCCGGCCAGAGCCTGCTACGAACTCGATCCGTGGATCTGCACGCTCCGCGAGGCGGGCTGCCTCCTCGGCCGACGTTGCCAGCCGATCCAGGCACAGCCGTGCTGCCGCGAGCGTGACTGGTGGGGAGCCGGCCGCGAGATCGAGTTCCTTCTGAAGTTGAGCAAACTGGACCGGAACGGAGGCGCCCTCAACATTCAAAAGAGTCATCAATGTGTCGCTGAGTCCATCGAACAAGCGTGCTCCAAGGATATTGTCATCGGGAAGAGCGAGCAAACCCTGCCGCAGGGCAAGCAGATGGCCTGCGAGATTCCCACTGTCAACCGACGAAATGTAGAGGGGCAACAGCGGCTTCAGAGATTGAGTGTCGTACCAGTTATAGAAGTGGCCACGGTGCCGCTCCAGAGTTTCCATTGTGCGGAAGGCATTCGCTGTGCGTTCGATGAGCTGTGCGGCCTGAATGTAGCCGAAATCGTATGCGGATAAATTCGCCAGCAGGGCAAATCCCATGTTGGTAGGCGAGGTGCGGTGGGCGACCACGGCGGCGGGGTGCTCCTGAAAATTATCAGGCGGCAGCCAATTATCTTCCGGGCCGACGAATGTTTCGAAGAACGCCCAGGTCTTCCGGGAGAGCTTCCGGAGAAAAAGGGTTTGCTTAGTCGTGAGCGTTGCTTCGCGGCGAGCCAGTGGCCGGCTGATCCACCAGACGATAGCAGGGGAAGCAAGCCAGAGACCCAGAATGGGCAAAGCCACGACTAATGCGCTCGGCCTCAATAGCGCGAGAGCAATGGCCGCAGAGGCGGCAATGACCGGGGCGATCCACATAGTCCGGAACGAACCGGCGAGGTCAGTCCGGCCATTGCGATCCGTACCGCTCGACGGGTTCCATTCGAGAAGCCGCCGGTGTGTGATCAGCAAGCGGCAAACAGTGCGCAAAACCGCATCCAGGCTGAAGAATGCCTCGTAGGGAAGACACACGAGAGTAAATAGAGCCTGAGCAAGGCTCCGGCCGGCAGAGCGCACCGTGGCGGCTAGGTGCTGCCCCAAAGTCACATCGCCCGGCTTTCGGACAACGTCCAGGACAGCGCTGATCAAAGAAGGAATCAGGATTATTCCCATCACCGATAAGGTCCAGAACCAGGTTGCCGGCAGCACTGTCCAGCCCAGCAGCAACAGCAGTGTCAGAGCCGCTGGCGCGAGACTGCGCCTCAGGTTGTCGAAGATCTTCCAACGGGACAGCATCGAGAGCGGGTTCTTCTGAAGGCACGAATCGGCGTCGGGAACACCCGGCATCACCCACTGCGCAATCTGCCAATCCCCTCGAATCCAGCGGTGCCGCCGGTTCACATCCGCGCTGTAGCGATACGGGTATTCCTCGTACAATTGCACATCGCTCAACAGCCCGGCCCGCGCGTAGCACCCTTCCAAAAGATCGTGACTCAGGATCCGGTTGGCAGGGAAACGCCCATTCATCGCATGCTCAAACGCATCGACGTCATAGATCCCCTTGCCAATGAACGAACCTTCACCGAACAGGTCCTGGTAAACATCGGAAACGGCGCGCGTGTAAGGATCGATGCCGGGGTCACTTCCGCACATATGCGCATACCGCGACCGGTTCGCTCCGGGCAGGCTCACCGCCACCCGAGGCTGAAGGATGCCGTAGCCCTCGCAGACACGCTGTTCTTTTTCGTTGTAGCGCGCACGATTCAGAGGGTGCGCCATGGCTCCCACGAACTGCCACGCCGAATCACGCGCCAGTTGCGTATCCGTGTCCAGGGTGATCACGTACTTCACGTTCGCCAAAATCGCAGTTTCACCGACGACGAGCGAGAAGCGATCCACGGGGTTAGCGTTCGGCCCGGCGCGCAGAAGCCAATTCAAGTCCGCGAGCTTCCCCCGCTTACGCTCGTAACCCATCCAGATCCGGTCGGCGGGATTCCATCGGCGCGGGCGATGAAAAAGGAAGAAAATGTCTTCTTCCGAACTCCGGTACCTTTCATTGAGCTCTTGGACTCTCTGCCCGGCCAGCCTCAGCAGCGGTTCGTCCTCAGGAAGCGTTTCTTCGAGAGCATCTTGAGAGTCGGTCAGCAAGCCGAAGTGCAGATGGTCATCTCGATTTGCCAGGAAGCGAACTTCCAGGGCATCGATCAAATCCTCGATGTTTTGAAAGCTTGTGAGCATAGTCGGGACTACCACAAGAGTACGCGATTCCTTCGGTATCCCCTTGGAGAAGTCCATTCGCGGCAGCGGATGCGGCGTAGCCAGCAACGTGGCCAGCCAGTTCACTGAGGCAACAGCAAGATGGCTGGCACACAGGAACGACAGTATCCCCGTGAGTGCAAGCAGCCAGCCATGCACCCCGCCGACATGCGCCTTCACCATCAGCAGCCCGGCGAAGACCACCGAAACCAACAGGATCGTGCCGCCATACAGCAACAAAGTAAACCGGCGACCGGCTTTGCCAAGGGCCTCAAAGGGTGATAAACGCACCTCCGCCGTTCGTTCGAGCTGCCTCAATCCCTTGTCGATCAGATAGAAACCGACATGTGCCGTGCGATCGCCGCCGCCTTTCAGAGCAGCCCCCTCATGGGCCAACCGGATCGCCTGGAGCGCCACCTCGCTCTCAGAGTGCAAACTGTGCTTCGCTGTCTTCTCCACGATATGGCGGTAGCGGTCACGGGTGGCAAAATCCATCTTGTCGTAGACGTTGCCCGGATCCTGCCTCAGGGTCTGCTCGACAATGCTCATCGTCTCGACGAACTCGCGCCAGTCCATCGCGCCCAGGAAACGGAGACTGCCGATACTGTTGCTCATCGAAACCTGGTTCGTGGCCTGTTGCTGGTTCTCCGAGCGTACCAACTGTTCGATGGTTTCGCCGGACTCGGACAGCCGCTGTTCAATCCAGGTGAGCGGCAACGCCAAGGCGGGGCCTTGCCCCTGCAATCGGCGCGTGAGTTCCGCAACAAACGCGCTCACCATCGGAGGGTCCGACCGTGCCATGTCGGCGATCACCAGAATCAGGCTTTTCGGGTCCTTCGCGGCGATCTCCGTCATCCGGTCGGCCCAATGGCCGGCACGGTTTCGATCAATCATGTCGGCGGCGATCCTTGCGGCAACCCGCCGAAGATTCTCGATCAGCGCCAGGCGCAGCATTATAGGGATGGCCCACAATTCGCCCAACGTCAGGATGCTCACCGTCTGGTAGGCGGCTATAAACCTGCCGAGGCTCTCCGGGTCCACCCTTCCATCGCCGTGCGAGATCGTTTCCAACGCGATGTCATACACCCGCGGAAGCCCGGCCGATGGGCCGTCGAGCAAGCGCGGCAACTCCCGGCTGTAGCCTGTTGGCAAGTGCCGCTTTGCTGTGCGTATCTGTTCTTCAATTAAATAGAAATTGTCGAGCAACCACTCCCCGGCCGGAGTAATCCGGCGGGATGCCTTGACGGCCTCGGTCAGCAGGCTGTGAACTGAAAGCAGAACACCTTCATTGTCGGCCAGCCGCGTCAGAAGCCGGTCCCGCGGGCGCCCCCGGCTCAACCTGTGCCAGCCCGCGAGGGTCATGCCATGCTGCTCCATCTGATCGGCGCTCAACAACTCCGATCGAAGAGGTGGCTCGGCGGCGGCGTGCTTCAGCGCCGGATCGCTTCCGCGCAGGCGCTCTGTCAAACGGAGCAAGGTCCGGCCAATGGTCTTCCTGCTTAATTCCATTGTTGTTTTGATCTCTTATTCTAAGTTCAATTCCTTCAAATATTTCCTAAGCTTTTCCCCCACCTCCGGGTGCTTTAGACCAAGCTTTATTGTGGCTTTGAGAAAGTTAAATTTATCGCCGGTATCAAGCCATTCTCCTTGCAACTCTTTCCCGTAGAGAGGTCGATTATTTTCAAGTAAAACTTGGAATGCGTCAATCAATCTAATTTCCCCCGAATTTCCACTTGTCATACTTGCAAGAATATCCATAACTTCTGGAGTAATAATGTATTTTCCGACTGCTACAAGATTTGAATTGGATGTTTCAGGTTTGGGTTTTTCGATCATTCTCGTTATTTCATAAGTCAACTTGCCCAACAGGGAACCTTCTATCACACCAAACTTTGATACCTCATCGAACTCAACCCGGCTCATTCCTACGACACTATGACCATATTTTTCAAAAGTATCTATTAATTGCCTGGAGGCAGGAATTATGCCGTCATAAATACAGTCACCGAACAAAACAAGCACCGGTTCATCTCCAACTACATGAGCTGCCTGAACAACAGCGTGACCATCTCCTAAAGGCATGGATTGACGTACGTATGAAAACTTGGCGAGACCAGAGATTTTGCGGACAGATGCCAAAAGCTCGTGTCTACTTTTCTCAACCAGAGTCTCTTCGAGCTCAAAAGAAATATCAAAATGATCTTCAATAGCTCTTTTCCCGCGGCCCGTTACAAAAATGATTTCTTCAATTCCTGATTCTACAGCTTCTTCCACCAGGTATTGGATCACAGGCTTATCAACCACCGGGAGCATCTCTTTGGGTTGAGCCTTGGTTGCGGGGAGGAACCTTGTCCCGAATCCGGCAACAGGCAAAATGGCTTTTCTGATCTTACCCATGATGTTCATGCCTTTCAGTCCCGCGACCTCTTCGGGGGGCGTTTCAGGATTTTACGCTAGTGTTACGTCTCATAAGTTGATCGATATTTCCGGGAGACTCACTCGTCACCCCGGCGAAGGAGACTGTGCGCAAAGCCTCTGGTCCACATATTTCCCCCCTTTTCGAAAGGGGGAAGCAAAACTGGTTCCGTACGATTTATCCGAGCATTTTCTGAATTACGACACAGTCTCGAAGGCCGGGGTCCAGTGTTTTCCAGCCAGTAACATCTTAAGAAGACACTGGATTCCGGCCTCCGCCGGAATGACGAATATGGTTGTTCACGGCGA
>Ga0209517_10007158_pt1 | contig 13488 bp, 8 predicted proteins | sample PeaSoiMetSII2010_FD_187695 | JGI IMG/M metagenome (GOLD analysis project Ga0209517, IMG submission 187695) | Peat soil microbial communities from Weissenstadt, Germany - SII-2010 (SPAdes) (version 2) | ecosystem: Environmental > Terrestrial > Soil > Wetlands > Peat | place: Germany: Weissenstadt...
CACCGCGATTCATGACATGATCAATCGCCCCGGGGTACTGGATGCGTAATTGACGCGGCACGAACAGAACATGCCACAGCCACCAGTTTGTGTCAATAGTGAGGACTGACACTTGTTTGAGCCGGCTCGCGTGTTCGCGTCATAGCGCAAGGACTTCAGCAAACGGACCACCCGCCGCAAGTTTCCGCCGACCCTGTTGTCCCGCTCGTCAATCCGGGCATTGTGCAGGAAAGGCTTGTTCGGAATCCTTTCGGCGGTCGCGTTGTTAAACACCTTTATCCCCTTGTCCTGCTTTTCCCGGCTCCTCACATACTTGTCCGTGTGCCACCAGTTGCAGGGCACCACGTCCACCTTGCGCCGCAAGGCGCCCCCCTCGATTTTTACTGCCACCGAATTCGAATCATCCACCCGCGCCGTCGGAAACTGCTGCCTCAAAATCTGGACACTGCTCGTGCGCACCCGCCGCATGTCGGCGGTCGTGTCGTTCCCATAGTAGGTCGCACCGGGCTGCACCGTTTCCACATCATAAAAGTTCTCATTTACCGCCAGCAGGTCCACGTCGCTGAAAGCCAGAATGTGCGTGTCATTGGTGACCGAGCCCTGGCGGTCAAACGACGCATTGACCCCTGCCGACGGGTACGCGCCGCGCAACGGGTCCCGCACCCGGTTGGCCTCGGCCAGGATCAGTTGCGTCACCTCCGGGTCAATCGGCTGCATCGCGCTGACCAGGTAGGTCACCGCCTCCGGTTCCCTCAGCCGATTATAAACCTCATTGATTCCGGCCATCTTGACCGCTGGGTCAAGCCGGCGTTGTCGCAGTGCTTCGAGGCGGCTCATTACTGCTGTCATAGGCATTGAACTAGAGTAGGAATTCGCGGAGCTCCTTCTCGTGATGCGCGAAAGACTCCTGGCCCCGCTGGTAGAGGATTTCCAACTTCCTCAGGTTGTGCTCCATCAGATCCGTCGCCATCTCTGGCTTCGCGAAGGTGTCGCTGATGCGAACAGTCCGGACATCGCCGAACAGGAGCTGCCGCAGTTGCTCCATTGAACCGGTGTTCACATTCAGGGTCTTTTGAAGCAGCCGCACCGTAATAAAATTGTTGATTACCCTCTTGTAAAAGGCACGCTTTGGCTCAGGGTAGGTCCCAACCCCCAGGCTTACCACCCGCAGGTTCCCACGCTCCTGTTTCAAAGCTCTCAGCGCATCGGTTATTGCATACACCGTCGGGTTATTGGCGCAAAATCCGCCGTCCGCCATCTCCACATCCTCCCCCTTGCTCGTCCTCAGGCGCGGTCGCTTAAAAAACGGGTATGCCGAGCACGACGCCTGCACGGCATCCGCAACCTTGCATCCAAAGCCCGGCACGAACGTCCCCTTTTGCCCGTGAGCCTGTTCCACGCTTCCCTTGAAGACGATTGGCTTCTCGAATTCCCAGTGCGTGGCAACCAGGCCAACGCCTGTCTTGAAACCATCGAATTTCAGTTCGCCAAACACTTCCCCTGCCAACTTTTTGAGCGCCTTTGTCTTACCTCGCGCGGTCCACCGTCGCATGATTGCCGGCACATGCTGCTTGTACAGCGCATGTACATCGTCAACCGAGCGCCCCAAGCCAAGCAAGGCCGCGATAATCGCACCCGTGCTGGTCCCAAAGATGAGGTGAAACCGCTCGCACAGCGGAACTTTCACAATCCCTTCGATCTCCTTCAGTACGCCAATCGTATAGAACCCCTTGGCCCCTCCGCCATCGAGCGAGAGCACTCGGAAAACCCCCTGGCCATCACCCCGCTCTACCGCAACAGGCGTCCCGACCGATCCCTCAACCGCTACTTCTTGCGTATTCACTCCACCAGCCCTTTCAAAAACGCATCCTTCGGGTCCGCGTAGAACTCGATGCTGATTTTCGTCGCCAGCTCATCCGGCAGGTCGAACAGTTGCCGGCGCGACGAAATCGGCATCAGCAAGGTCGCCGCCCCTTTCTCCACCGCCAGCTCCGCCACGGCCACCGGGTTCGGGATCATCTCCACCGAGCCACCCAGGTTCAGTGAACCAACGATAATCAGTCCGCCCTTCACGCTCCGCTCAATCAGCCCGCCGCAAAGCGCCACCAGGACCCCGAGCCCAAGACCGTGCCCGGACGTGTCCGCGTCCATCGCTCGCAGTTGCACGGAGAATTCGTGTGCCCGCGGGTCGCGGTCGCCGACCAGCTCCTTTGCCCGCGTGTAAATGTTCTGCTCGCCATACCGCACGCTCTCCCGGAATGCCGGCGAAACTGGCGCGTTCAAAATCCTCACCCCGCCCCCTGGGCCAACCGTCGCCTCCAACCGATACAGCGCCGGCGCCGCGCCATTCCCGCCGGGGCTGATCGTCCACACCTGGCCGGGCGGCAGCGGGTCGCTCTCGATCCGATTCTCGCTGTGCAGCTCGGGCGTCGAGACAAACTGTTCCACCCCTTCTACCCCCAGGTGATAGCTGAAGTGCGTGTTCCGAAACTCCGTCCGCAGGACTCGCTTTTGCTGCTCCTTCACTCGCCGCCGGGATTCCAGCGCCAGCCGAACGATGACCTCCAGGTCCGCGTCCGGAATCGGCATGGTCGCATCGGGATACAGCAGCTTGATCAGCCCGCTCACTGTTTTGTTCACGGCCTCGATGTCGCGCCCGCTCAGCGCGCCGCCCCAGTTCACCCGACCTTGCAGCGCCGACACTCGGCTTCCCATCCGCAACCTGTCCCAGCACTCCGCCAGGAAGTCACTTACCAGTCCAAAATGCCCAGTCAGGTGCTCGCGCGCGCTAACCTTCGGGAAATCCCATCCCGGCACATAACAGTGCAGCCGGTCCATGAATGCCGTGTCGCCCCGCATCTCCGGCGGCAACGGGCTCAACAGATGCCCGATGCGCTGCTGCTGCTCCACATCCACTTCAAAGTTGCCCACCATCACCAGGCTCCCAAAGGCCCGGATGCTCTCCTTGCCCCGCGAAAACTCTCCGGATGCCATGTACCCCTTCATGATGTTCACCCCGTCCTTTTGGTCGAACGAGATGCCCGACACCTCGTCGAAGCAGACCACATCGTAATGGCACACCAGCCCCCGCTGCCCGCTGGCGTTGTTCACGAACATCTTCGCCACCGTCGCCTTGCCACCTGAGATCAGGTGCGAGTACGGCGAAATCTGTTGATACAGGTGGCTTTTGCCCGTGCCACGCGGCCCCAGCTCCACCATGTTGAAGTTGCGCTCCACGAATGGAATCATCCGCAACACGCCCACCCACTTGGCTCGGTCCGACAGAGACGCCGGCTCCAGGCCGATAGACCGCAGCAGAAAATCCATCCACTCCGTCATGGTGAACTTCCGCCGGCCCTCCTCCAGCGTCTCCAGCACATCCGGCTTTGACAACTGGATCGGCCGCAGGCTCTCAATGGCAAACGGCCGTCCGCTCTTCTCTTCCGCGATGGCCGCGTCATAGGTCAGTGTCACCTCAGCGTAAAAGCCATCCGTCAGCATCCGTTCATTGTCATGGACCAGCTTGTCCTCAATCCGCACATCCTTCAGGGCGAGGCTCGGCAATTCCGCCAGGAAGCAATCGTTTTTCGCATCCAGCCGCGCCTTGATGATGTCAATCAACTTCACCGAACCCTTCTCGCGGGCGCGCGCCTTGAACAGCTCCTCCTCGCCCGTCCGCACGGTGCGGTCCTTTAACTGCCGCTCGACAATCTGCAGGCCCTCCTCGATTTCCTTTTCCTCAGTCGTGGCGCAGTAGCGCCCCAGGAGGAATTCCACCACATAGGTCGGCACCGGGTATTGCCGGCTGTACTTCCGCACCAGGTCCTTGCGGACGAGGTAGCCCTGGAACGCGCTCACGCCCAGTTTGTCCAATGGGTCCATTGTCATGCTCATGCTTCTCCTCCAATAATCGTCGGTCTCTTGCAAAGAACCCGCCCGGTCGCATCAAATACCACCAGGCTCGTGCTCGTGCCAGCGAGGTTCTCATCCTCGACCAGCAAACCCGCTTTCCCTTCCGAATCGAACGCCTTCGCTTCCGTGACGCTCGTCTTCGGGTCGTTCGGCTTTGACCGTAAGTCCGCAAACACGCCCTCCACCGCCGGCTTGATGACCGCGCGGCAGCGCAGTCCAAGCCACTGCACATGCTCAATCGCCACCGAGAGCTGCTTCCCTTGGGTCGCGCTGCTGAACGTCAGGTCCGGCACTACGCATTCCTGCGGGCTAAGCCCCCCATGCGTGTACTCCGTTCCGGCGGCAAAACAGTACGCGCCCGGGGCATAGGCCACCGCCTGGTGCGAATCCCAAAACCAACCCGCCGCCGGCACGTCCGCTTGTGCCCCTTCCTTGATGACGGCGCATCGCGCCCAGCGGCATTCCGTCATGTACTTCTTCAAAGGCAGAGCGGGCAGCCCGCCGGGCGCTAGCAACCACCCGTGGTCCGTGACCACCCGCACCTTGCGCCATCCCGCCTCCAGCAGGTGCAGAATGCGGTCCAACACCAGGTCGAGCTGCTCGTCAATCCGGCCCGCCAGCTTCCCTTGCAGCTTGTGTCCCAGCGAATCAAACTCGCCATACTCCGACCATGCCCGCGCTTCCTCGCCGACCGGCAGGCCCGCATCCAGCCCGTGTAAAATCTGGTACCCCTTGCCGGCAATCGCTTCCCGCAGCCGCTCCGCCGTCACCGGCCTCCTCGGCTCGTTGATCACCGGGCAGAAGTATTCGCCAGCCTCCTCGCCGAGGACCATCATCGCCGCCGGGGTCACAGCCGGCTTCGCCGTCGCTGTCACGCTTGGCAGCGCCGCCCAGCGGTACCCCTCCGTCGCATCCAGTTGCCTCTCATGCCCCCTGGCCAAAAGCCGTTGCGCCACGTCGAACCGCAGCCCATCCACAAACAGTAGGCACTCGCCGGGTTCCGCCGCCACCATCTGGTCCTTCAGCACGTCACTGCTCGGCAACGGCCATTTCTTCGCCGCCGCCTGGAAGTTCCGTGCCGTATCATCCAACCAGCCCAGATACAACGTCCTCACACCCGCTTGCACCGCCGCCAGGTCATCCTCAGTCTTCACGCTCGCCAGCGCTCGCAACACGGCATCATCCGCCCGGTAGCCGCTCTTCACGTAGCCGCTGGCGATGGCATCGGGCGAGTCGCCCGTCAGTGGCGCCGCCGTCTGCTCCGCCAGGGTGCGCAAGTGGCCCAGCGCCATAGCTAGCGGGCTCAGCCCCATGCGTGCCCACACCCAGCCCCGCCGCGGCCCATGCTGCTTGTCCAGCTCGATCACCGCCGCCCGGCCTTCTGCTGCACCACAGCCCTCCAGCGCCTTTAGTGCCCTGCGCAGCCTGGCCTCATCCTTCTCGTTCTCGTCCGGCCAGGAATCGCGTTGCACAAAAAGGTCCCCCGGTCTCGCTCGGCGCAGCGCCGCCGGGATGCCCGGATATAGCGCTGGCGATTCTGTGAACCGTCGCCACACGTCGGCCCACGCCCCGTGCCGAAGCCCCAGCCGCTCCGCCGCCACCAGGTCACCCTCGGCCACCGGGTCCAACCCAAAGTCATCCCGGCACCGCGAGCAAAACGCCGACCAATGGGCCGCGTCCCAGCCGCCGCGCGTGCCCGCCGCGTCACTGATCCAGGCCAACAGGTCGCGCACCGTGTCGCCAACCATCAGCCTGTCGAAATCTTCCGCCTCCAGCTTATGCCCGCGCAGCGTTGAAATCGGGGTCGTGGCGAGCGCGTCCAATGCGCCCAGTAACGCGCTCCGCGTCTTCTGGTCTCGCCCCAGCTCCAGGCCCAGCCCCCCATTCTCTGACATGAGGAATGCCTCCAGGGTCCAGTCCTTCCCATTCAGTTGCGTCCACACCACCCCGCGATATTGCAGCTCCACCACCGGCTTCAGCTCGTCCGGACACTCTTCCGGCGAGCGCAACAACTGTCGGCTGACGCCCGGCAGATACAGTATGGGCACCGCGGCCTTGCGGTTCCCCTCTCCATGTGGGAGAGGGGCCAGGGGTGAGGGCTCCACTGGAATAGCCCCATCCACGATGCACCGCATCCAGATTGTCGGGCCGGTCCGCTGCTCGGGGTCGTAATCGCCCAGCGTCAGCAACTCGGGCACCAGCCCGCGCAACCGTTTGGCGATGGGGCGCCACTCGCCATCCGCGTCAGTCCACAATACGGCTGCCGGCGGCACCGAGTCCCCCGAATTGTAGCGGGTGGCGCCGGCCAGGCTCTCCTTGACCGCTTCGATGAACGTCGCCGCTTTCTCAACCGAATCGCTCATTTCTTTCTCGTTTTCCGTCCGATGCGCGCCTGGGCCAACCGCACCGCGTCATGAAGTTTCTGTTCCAACACCTTCTTCGGCGGCAGCTCGGTCAAATACTCGCCCACCCGGATGCCCCGGTCGGCCAACTCGAACACCTCGATACGTTCATCGGACTTTTCGGAGCACAGAATCAACCCCAGCGGTTCTGCTTCTCCCGGGAGCATGTCGTGCTTCTTCAACCAGCGTAGGTAGAACTCCATTTGCCCTAAGTCGCCCGGAGTCAGCTTCCGCAACTTCAGGTCAATCACCACCAGGCGCCGCAGCCGCCGATGATAGAACAACAAATCCAGGTAAAAATCCTCCCCATCCACCACGATGCGCTTCTGCCGCGCCAGAAACGCAAAGTCGCTGCCCAACTCGACCAGGAACTCCTGTAAATCGCGCAGAATGGCCGTCTCCAAGTCCTTCTCCGAATACGCGCCCTTCAGGCCCAGGAAATCGAGGAAGTAAGGGTCTCGAAACACGAGGTCCGGCGTCAGCCTGTCCTCCTCCCGCAGTTGCTTCAGTTCCAGCTCGGCCAGCTTTGCCGGTTTCCTCGACAGCGCCGTCCGCTCGTACAGCATCCCGCCGATCTTCCGCCGCAGCATCCGCACGCTCCACCGCTCGATGCGGCACATCTCCGCATAGAAATCCCGTTGCAGGTGCTTTTGCAGCGGCAGGAGTTCAACGAAATGCGACCAGCCCAATTCTTTCGACAATGTCGCAACAATTCGCTGGTCGGGGAATGCCTCGGCCAGCGCCATCATCCGGGAGAGATTCGGCCACGAAAATCCTCGGCCGAACTCACTCACCAATTCTTTCGACAGCGTCGAAAGAATCTCCTTGCCGTATTCAGCACGGCTTTCCTTCAGCACTTCCGCCCGTATCCGCCGGCCAATCTGCCAGTAGAGCAGGACCAGCGCGGCATTCACGCCTCGCGCCACGCTCTGCCGCGCCGACAGAATAAATTCGCGCACGTCCGCCAGCAAAACCTTCGGGCCGCTCCCCGCCGGTGTCACCGACGACTTGATCAAAGACGTCTTGCCCTTCATGTCGTGTGCTCCTTCATTTCAGATTATCCACGCAGCGCGAGGACAATACTCCCGGACGCGGATTGTGCACTCAGTGCGTGCATAATCTCTCCCGCCTCTCCCCATCCGTGCAATCCGCGTCATCCGTTGTTTCATTCCTTCCTCGCCTTCCGCTTCTCCTCAATCGTGAGGTGAACATCATTCACCCGGTCACCTGTGAACCCGCTCCCGTTCCAGCACCACGGAAATTCCAATCTGTCGCGCTTCGGCTCTTTGCCCCGGTCCTTGTCCCATTTGACGCCCGGCTTCGCCCGCAAGATGCCTGCCCCCTTTTTCCCGCCCGGGATGTCGCTTACGAGAAACGGGCGGACGTTCATCCGCACGCCATCGTTAATGTCCGGCTGCCAGCCTATCGCCTGTTCCGCCAGCGGCTTCCAGCGGACGAAGATGTCGAACGGCGGCTCGCCACCCAGGATCGCCTCCAGCCGCTCCTTCAGCGCGAGCGCTGCCGCCAGCCGCTCTTCCGCGCCTTCCTCTTCTCGCTTCAGACTATCCTTCTGCCGCGTAATCCAGTCGCCCAAGTAACTGTGCGTTAGGTTCTCCAGCGTCCGCCGGCCTTTATCACCGGCCGCAAGCCGGTGGTAATTGACAAGCGCATGGAAACCATCCCGCTTGCGGCCGTCCCAGACGTGCCAGATGAACGGCCTCTGGCGGAACAAGTCGCAGTGCTCTTCAAAGAAATCGTTCCGCAACCACCCCTCCAAGTCCCCCGCATCTGACCCGGTTGCCCGGATAAGCTCCAGTTCCATCCCCGCCTTCCAGTCCCTCCCATACGCCGCCGCCAGCACCTTCCGCAGCCTCTCCGCCGCCGGCTCTTCGCCACGCACCGGCGGAATGCAGACGATGCCGTCGTCATCCGCCAGCTTTTCCAGACCATCCGGCCCGAGCGCCGGGCAGTCCGGGAAACTTGACCCCGTCTGGCGCGGCCACTGGCAGCCCAGCAACCGCGCTAAGGCCACCTGCAGCGGCAGCTCCGATCCCTGGGGATGCCCGTTGAACAACCACTGCGTCGGGTCACTCGAAAACGGCTTCGGCAATCCGTGCGGATATTTCTCCGCCGCCACCTTACGCCAGTGCGCCAGGTCGAACGGGACCTGTGCAAGCGTTGCGGTCGCGACCGCAACATTCTGCGAAACCGCACGAACAGCGTCGTGATAGTCATCTGAACAGCAGAAAGCCCACAAAGCCGGAAGATGCGCCGGCTCCTTGGGTACCAGTACAACCGCCATCTTGTCGTAAAGCGTGCCGAGATAAAGAGTGCACTTCAGCCGGTTCATGCGGCTGACCAGAACCCCACTCTTTCGCCAAGACGAATGACCTTGAATTCGCGCGCCTGCAGACCTACTCAGTTCGCCGTTACCCCCTTCCCAGAAGATGATCTCCGATAGCCCTCCATACGGCACCGTCTCGTCAGCTGTAACATGGAAGAAGCTCCATTCATCCGATATCGCTGGGATTTCCCAATACCCGCGTAAGTATCGGTCTCCATCACCTGTTGACAACCCCTCCGTGCTCCGCGCCAATTCGCATAACAATTGGACACCTTCGTTGTCCTCAAAAGTCACTAAACAATCGGGATTTCGTGTTTGAGCTTTTTGGCTCACACGCTGGATACTTTTTTCTATCAACAGCCGCGCTTTCTCCCCTTGGTCCTTCAGTTCTCCAACATCGAGACCCAGAATGGTCGCAGTGTCGCTCGGCACTTGCTTTGAGAAGATGGAAAGCAGCGTAACCGCCGCCCACCAGTTCATGTCTTGAAAGGCATTAGACCCTAGTCTTGCCAATGCGGTCCACTCGCAGCCGGTCAGCAGCTTCTCTCGCAGCCCTGCATACGCCCCTTGGAAAAGCCAATTCTGCGGCGTAACAAGCGCGGTGCTGCCGCCGCAACGACAGAAATCAAGGCACCGCTCAACGAAACAGGTAGAGACGTCGGACTTGGCATCAGGGTGAACCCTCTCGCAATACTCTTTTAACACGTCGTCCTGCTTGCCGCGCCCGAGATAAGGTACATTAGTCGCGACGAGCGTGAACTGGCCCGCGAGAATTTCCGCCGCCTTGGCCAAGCCGCGGGCAGTCACGGCCATTTCATGCGTGGTGTCGTCCTTGGTCTCTTGCGCCAGCGCCTTTTCCAGCAGCGGCTGGAGTTCATGGAACGAGGCCACCAGAAGGTCTCTTTCGCCCGCACGTGGGTCGATCAGGCTCCCTAGGACCGGCGCCTCCTTAAAAAGCCGGTAGAGCCGCTCCATGCCGCGCTGCAACTTCTGGTTGTCGCCGGCGATCTTCAGCCAGTCCGCTTCACGTGTGTTCGGAGCAAGCCCGGAGCAAGCGATATTCATCGCCGGCAACACGCAGTAGCCCACCCGTCGCCAGGCAGCGAAGGCTACGCTGAATGCGCCGATCTGCGTGCAACGTGGGTCAACTTCGAGCCCAAACAGGTTCTCGCGAATCACCGCAGCCACAGCAGCCTTCTCATCCACCTCCTCTTCCGCTACCAGGAGCGCCACCAAACGCTCGAACATAGCAACGATGAAATGCCCTGATCCGCAGCAGGGATCAAGGCACTTGAGCTCCTTCGCGGTCTTCGGCCAGCCCTCAAACGTCCCGGCGGCGGGAGTCCAAGCTTCGACGCCTCCGACCTTCCTCTTTACGAACCGCAGATACTTCCACGATACCCCCGGCAGCGCGCATGCTTTCCGTGCGGCCTCCTCCGTCGGACAACTGGCCACCGAAAGCCGATCACTGTTTGCTGCCGCCAAGCGACCCGCCCACCAGGCCCCGAGCGTGTTGTCCAACAGGAAGTCCACCATGTAGTCTTCGGTGAACAGTTGCGTCACCGATGGCAGTTCATCCGCACCGACCTTGTCGCCCGACGCGTTCACCTGGTTTTTCCGCTCCGCCTGCCAGAACTGGTAACACCAGCCGAGGCCATCGCTGGCAGTAAACGTATCATGCGCCAGGCCGTCGAGCAGTTGCTCCAACTTGATCTGGTCCTCGCGGGCGAACTGCACCTGCAACACCGGGTCATCCGCGCGGAAGATTTCCGGCAGCATCGTCTGAGCGTAACGCCCGGCCAAAGTCCACAGGTTTGTCTTCGCCCCCTTGGCCATCTCCTTGCACTCCTCTAGGCTCACCGCCACGCCCATTTCCGGCTCGATGAGCAGATGGTTCTCCGCCAGAAACCGGGCGAACAGCATCCGATGCCAATGCTCGTAGGCGCACTCCTGCGCGAGGTGTTTGATGGACAGTTGTCCCTTGGCATCCTGCACGTCCCCGTCCTGTCGCGCCCGCGCCCGCAACTTGTTGCGCAAGTCCTTCTCCGGCTTGCCCATGTGGCCGTAAGCCTCATGATGATGCACGGCCATCGCTTCGAGCGCCGCCCTCGCCGCCTTCTCGCCCAGGTTGCGCGCCGCCACGCACGTCCGCTCCAATTTGTTCCGTAAGTCAGTTGATAGCGTTCCCATAAATCACCTCGCTACTACCGCTACATCCACAGCCTGGCGGTTGCCTGCCATCTCCTCATACCGCGCCAGCGCTTGCTCGTAGGTCATTCTTGCGGCCCCAATGCGGAGAAGCCTCATTCGCCCAAAAGTCTGTCGTCCCCGCCCCGAGAAATAATCACCCTCGAGCGTCGTGCCGTCTGGCGAAAGCCGCAAATGGTTCAGCCCCACGTGCGCATTCATCGTCTCCTGAGCGTTGTTCCTCGGCGCGTTCGTATACTCGAACGTCAAACCCTCCGTCAGACCCGGCGTCACATTCACGACTGCCATTAGCGAGTACGAACGCGATCTCTGGCAGTCGAACTCCACGCAAACCTCCGTCCAGGTTTGATGGATGTGCATCATGCCTAGCAGGTTCATGCCGCCATCATGGCTCGACTCAAGCTCACCAAACCACGTCCCACTGTAGTCCGGCATCTCCGACAGCCGGAATCCAAGCAGGCGCCACTTCCACCCGTAGCGGCCGTAAACCCAGTGCAGAACGCCATAGGCCGCCAAGATAGTCGGTGGTTCAAACCACCATGGAATATCGAGCTTTTGCCACCTCACCACCGAGTCATAGCCATAGGCTATAAGCACAGCCAGGGTCGCAATGACCCAGGGCGCTATCTTCCGATCGTTGCTGTCGCTTGCGTAGGAGTGCATAATTCACCATCCATCCCACAGTTTCACCGCCGCACTGAGAAATGCGTCGCACTTAGCCACGGTCCACTGCACATTGCTGTTCCCCAACAACCAATACTGCCGGTTCGCGCACACGAGCTTGGTTCGATCAGCCTCCACAATCCATTTCAGGCATTTGAAAACGGTATCCTGGTAGCTCGTCCCATACATCTCCTTCGGCACATTCCAAAGCATCCCTTCAACGTAATAAGATGGCGCCGTGTCCCTCGCTATCTTCCCGTCATCCACCAGTTTCGTCCGCATGTTCTTAAAAATCCGGACCGTGGGTTTGAACCATTGAATGGTAGCTTTGTGCTTCGCGGTGCAGTTTTCCGAATGCAGCTTGGGATAGTTGATGACCTCGCCGCTGGAGTCCGTGGGAAAAATAATGCCAGGGAGGTAGTCCTGATCATCCTCGTCTATGAACCGGACATACTTTCGATATTGATAGCACGCCACCACGTCCGCGCTCCGGCGGGAGCCGTTAGCCTTGATCTTAATTGCCTTGTTCCCCGCATCCACACTCTCTTTCCCAAACGCGGTTTCCAAACGAAGGACTACACCCCTCTCGAACTCGCCAAAAGTGTAGGTCGCATTGCCGAAAGTCGCGTGGTAGGCCGCCTGCTGGTCCGCCGGCAACTGGCTCAGGTCACTCCGCCAAATCGAGTTCAGCCGCATCACCGTATCCACGTCGCTCTCGGCGAAGATGTTCGTGTCATTCCCATAGGAGCCCTGGAGGAAGACCTCGAACTTCTGGTCCTTATACACCGCGCTCGAGCTCTCCAACGCCGCCTTTACGGTGTTGTAGGTGTCACAGGACCCCTGCATCGCCCCCTGGTGCGACCACGTATCCAACTGACTTTCTGGGATAGCCATTTTTCTTCGTTCCCTTCGTTACCTTCTGCTGACTTCAGTTCACCACCACCGGCCCGTCCTTCAGTTTGGCCACCAGTGCCTTTTCCGTTTCTGCCAGCCACGCCTTCACATCTTCCGGAGTCTTGAGCGTGCCGCTGGTGAGGCGCACACTTTGCGCCTTTGGCTCCAGTAGCCGCGCCGCCGCCAGGGCCACGTGGCGGAACCGCTCCGGCAGTGCATCCGCCGTCGTATTCCACTCCGCCAAAGACCGCGCGGAAAGTTCCCTCAGTAAGGCCGTGTCATCCCCAACGGACAACTCCGCCGGCTCCGAAAGCCCGGCATCCTTCAACAGCCGGCTTTGGTCGGCGGCCTTCAGCTTCTGCCAGTTGGCGCTCGCCTCCAAAGCCTTCATCTCGCGACCGAACGCGTCCTTCACTGCCGTGTGCGCCTTCTTCAAGCAGGTACGCAGCAAAGCCGTCGCCTGCGCGTGAATGGCCGGCACCGGGTCGCTGCTGTCTAAAAGCCGCCGCTCATCCCGCACCGCATCAGCCTCTGCTTGGATGCTGCCAGCCTCGGGAACGCCCTTGGCATGGCCGAGCAATTCCTCCAGCGTTTGCCAACCAGGAAGCCTCTTCTCCGCCAGCTTCGCCCGCTCCTGCCACTGCTCCCGTAGCTTCTTCAATTGATCGTGCTCGCTCAGCAACCCAGCCAGCATTTCATTGCCGGCCAGCGTGCGGACGCTCTCCAGAACCGTGGTCTTCGGGCACTCAGGCAGCGGCGCGCCTCCGCCGGCTCTCCCAGCCAGCTTGTCCATCAGTTCGATGAACCGCTCCGCCACGACGCCTTCTTCTTCCGGTTTGCACGTTAGGCCGGCGTCTTGGAACAGTTTCCGCAGCTTGATACGGCCCTTTACGTCAATCGCCACCGTTTCAGTCCGGAAATCCGTGACCGAGATCTTCACCTGGTCGAGTTGCCCGGACACCATCACCGTGCCCTTGTGCATGGCCCGCAGGTGCCCGGTGGTGTGGAGCGTGATGAGTCCGCCGTCCACGGCGTCACGTGGCCACCCGTAGGGTGCCCCCTCAA
>Ga0209517_10007161_pt1 | contig 13483 bp, 12 predicted proteins | sample PeaSoiMetSII2010_FD_187695 | JGI IMG/M metagenome (GOLD analysis project Ga0209517, IMG submission 187695) | Peat soil microbial communities from Weissenstadt, Germany - SII-2010 (SPAdes) (version 2) | ecosystem: Environmental > Terrestrial > Soil > Wetlands > Peat | place: Germany...
CTGATCGTTGTTCACGTTGTTGACGATGGTCACTACGAGCACGATTTCTATGCCGGCCTCGTGCATGTTTTCGATGGCGCGCAGCTTGACGTCGAAGAGGTTGCCGATCTGGCGGTGGCTGTTCGCGTCGTTGCCGATGCCGTCGAACTGCAGATAGGCGTAACGCAGCCCGGCTTCAAAGGCTTTCTTGCAATACTCCTTGCTCTTGGCGAACTCGATGCCGTTGGTGGCGGCTTGCACGGAGTTGTAACCGACCTTGCGCGAATAGCGGATGGCGTCGAAGAAAAACGGGCTCATGGTGGGCTCGCCGCCGGAAAACTGCACGGACATCTGGCGGCGCGGCTTGATCTTCACCGCGTTATCCAGAATCTCGGTGACCTCTTCCCAGGAAAGCTCGTGGACGTAGCCAACCTGGTTGGCATCCATGAAGCAGGGATCGCACATCATGTTGCAGCGGTTGGTCAAATCCACGGTGAGAACGGAACCCCGGCCATAGCGGACATTCGAGGAACCGTGGCGATGCTGGCTCTCGTCGTTGTGCGCGGGGATATCGCGGCCGGGGAACTGCGATTCAATCCACTTGAGGAAACTGGAGTCCATGGCCATGAGGTCTTCATAATGGCCGTGCTGCGGGCAGTCCTTGATCATCCAGACCTGGCCATCGCGCTCGACGATCTGCGCTTTGATCTCGCCGACCTTTTCATGAGCGAGGTCGCGCCAATCTTTCGCGCCACTGATGATGGCCTCGCGGGCTGCTTTCACGCAGGCAGGGCAGAGCGAATCCGTCTGTCGCGGGAAGCCCAGCGTTGGCTTGGTCTTTTCCCAGGATTTCAGGAGAGGTTTATCGGACCACTGCGGGGTAATGGAAGGGTTGGGATTGCGTTTGTTGAAATATTGAATGCTATTGAAGGTGATACCCGCCGTTTTGCAAACGAGCCAGTCCATGGACCGGAAGAATTGCGTGCTGAGAGGATTCGGCATGCAGCTATAGCCTCACTTTCGAAAGGAACAACGCAAACTCAAATTAGAACGACAAAACAGGCCGGGATGAAACAACCCCCAAGGCTTTTTCCAGAGTACCACGCACCGAAGTGCGTCCGTAAGTCTTGCGACTCCTATACTTTGTACTGGGCTAGGGGCGGAAGCCAGCAGGATACGGTGAATGGCTGAAAATAGGGGTTGAACGGTGCCGGAGACCAGCAAACGGGGCCTTTGAGGTGACTCTTTGGCGGTTTACTTCCAGGGCGCAAGCGCTCGCAATTTAAGAAGACAGTGATTCCCCGTTGGCCCTACTCGTTGAGAGTGGGATGCAGAACGGCAATGAGGAAATGGGCGAAGTGCGTGGCGTCATCGTCCAACTGCAACCAGCGCACCACGCAGTGGTCGGAGAGGTATTTGGCGACCCGCGATTCGGGGATGCCCAAGTGATCGGCCAATTGTGGCCGAATGGACTCGCCACGGCGGGCAGCACTGCTCCGCACCAGGTTGGGAATGGCGACCCGCAGGGTCTGGCAGGCTTCGACATAGTAGTAGGTCGTGAGGTCGGAATCGGTCAGCACCCATACTCCCGGGCCTGCCGGCGCTTTATCTGCTGCTTCCAGCTTGGTGGGCGGACAAGCCAGCAGACGCCGAAAATTCATTTCCAACTGTGTGAGTCGCGAAGCGAGCCCAGGATCGCCGGAGCGTCCGCGCAGGCTGGGCGCGACGGGAGACTCTGCGGAGAACTCGAGAGGTTCCACGGGACGGGCGGGCCTCTCCTCGAAAACATCAGGGGCACGGGGCGGTGCCGGAGCCAGGCGGGGTTCCTGCGTCGCTGCAACTGTTTGCTCGGGGCGTTTCGAGGAGCGGCGATGATCGCGCCCGCCACGGCGCCCGCGTCTATGCCTTTTCGCGGGGGCAAGTGTAGGGGCGCTCGCTTCTTGAGGCGGCTCGGCGGGTGCCACCTCCGCTGGGGCAGCAGCAGTTTCTTGTGCAACTGGCTCTGACGGCAGCGAATTCACCGCAGCCTCGCTGACCGCAATTTCTGGCGGATCAGCAGGAGCGGCGGGGGCAGGGATCTCCGCAGCGACGGTGGCACCAAGACGCGTAGCGCTTTCTTGCGCTTTGGTCTTCCAATCGGCGCGCCGGAAGCGCTCTGCCGCGGTCATATACCATTTGCCGGCATCTTCGGTTTTGCCATTCGACTCGAAATAGCGCGCCAGTTCAAAGGCGACCATGGCGTCGCGCGTTTTTAGAAAGAGGGCCGTGAGCTGTCCAGCGGGATCCTTGCCGGTCCGTGCTCTCCGGATTCTTGCGGTGATCTGCTTCCAATCGGCCATACTGTGATGGCATTCTATCAGCGAATCGGAACTTCTGCCATCGGGCGCCTAAAGAAACCGCCCGGCAGCCTGGCGAAACGGGACCGACTGTTTACTCATTGACGTCAGGCCGTCGACAAAGTATTCTTTCGCAAGTGCGAGGAGACGCAAATGCAAGCGCGACGTGCCATTTTCGCGACCGCCCTTTCTTGTGGCCTCATGAGCTTCCCTGCGTGGGGAGCGCCTACGACTGCGCTCGGAACCGTGATTGCCGCGGACCGCGCTCATGTGGGTGAGGCCAAGGCCGAGGTCGGAACCACCGTTTACGGTGGCGACAGTATCAGCACGGAACTTCAAGGCAGCGTGCAGCTCCGCGCAGGCAAGGCACGGCTGCTGCTTCTGAGTTCCAGCAGCGCCGTGGTCAGTGACACCGAGGGTTCGCCAGCCGCAAAGCTCCTGAGCGGCACAGCCACGTTTTCCACGGGGAATGCCAACGCGTTCACGTTGTTCGCCTGCACGGCGGCCATCCGTGCGCAGACCGACGCGCCGACCATCGGCCGGGTATCGTATATAGGCCCAAAGGAATTGCTGGTGCACGCGACGCGCGGGGCGCTGGTTGTTACCGTGGACACCGATAACCAGATCATCCCGGAGGGAACCTCCTATCGCGTGCTCTTGGATCAACCGGAAGAGATGGCCCAAGGACCAGCCGGCGCAGGTTCGGGTAAGGACGAATGGCCAGGGGGGCACCATGAACCGCGGAGGGCGGGACGCAACCGTTTTCTGTATATAGCCGGCGGTTTGACCGCTGTGGCAACGTATTGGGCGGTTTCGGAAGCGCTCGAGAGCGCTCAGCGGCCCTAATTTCAGGGGCACGAGCTTCAAAGAAGGAAAGGCCACTGTCTGGCAAAGGCAGTGGCCTTTTCCCTTTTTGTAGCCAGAAACAGTGTTTTGTCCTACAAGCCCGCGACAACTTCGATTTCGACCAAGGCATCCTTGGGCAGCCGCGCCACTTGCACGGTGGAACGCGCCGGAGGAGCGGCAGTGAAGTAGCGCGCGTAGACTTCGTTCATGGCGGCAAAGTCGTTCATGTCCTTCAGAAAAACCGTGGTTTTCACGACATGGCTGAGCGACGCGCCGCCCGCCTCCAGAATCGCCTTCACATTTTCCAGCATGCGTTCTGTCTGCAGCTGAATGGTTGGGCCTGCAAATTCACCCGACGCCGGGTCCACTCCAACCTGGCCGGAAACAAACAGAAATCCATTGGACTTGATGGCCTGGGAATATGGCCCAATGGGTTTTGGGCCACGATTGGAGACGACTATGTCTTTCATGGCGGGCTCTCCTTGAAACTCGAAGGGAAAGGATAGCAAAACGAGAGGCTGCAGGGAAAATCAGTGCGCCCTGCGGCCACGGTTGCGAACGAAGCCGGTGTTGGAGTGATTGCGGCTGGCTTCGCGACTGGCGATGAGTTTCTCAGCCGCGTCATTCGAGAGACCCTGATTGACCACATCCAGAATCTGCTTTTCCGACATGCTCGTGTTCTTCAGGCGGCCAATCTGCTCGCTGGTTAGCGTAGGCAAACCCCCGATGCGGCGATGGATGATAGCCTGCACCGTGGGATTGGAGAGTCCAATCAGTTTAAGCGTGATGGCTTCGCCACTGAGAATGTCGATCTGATCCGACCTGGCCATTTCCAGGATCTGTTCATCGGAATAACCGGCCTGGGACAACTGAATCGCGGCATCGGCATTGGAAAAATCGTGATGGTGATCCCGCGCGGCTTTCAATAGCGCCAGGCACAAGTCATCGCTCGCCCCAACTCGTTTGAGTTTGGAAAGCTGGGCAATCTCCAGATCCGTCACATTGAACTTCTTGACCTCGTCCACGCTGGAGGACCACATGCCCGACTGGTCGAGCGGGGCATAGTTGGTCTTTGGCTGTGTATGGCACCCAGCTACCGTCAGCAGACACACACCAACAAGAAGGGAGGATGGCCGCATGAGTCTATTCTAAGTGGTACAACCGGGAGCGGGGTGGCGTGTGCCTTCGTTGATACCGGACGAGCGGGCGACGAGGGCTACAGTTGATAGGTACGTTCCACCCCGTAAACGCCGTTGATGCGACGGATGTTGGAGAGAATCGTTTCGAGTTGGCGTTTATCGGCGATCTCCAGGCTGGCCTCAATGCGAGCGTTTTGCCGGTCAGGGCGGCTGTCGAGCGATCGGATATTGGAGCCGGCATCGCTGATAACCGCGGTGATTTCCGCAAGCAGCCCAGGACGATCCTTGGAACGAATGCTCAATTCGACGGGGAAAGTGGCCACGCCGCCGGTGCCCCATTCCACGGCAATGCGCCGCTCCGTCTGGTACAGGAGGTTCTGCACGTTGGGGCAGATCCGTGTGTGCACTGCAACGCCACGGCCGCGTGTGACGTACCCGATGATGTCATCGCCCGGAATTGGATTGCAACACTTCGCGCGAAACACCAGCAGGTCGTCGTGCCCGCGCACGATCAGAGGCGCCTGGCCGAAGCCCAGCATGCGCTTAACGGTCTTGACCAACGTCGGCTTCGCGTCTTCCGAAGACTTCCCGGCTTCCTTGGAAGGCTCACCGAAGAAGCGCGCCAGGACCTGCCGCGCAGAATATTTGCCGAATCCGACGGCGGCAAAGAGATCCTCCGGCCGGGAGACGCCGTACTCCGCGGCGAGTTTCTGGAGCTCCTCGTTGGAAATCTTCTTCAAACCCTTGGGAAAATTGCGCGATTCATTTTCCAGCAGGCGCTTGCCCATTTCCGTGGCCTCTTCGCGCTCCTGGGTATTGATGAAATGGCGTATCTTGCTTTTGGCGTGGGAGGACTTCACGAAGCTGAGCCAGTCGCGGCTGGGCTTGTGCCCCTTCTGCGTGAGAATTTCGACGACGTCTCCGCTCACGACCTCGTGGCGCAGCGAGACCATCTGCCCGTTGACCTTCGCGCCCACGCACTGGTGACCTACTTCCGTGTGCACCGAGTAGGCAAAGTCAACGGGCGTGGCACCTTTAGGCAATTCCAGCACGCGTCCTTTTGGCGTAAAGGCGTACACTTCCACCGGCGCCAGATCAACCTTGAGCGTGGAGAGGAATTCCCCCGGCTCTTGTAATTCCTGAGACCATTCAATCAACTGCCGCATCCAGGCAATGCGCTGGTCGTCGTCCGTGGAAACAGGCCTGCCGTCCTTGTATTTCCAGTGCGCCGCCACGCCTTGCTCGGCAATGCGGTGCATATCCTGCGTGCGAATCTGGATTTCAAAGGGCTGCCCGCCGTGAATTACCGTCGTATGCAGCGATTGATACAGATTTGGCCGGGGCATGGCGATGTAGTCTTTGAACCGGCCGGGCACCGGGCGCCAGATGTGGTGCACGACGCCGAGAGCGGCGTAACAATTGCGCTCAGAATCCGTGATCACGCGAACGGCCAGGAGATCGTAAATCTGATCCAGGCCGCGCTCCTGCCGGACGATCTTGCCGTGCAGCGAATTCAGGCCTTTAACGCGTGCCTCCAGCTCTGCAGGAATGCTGTTCTCCACCAGCTTGGTGCGAATGGTGTTCTGAACGTCTTCCAGAAACTTCCTGTAGACGGGTTCTTTCTCGGTGACTTCCTTCTGCAGAGAAAAGAACGCCTCCGGCTCCAAATAGCGGAAAGCAAGATCCTCAAGCTCGCCCTTGATCACGGCCATGCCGAGGCGGTGGGCGATGGGGGCATAAATATCCATGGTCTCGCGAGCGATGCGGAGCTGCTTGGAGGGCTCGAGGAATTCGAGGGTGCGCATGTTGTGCAGGCGGTCCGCAAGTTTGACGACGACGACACGGACGTCGTGGACCATCGCCAGCAGCATCTTGCGCACGTTTTCCGCCTGCCGCGCCTCCGGGGCCATCATGTTCAAGCGGCTGATTTTGGTCACGCCTTCGACGAGCAGGGCTACTTCTTCTCCAAAACGTTCCTGCAAGCGGGAAAGGGGAAACTCGGTATCTTCGATGACATCGTGGAGCAGCGCCGCCGCCAGCGTCGTGGCATCCAGGCGCATATCCGCCAGGATGTGCGCGACTTCCAGGAGATGGGAGAGATAGGGTTCACCGGAATTGCGGAACTGGTCGCGGTGACGCTCGGCGGCAATATCGTAAGCCCGGCGGACCAGCCAGGGATCTTCGGAAGGGCGGTTCAGGCGCAGCTTCTCAAGAAGCTCCTCCAAGCGGCCATTGAGTTGCCGCTCCGTGCGGTCACGATTGAAATTGAGGGGGAGATTGGCGCGTGAACCCATGTCCTAGTGTACGCCCAGAGAGAACGGCAATAAAACATTGTGCGAGAGGAGAGCCGAGAAAGGAAGAGGGCGACCTAACGGCCGCCCTCTTCAGAAAAAGGTGAGTGAATGGCTCAGGAAGCGGGCTTGCGCTCCGCCTCTTCTGCCTTCTTCTGCTTGACTTCCTTAACCTTGTCGAGCAGGTCGTCGGCCTGCTTGAGGAGAGCATCGCGCTCTCCCGCCGCTTCCACGATATCCGCCTTGCGGCGATAGAGGAGGTTCAGGTAGGTCATGGCGTCGTCGTAATCCGGTTTAAGCTGGATGGCCGTCTCCAGATTCTTGATTCCTTCTTCGACAAGAGCGTCGTATTTCTCGGCATAGGCCTTGCGGACGTCAGGAGGAAGCGGGGCGGTGTCCTGCACCTGCTTCTTCACGTTGTTGCGGTTATATTCGGCACGCATCTCCGTGTTGCCGCGATAGGCGAGGGCCCAATCGATGACGCCGATGGAATAGTAAGGCTGGGGATCCTGCGGCTTCAGGGCGATGTGTTTCTGGTGGTAGCCCTTGGATTCTTCAAATTTCTTTGGATCAAAGGGCTGACCGCCCATCTGGTACTCAATCGAAGCGAGACCGTCGATGGCGCTTATGTTGTTGGCGTCCATTTCCAGCACGCTGTTGTATTCCTGAATGGCCTCATTGCCGTGGCGCATGTTCTCTTCCGAGGGAGCGCCCGGAATGTACTGGCTGGCATAGGCGGTGGCAAGGTAAAGGCGCGCATTCAAAAGGTTCGGATCGAGATCCTTGGCCTGTTTGAAGAACTCGACGGCCTTGTCGTACTGGCCGTTCTTGAATTCTGCGACACCTTTGTTGAGGTCATCGCGGGCCTGCAGCTTGCTGCAACCCGAGAGACCGTAGGAAAGAGTAAAGAGCGCCGCCAGAAAAAGAACCTGGACGGCAATGCGGGTAAACCACGAGCGGGTTTCCCTTAAAACCGAATCTTGAGTCATCGAGGCATCCATCCCTGGTAAGCGCAACCCCGACGAAATCGGGATTACCGCTAGGATTCTATAAAGCCCTATAGGGGTCATTCCATCACGTTCAGGGTTTTTTTTCCAGTTCAGATGTTAGCAAACCCACGGGTGAAGCTCCCGCGGCCTGCATGTCATCCAAAACCCGTGCCACCACCTGAAACTCGAGGGAACGATCTCCCTGCAAAAAAGCAACGCGTTGAGCGCGCAGTGCAAATATCCGTTCGAGCCGTTCACGCAATTCTTCGCGTTGCACTACCGACTGGTTGATCCGGAGCGAGCCGTTCGAAGCAATCAGTACAATGATTGTCTCCGGCGGAACAACCTTGACCGGCGAGCCCGCCTCCTGGGGCAGATTCGCCTGGAGTCCCATCTGCCGGTGCGGAATGATCATGAAGATCACCAGAAGCACCAGCAAAATATCGATGAGCGGGACCACATTCGCTTCGCACAGCATCCCGCCCTTACCGCCAATCAAGCCAATGCTCATGAGTCACCTCGCGGCCAAATATGGCCCCCTGCGAGGAGGACTCTCACAACCCTGCGGCGAAAACTCCGAAACGTTACTGCCCGGCCTCAAGTTTGGCAGTGATGAGGCCGACTTTGTCGATGCCCGCTTCTTTCATGATGTCAATGGCCCGGGCCACGTCCATGAAGAGGACGTCGTTATCGCCCTTGACGAAGGCGATCTTTTCGGCGCGGTCCTTGAAGATCGTTTCCATGCGGGGACCCAAGTCCTTCCAGGTGGTGTCGTCGTTATTGATCTTCAGCCTGCCGCCGAGTGCCACCTGAACTACCACCGTCTTCCTCATTTGCTCCGGATCCGGCTGCGCATTGGGAGACGGCTGAGGTACCAGCGTGTCGAGACCCTTGGGCGTCAACGGCGTAATAACCATGAAAATGATGATGAGCACAAGCAGAATATCGATCATGGGCACGATATTCGGCGAGGCTATTTGACCTCCGCTACCTCCAACTTCCATCCCCATTGTAAGTTCTCCTGTCGAGCCGCACGACCTGGGTTTGCCGAGGAGTGGCCCGCGCCGGGTGGGAGCCGGCGCGAGCCCGAATCAGCTCAGCAAACGAATGGTGCGAACGGCCGATACACTATATCTGGCCTCCGGCGCCAGGATTCGCCTGGGCCTGAGGGCTGCTGGTCTGCTTCCCGACTTTCTGAGTAAGCAGCCCAAGTTGGTCCACGCCTGCGGAACGAATCTCGTCCACGACGGCGACAACGTCGCCGTACTTGGCACGCGCATCGGCTTTTACATAAACGGTCTTGTCAAGCCGATTGGCGATCTGGTCCTTGACCTCGCCGGTGATGGCTTCCTTGGTGATCCTGTTGTTTTGCAAATAGAGCGTGCCATCGCGCGTAACCGCAACGACGACGGCGTCGTCCTTATCCGCATCCTTCATATCGTGCGCATTGCTCGTGGGCGCCAAATCGACCTGATGCGTCTTCTGCAACATGGGCGTGACCACCATGAAGATGATCAAGAGCACGAGCATAATGTCGCACATTGGAACTACGTTGGGGGTCGCGACTTGGGCACCCGCTACTGGCTTGTACGCCATAATTGGCCTTCTTCCGGCTTACTTCTTCGCTGCGCCGCGGCGCAGGATGAAGTAGTTGATTAGCTCCATCGAGGAGTTGTCCATCTCAACGTCGAAAGCTTCCACCTTGTTGGTGAAATAGTTGTAGGCCCACACGGCCGGGACGGCAACAAGCAGACCGAAAGCGGTGGTAATGAGCGCTTCCGCGATACCGCCGGCGACAGCCGACAAGCCGGTGGCCTTCTGCGACTCGATGCCCTTAAAGGCGTTCAAGATGCCAACGACCGTGCCAAAGAGTCCGACGAACGGGGCCGTCGAACCAATGGTGGCCAGCGCCGAAAGCCCGCGCTTCATTTCCGCGTGCACGATGGCGACCGACCGCTCCAGGCCGCGCTTGGCGGCTTCGATGACTTCCGTCTCGGACACCTGTTGGGAGGCCGACTGGAACTCCGAAAGGCCGGTGGCGACAACCTTGGCGATGTGGCTCTTCTTGTTGCGCTCTGCGATGGCGATGGCTTCGTCGAGTTTACCGTCCTTGAGGGCGCCGGCCACCTGCTGCACGAACAGCCGCGACTGTTTGCGCGCGTTGTTGTACATGAGGAAGCGGTCAATCATGACGCCGAAGGAGTACACCGAGAGGCCGAAAAGAATAACGACCACGATCTTGGCGAGCAGGCCCATCGAAATCCACATGGAACGCAGGTCCCAAGAGGTGGTCGTGGCTTCCTGAAGCCAAACTGCATATACGAAGAGAGTTGCTAACATTCGCTTGCTCCTTAATTTCCTACTGGCTCCTGAGCTGCGGGAACCAACAAGATTGTGTATTGAACTGCGTACTCAGAACGGCGCGCAGGGTCCCACGACGCTCGCGCCGCTCCGTTGCACTACTGAGCCAGAGAGAAAATCACGTCGATTTCAGTGTCCACTTCCACGGGTTCGCCGTTGAGGAGCGTTGGCTGATAGCGCCATTGCCTCACAGCGTCGAGCGCGGCCTGCACGAGCAGGGGGTGGCCCGAAACCATTTGAAGCTGTTGCACCGAGCCGTCCTTGCCAATGATGGCGTGGAGCTTCACCGTGCCACTGATGCGCGTCTGGCGCGCCAGCGGCGGGTAAAGCGGTTGAACCTTGTTGACGAGCCGCGCTGCCTGCACGTTGCCGCCAACCATCACGCGCTTGGGAGTCACCTTGGGTGGTGGTGGAGCTTTCACTCCAATCACGCCACCAAGCACGCCGCCCATCGATCCACCCGCGACGCCACCCGGCACGCCGCCGGCGATACCCTGCATGCCGGCGTCCGGTGGCAACTCTTCTTCCTTGATGATGTTTATGTCTTTCGGGATGGCTTTCGGGGCCACGAGCTTACCGGCGTCCATAAGGCGGACCATCGGTTTGATCTTCACAACCTGCACGGCTGCGGGCGGTGGAGGAGGTGGCGGGGGCGGAGGTGGCGCCAGCAGGATGGAAGACAGCATGGCCTTCGGCAACGCCTCCGTGTAAATCAACGGAATGAGAATGAGAATCAGAAGGAACAAGACTTGCAGAATCATGGACACAACCACGGTCCACGGCTTGTTCGTCCTTTCTTTGGCACCTGATACAACCATTTCTTCAAACATGATAACTACTACCTCCTCCCGGCGGGCGCCAGGCGCGGTTGCCCGCTCCCGTTTCCCTTGGGTCTGTTGCCGGCTGCGGTTCCGGTGCCCGCTGCAACTCCCTGACGGCGCCACTTATTCCAGGCGACGACAAGGGGAGCAGCGATACCAAAACTGGAGTACGTTCCTACTACAATTCCCACCACCAGGGCAAAGGAAAAAGCCCGAAGCACCTGGCCGCCCATCAGGAACAGGACGAGCACGGTGAGAAAAGTCAATCCGCTGGTCAAAATCGTTCGTGACAGCGTCTGGTTAATCGATTTATTGACGATGTCCGCGAACGGTTCCTTGCGCAACAAGCGGCTGTTTTCCCGGATACGATCGAAGATCACGATCGTGTCGTTCATCGAGTAGCCCACCAGGGTTAACAGCGCCGCGATTACGGTCAGCGAAATTTCAAAGCCGAAAATTTTGAACAGGCCCAGGGTGATGAGCACGTCGTGAAAAACCGCGATCACCGCCGCGGCTCCGTAAACCCACTCGAACCGGAATGCAATATATAACAGCATGCCTGCCAAAGCATAGAGGGTAACTCGAATGGCCTGATTGCGTAACTCGGCACCTACCTTGGGACCGACGATCTCGACGTTGCGGATGGTGAAGGGCGCGAGTGAATAAGTACCCTTAATCGCGGAGAGGACAGCAGGGGTGGCGCCTTCCACCTTGGAAAGCTCGTCGAGATTGGTGAGCAGGCCATTCTTGTCGGTGTCACGGAAGGCCAGCAGGTTCTTGGCGAGTTGCTGATAGTTGTCTCCCGCATTCACGGACAGGCCCAGGGGGTCTTTCTGGGAGAGTGCATTGGCAAGGGCCGAGGGAGTGACGGCATTGAAGTCCGCCTTCCCAGTACCCTCCACACCATAAGTGGCGTCCAAGGCTGTCAGGACCTTGGCTTTGCTCTCATCGAGGGCCTGATCTCCCTGGCCGACCTGTTCGACGAAGATTAACACTTCATTGGAGTTAGGGTTGGCAATGTCGCTGATGCCCTGAATTTCGCTGTTGCCCAAGCCCTGGCGCTGCAGGCTGGCGCGCAACTGGTCCACATTTGGAGGATGGGCAAAGCGGACATCCACGTTCGTGCCTCCCCGGAAGTCGATGCCGTACTTAATGCCGCCCTTCAAGAAGATGGCGGACCATCCGATGAGCAAGAGGAGCCCACTTAAAGTGAAGAAAAACTTGGCCTTGCCCATCCAGTCAAGGTTTGGCTGTTTGAAGAGCTCAATCATGCCGTTTTGCGCTTCCCTTCCTTAGACTCCATCGGGTTCCCGTTTGTTCCCGCGCCGCAGCGAGGGAGTACTACCACAACTTCGAGTGACCTCTAGATGCTCAATTCCGCCTGACGGTCCATCTTCGTCAGGTGATACTGAAAAATCGCCTTCGATACGAAGATGGCCGTGAACACGTTGGCAATCAAACCTATGGTCAACGTCACGGCAAAACCCTTGATAGGGCCGGTACCAAAAATGAACAAGAAGAATGCCGAAACCACGGTCGTGACGTGGGTATCGATAATCGTTAAAAACGCCTTGCTGAACCCGGCGTCGACCGCGGCCGAGGACGACTTGCCATTGCGCGACTCCTCGCGGATACGCTCAAAGACGAGCACGTTGGAGTCTACGCCCATACCGATGGTCAGGATAACACCAGCGATACCGGGCAGCGTGAGCACGGCACCAAACATGGCCAATGCCGCCAGAAGAATGATCAGGTTCAGGATCAAAGCCAGCACGGCGTTGACGCCAGAAAGCCGGTAATAGAAGACCATAAAGACCATCACCACGAGCAAGCTCAGGATAGAAGCGCGCACACCGTGGCGAATGGAGTCCGCCCCAAGAGAAGGGCCAACCGTGCGCTCTTCCAGATACTTGATCGAAGCGGGAAGCGCGCCGGCGCGCAGCACCAGGGCGAGGTCGTGCGCGGACTCCTGACTGAAGTTTCCGTCAATGCGCCCCGAATCCTCGATGCGGCTTTGGATCACCGGCGCTGAATACACCGTCTTCTCGAGCACGATGGCCATCTGACGGCCGCGATTCTGTTCGGTGAATGGACCGAAGCGGCGCGCCGCTTCACCGGAGAGGACGAAATTAATCTGCCATTGTCCTGGCATTTCGGTGTTGCGGCTCTCCGTGGCGCTGCGAAGGTCGCGCCCCGTCACAACTGGAGTACGGCTGAGCACGTACCAATTCTCCGCGCCGTTCTGTGAATCTTGCGTCCGCGTGTCATTGCGGCCACGCACGATTTCCGTGCCCGGGGGAAGAATCCCGGCGTGGGCGGCGAGAGCGGCGGCTTCCGAGGAATAAGGATTGGGGTCTTCCACCAGCTTCAATTCCAGTTGCCCGCCGGCCTGTATCACCAGTTTGGCGCGCGCCGGGTCGCCTTCACCCGGAAGTTGCACGAGAATTTCGTTGTCTTTGCGGCCATGGGGCTGAATGGTGGGTTCCGTAAGGCCCAGGGCGTTGATGCGGCGCTCGATGGTCTCGAGCGACTGGGACATAGTGGTTTCCTGGATGCGCGAAATGGCGCTAGGGCGAAGGGTCAGCAGGTAGGCGTTCACCTCGCCGGGAGCGGGGCTGAGTTCCCAATTCAGTTCAAATTGATCGTGCACCAGGTCGCGGAATTGCGAGAGTTGGTCCGAAGGCACATTGCGCACCACGATGTGCGTATCGTCAACGCGGC
>Ga0209517_10007164_pt1 | contig 13478 bp, 14 predicted proteins | sample PeaSoiMetSII2010_FD_187695 | JGI IMG/M metagenome (GOLD analysis project Ga0209517, IMG submission 187695) | Peat soil microbial communities from Weissenstadt, Germany - SII-2010 (SPAdes) (version 2) | ecosystem: Environmental > Terrestrial > Soil > Wetlands > Peat | place: Germany...
CAGCGGCCACCTAGAGCCACGGCCAGCGGCATCGAAAACGGCAACTCACTGATATCGCGCATCACATTCTCCAGACTTCATTTTTTAAGTCTACTTCTGTTCCCTGCTCGTTGGTTTGAAGGCGAAGCAAACCCGTTTGGGGCTGCTCGGACTTGGATTGCAGCAAGTTTCGCGATCCGCGGCGCTATCGCATTCGGGACGCAATAAAACCATCATGTGGTATGACATCGGCAAGACATTCGGGACCCCGCGACGGGAACTGGTTACCAGCACCACCGGTCCGGGTGGCTGCCTTGTCATGCACACTTTTCATCCGCTTGCCTCGAAGCTGACCTCAACACTTGGTTCGGCTGTTTATCGATGCAAAGTGCGTCGACGCAGCGGAATAGATAATACGTGGTACGACCCGTCCGCGGTAAGAGCGAATATAGAAAGAGCAATCGTTTACCAACCATCAATTGGGCGGACGAGGCAGTGATGGAGCCGCTACTGACCTTAAAGGTACTTGAACAATTGCGCGCTGCTGCGTGCGCCGGTGCGGCCACGGTTGAGTGCTCGCTGGATTTGCAACGTTCGACGACGATGGTCGACGTAGGCATTGCAGGGTGGATCTGGAAAGGCCAGCGATTTCCCTATCCGGACTCCTGTAAGGACAGAACCATTTACCATTGGGATGGCGAGAGCTTTCAGCCCGCGGCGCGTTACACAACGTCACTGATCAAGCTGGTGCCGACGGATTGGGGCCCGCCGACGTTCGAAATCGATGGTATCAAGATGTTGCCCACGGCGCGGATCTCGCCCTTTGCCGATGCCGAGCGCAAAGTGAGCTTGATTCGACCGCTTGGCAAGGTGATATTGGACACCTGCGGCGGCCTAGGCTATTTCGCTGCGTGGTGTTTGCAGGCGCAGGCCAGGCAGGTACTTTCCTACGAAAAGAATCCCGAGGTCATATGGCTGCGCAGCCTAAATCCGTGGTCGCCCAAGATCGGCAGCGGATTGACGTTGACCCAGGCAGACATTGCCGAGCAGATTGCCACGCTGCCCAGCCAGTCAGTCGATGCGATATTGCACGATCCGCCTCGCTTCGGGATTGCCGGAAAACTTTACTCGCAGGTCTTTTATGACCAACTGGCCCGCGTGCTCAAACGCAAGGGCAAGTTGTTTCATTACACGGGCACGCCAAACAAACTTACCAGCCAACGCGACGTGCCTAACGAAGTGGCCAATCGATTGCGGCACGCCGGATTTGCAGCGCAGCTGAATGGTGATGGGGTGTTGGCGGTGAGGACGTCGTAGAAGGAATCAAAGGGAACTTCGACCTGTCATTGATCTGAAGGGGCTTTCGGCCGGCAGTAACAGATTTCCCTGTCTAGCGAAGGACGGGAAATGTGTTACTTCGCATTTGAGGCAGGGAAATCTGTTACTGCGCAGTAGCGAGGCGCGCTGCGGTCGCGAAGGTTCTGATCCGTTTTGACTTTGCATTGATCGGCCGCTATGCGGAGGCGGGCTTACCGCCGGTGCATCGACGAAGGCAATGTGCTGCGTCATATTTCCCCGGCACGGTCAATCGACCATTGACGCCGCCAAGGCGGTCGTTATGATGTGGCTGGGAAAATGCAATGACTCGACACGCAATCCCGTTGGTCCGAATAGTGGGTAACGGACGCCGGTGAAATTCCCTGCGTGAACCGACTTATTGCGGCAGTAACAACGCGATCCAGTCCGCTCGCCTCCCGCCGCACATCGCAAGATTGCGGCGGGTCCGCCGCCGGTTTTCCAGGGACACGAGCGCGACATAATGTTGGTATCAATGGTCCTGGCTCCTGGCGACAATGCACTCCCAGATCGGCCAGAAATTCAGCAGCGCTTTAACGTGGCGCTATCCCGGGCACGCGACCGGATGTACTTGTTCCGCTCGATAGCGGTTACAGCGTTTAACGAAGCCTCGCTAAACGCCCGTGTGATGCGGCACTTCAAGAAACCTTTTGTGCAAGATACGCGTCAGGTCGATGCGCTTCGCGAACGCTGCGAGTCTGGTTTTGAGCGGGAGATATTCGACGAGCTGGTCACGCGCAACTATCGCATTGAGCCACAGGTTCCTTGTGGCGCGTATCGAATTGATTTTGTGGTCGAGGGTAGCGAGGGGCGGCGCCTGGCCATTGAATGCGTTGGCGACCGTTTCCATGGACCGGGACAATGGTCGGATGACATGGCGCGCCAGCGCGTGCTCGAGCGGGCCGGGTGGACATTCTGGCGTTGCTTTGCGTCGAGCTTCGTACGTCGGCGCAAGGCCGTACTTGCGGACCTGGTCAGAACCTTGCAGGGCCTTGATATTGAGCCGTTGGGAGCCGAATCGGAGGACAACACGATGTGGGTGTTTTCCAAAGAGGTTGACCCGTACGGGGTCGAGCGAGAGAAAACAGCGGTTTAGCTGTTCTGAGAAGACGCTCAATAAATCGCGCGGGCGAAAGGGGCCTTAAAGCCAGGCACTAGGAGCGCTGACGCAAGAACCAACGTCCAACAATTCTTTTTTGTCCCCAAGAAACCTGATTGCAATGGTCATGCCCGCATGTGACGGGTACATCGACCTATTGAAGGCCGCCGGGAGCCTACCGGCCTGTGGGCAAGCGCAAACGCTTCAGCGCAAGCTGCAAAGGAGCCGCGATGAACCGTTCAATGAGCGCGATTGCAGCTGTCGGTTTTACCACCGATTGCGCTGCGTCAAGGCGCTTCAAACATGCAGGCGTACGATTGACGTCTTGGCAGCGGCAGCTCGTGTGTCATACGGGGCCCATCGGTCCTCCGTGCTTGGCTACTTATGGTACCTCGCACTGGTTGGTCACAGCCGCTGCCATCCTTCGTTACACATTCCTCCCCTGCGGTGCTTCGCCTGCGGTCGGAGGTTTCTTGTGGCGCTTCCCCGACTGCAGGCCGGTTTGACACTTCTTTCGAGGTCTCGATCAAATCTGGCGCTGGCAATGCTCTATCGCTGGCTTAGCCGAACGCTTGGACCTCTTCTGGGTTGACGAGATGTGGGCAAAGGACGACATTTGCGCCAGCGTCGATACTTTCACTGGAGGCAACGATGGCAACACGTCATTTTCCCAAGGGGTTGGATAACCGCCAGCGTGACCAGGACGGGCAAATCCGAGCCAAGCGCAGCGATACGCTGGTCCGGACGCTGCGGGCGGAGTACGGAGAGGGATTCGCGCCGGGTTACCGGGCGAATGCCACGCTCGGAACTGTCTTGAAGAAGGAAGGCAAGGAGTCGCTGGACCAGCTGCTCAAAAAGAGGCGCTAGTCGTACGTGCACGTCTGAATAGGAGCTACGACCCGCAAGACGCAGCCCTCGACGCAATGTACGAGGAAATTGGGCGGGAACTTTATCCCGACCACAAGACTCGAGCGGGCCAAGGCGTATTTGCGGACTCAAGCACCCCACACTACGCTTTGTCATACGCCATGGACTACGACAGAATGTGCCGGATATCTTCGCTCTCAGGGGCTTGATGCGGTGCGAGGGGGCATCACGAAAATGGCTGGTGACTGGGTAGTGAATCAATATGGGGGGCGGGGCCCGAAGGTTTCCTAGGTTGGCTCGCCCTGCAGCCGCGCCTTCATCGCAAGTCGCTCTCCGAACTCAAGGAAGCCGAGGCGAAGTCGCTCGGCCCGAACTTGCAAGCGCTCGATGAGGTGTTGAAACACTATTGGACTCATCAGTTTCCAGACGACCCAATTGAACGAGTGTGCGTGGTCTACATGTTCGAGTCTCCGTTCAGCGAACCGCAACCAAAGCCAGAAAATAATTTTCATCTGCATATTCATGTAATCCCCAGAACCAAGAAGCTTGGGGAACTTGGAAGACTGCGGGTCACGCGCAATGGGGTCACATCTAATGATGGTTGGCTTATGCCGCGCTTGATGGATCACGGTATGGTTCCGGAGCCTTAGCTACTAACTCTCGACAATCGTGTGCCTCGTGCAACCTCGTTGATGGACCAAGAATTCAAGGAATTGCGACCCGCGGCTGATGTGGATTGTGCGTTTCTGCCACCCGCGACCACATGCTGCCACCCACATCGGTTCTGAAAATCGTGTCCTCTCCAACGGCGAAGCGGCGGATTTTTGATCCGCTCACACGAGTTGGGAACCGTCGAGCGGGAGCGTCGAAAAGACGACCATTTTCGGCGCCGTGGTGTTCCGCGAAGGACCCGATGCCGGTGACTCCCTCCTAGCGCGTGCAGGCGGAAGATGCGCACGTGGGTGAGGGCGTGCGCGCGTGGCGCGATCAATTCCGGAGTAGCGTCGGCGGCCGGGGATTGAGCCGCGCCGTCGCCAGCACATCGTCATAGCGGCCATCACGCAGCCCATACGCGCGCATCCGTCCCTCGGTTTCGAAACCGAATTTCCGGTAAAACCTTATCGCGCGCTCGTTGTCCGCCCAGACGGTGAGCTCGATGCGCAGCACGCCCGCCCAGCGATCGGCGTAGTCGACCAGCGCCTCCATCAATGCAGTTCCAACCCCGCGCCCCTGCACCGACTTCGCGACGCTGATGCCCAGCGCCAGCGCGTGGCGGCGCCGAAGGTTCCGCCCAACCGAATGCAGCCAAACACTCCCGACCACTTCACCGTCGAGCTTGGCAACTAGGCTAATGTCCGCGTGCTCCGGCTCCGAGGTGACCTCCAGTCGTTTGCGCCAGAGGGCGGGGTCCGGAATTGGCAACTGCAGCAGTTGGCCGAACACGCCTTCGTCCGCCATCATGCGGGTGAACGCTAGCGCGTCTTCGGGGCCAGCGCGGCGCGCTAGGATCGCATTCATTATTTAGCTCCATCGGAACGTTTTTGACGATACGACAAACTTTTCGGCGAACGAGAACATTAGCCGCCGCGTTTTGGCATAGTCATTTCGCGAAATCCCGCCGGGATGACGAACAGGCTCGAAGGCTGAGGGCTCTCTTGAATGTCTTGCAGCTCATTGCTTAAGGCAAAATTGGCGCCAGCCATGACTTCCACCTTGATCCAGACGTGCAGTTTTGTGTCCACCCAAACGTGGGTGAGCAGGGTTTTCCCCTGCAGCGATTGGTTGATCTCCCATTTCTCCACGTTGCGGCCGTTGAGCGTCTCGGAGCCTTCGTCCTTGCAGGTGGCACCCGCCGGAGGACAGGGAGAAGCACCGGATGCGAAGGACTGAAGGTCCTGGCGCGACGCCGGTTTCTGCATATAGAACTTTTGGCCCACGTTAATTACGATGGAGGTACGCTGCGCCAGGTCGAGGATGCCGTAGGCTTGCTCGTTGGCAGCGCTAGCGTCCTGAGGATCGAATCTCACCTTATTGCCGCTCATGTATACCTTGTTTTTGACGACATGGCCGGTGCTGTCGCGCGCGACCCCGATCGCGCTGAACTCCTGCGCGCGCGCGGCGACGGCGCACGCGCACGCCAACAACAACACGGTTGCGATTATCGTGCAATTCATAAGTCAACCTCCTGCCTGTTGTTTCACGGATAACAGATGCGGATAGGCGTTTCAATCACGCGAGCCTGAGTATTGGGGGTCCGGTCGTGCCGGTCAATCATCGGTTTTTGGCGGCAGCTGGCTGATCTGCGCACATTTCGCGGGCTTCCGAGCAGGGCTGTGACACAACAAACGTGCGGTGCGTGCGAGTGCTTGGCCACCAAGCGGTGAGGTGATCGAATTCGTAGGCCAGTTCGGGCTGGGTCTGCGGGTCGTTCTCGCCCTGCTGATGAACGTTCCGGCGCCCGGTTTCCGCGGCACGCGACTGGCCGCTTCGGGGGAAAGCCAGTGACCGAAGTGGGTCGAGGGCTGCCGATCCAGGGTTTTGCACAATCGGTCGACTTTCAGGATGCCGATTCAACCGGTCGACGCAACGGTTTGGTTAAATATATCAGCGGGTGTCCGGAAGTTCAGAGTTTTTCTTGGTCGCTCGTTTAGGCTCCTAGCCACCGCGTTGAGCTGGGCTTGGGAGTAGACCGAGATATCGGTCCCCTTGGGGAAGTACTGCCTCAACAGCCCATTTGTATTTTCATTGGTTCCCCGCTGCCAGGGGGTTTGGGGGTCGCAGAAGTAGACCTGGATATCCGTCGCCAGCGTAAACCGTTTGTGGTCGTGCATCTCCTTGCCCCGATCCCAAGTCAGCGATTTGGATTTGTATAGTTCCTGCGGCAATTTGCGGGCGGTCTTGATCAGAGCGTTGATCACGGTTTGCGTGTCTCTGCTGGGGGTCTTGACCAGCATTACGTAACGCGACTGACGCTCAACCAAGGTGGCAATCTGGGTCTGGCCGGTTTCACACAGCAAGTCACCCTCCCAGTGACCGGGCACCGCCCGATCTTCCACCGCAGCCGGCCGCTCGCTGATGCAAACCATATCCGGGATATGTCCATGATCGTCGGTTTTCTGCGTGTGATGGCGCGAGCGGCGCATGCCCCGCGTGCGCCGCAAATGCTCCAGCAACTCCTTCTTCAAGGCGCCACGCGCTTGGATGAAGAGGGTGCGGTAGATGGTCTCGTGTGACACGTTGAAGTTTCCGTCGCACGGATAAGTATGCTTCAGCCAGCCGGCAACTTGCTCCGGGGACCATAACGATTGGAGCTTGTCTGCCACGATGCACGCCAGGGTTCGGTTCTGGGCCAGCTTGCAGACCTTGGGGCGCAGCGCCCGATCCCAGGCGGCCCGGTCAGCCTGAGCGGCTCGGTAATGTTCCAGGCCACCATTGCGCTTGATCTCGCGGCTGACCGTCGAAGGCGATCGCCCGAGACGCAGCGCTATTGAGCGGACCGAGTGATCCGCCACCACCGCACGCGATATCTCTTCGCGCTCGGCCATCGTCAAGGCCAACTGCGAACGGCAACGCTGTGCTGGGCGTATCCCACCAGTTCGAGCAAGAATGTTACGTACCGACGTGTGCGCTCGGCCGAACAATTGCGCAATCTTTTCGAGCGACTCACCTTCGCGCCAGCGCTCCCACATTAAAGCCTTCTGGCTATCCGTATAGAAAGTCCGCGTTCGATATTTCATTTGCAACACTCCTTCTGCTGACCCAGAATCTAGCGTGTTGCATCGACCGGTTGAATCCGCAGGATGGAAGCCGACCTTGGTAGCCGATCACATGCATCGCACCATTCGGCAGGCCGCAGGCACGACTTGCCGGACGAAGACGTTGGTCGCCGAACGGGATCGGGTAATTGCGCTGAACTGAACGGCGGAGAAAGTCTCGATTTCTTCGCACAGCTGCGGACAGATCGCGTGGTCGGCGTTCCATCTGGTTGACACGTATCAATATCGATGTGCCCGCAGCTCCTACCATCATGCGTACAAGGCCATGCGGGATCGCGGGGAGATAAGTGGAAGCCCGCGGGGGAAGGATTTTATGTTCAATCAAATGGTTAGAGACGTGATGGAGCGTGAGAACGCTCTTACGCTGACGCCTGAGACCTCCGTAAGAAGGGCTGCAGAATTGATGGCAAAGAGGAAGACCGGTGCAGTCATGGTCGTCGAACACGACAGCCTGATCGGCATCTTTACCGAGCGCGATGCGTTGTTCCGGGTTATCGCGTCTGGGCTTGATGCGCGTACCACTCGATTGACCGAGGTGATGACCGTTGAGCCGCGAACGGTCGGCCCCAACGACTCGTACGGATACGCACTCGTGATGATGCAGGAAGGTGGTTTCTGCCACGCGCCAGTAATCGAGAGCGGCAAACCAATTGGGGTTGTCTCGTCGCGCAATGCATTGGACCCCGATCTTGAAGAGTTCGTGTCCGAAGCAAAGCGCCGAGAGCACATCCGTATTGGGCACTAAAGCGCTTGCGAGGCGGGACCGCGGGTCAACGGAGGCGTCCATGCACTTTGAAGCGTTTTCGTTTGGTTCCATCCGCATCGACGGCGTCACTTATGATCGCGACGTGGTGATCGACGGCGGGCACGTGCGCGAGCGCGACAAGAAACCCTCCAAGAGATATCGCGAGGCCTTCGGCCATACGCCGCTCTCCGTCGCCGAGGGAATTCCCTGGAAGTGCCGGCGGCTCGTGATCGGCACGGGGACAGGTGCGCTCCCGGTCATGGACGAGGTGAAGCGCGAGGCCGATCGTCGGGGGGTCAAGTTGCTTATCCTGCCGACCGCGGAGGCTATTGCGGAGTTGGAGGCGCACCCGAAGCGGGCAAATGCCATCCTGCATGTCAAGTGCTAGGCGGACTACACGCCTCCTAACGCTCCACTTCGCGCAGGAGGAAGAGCCCTACAGCTTGTTCGAGGCATGACGACCACCAACCAGGTCCCCGCAGACCAGCCTCCCGTCACGGGGAACGGCTTAGCAGTCCGACGCTTGATTTACGAACGCCCAAAGCAGACGTAGGATTTGGGAAGCCCCAGAGCAGACGGTGGTGACGGTCGCAGATCGGCCAAGGGACAACCATTCGGTGAGGGCGCACGCTTTTTCGTAAGCGGTCATTGAACGCGCGGGGAGGCAGTTGTTACCGTGGCCGCAGAGACGGCATCAAAGAAAAAAACCGCCAGCGAATTGCTCCCTAATGCGCGACGTCAGGTCATGCTTCACACGTCGCCTTCCAAGAATAGCCAGGTTGGCGAAAGGCCAGCGCAACAGATCAGGTGCCCGAACTGGTGATCCGCCGGCGCCTCCAAGCACTGAGGCCCACCAGCAGCGCCGAGCCGCTCACCGAGGCAACGCAAATCGGACTACTGGCTATCAACGAACCAATCCGTAGCAGTGCGTGCGGACTGCATTGCTCCACAAAGCGTGCCAGTTGTAGCACATGGTCCGAGGTAATGCGAGCTGCGTCGTCAAGCGAAATGGGCACTCCATTAAATCTCAGTCGATACAGCAGATGAGCAAACGCCCCGGAAGCAATCGTCACTATGGCAAGCGGTCCAACGGGCCGAATCAAACACTCGAGTAGCGTCGGGCGCAACGTTGCAGGCGCTTCGTTGTACAGCTCGGCAAGCAAATCGGGAATGTTGTGTGTCGAATTGCCTCCTGTCTCGACAGGCACTCGCCAATCGCCGGAAGCCCCAACTTGATTAATCGCTTTAGCAAATTCGTTGGTCATCACTGTACCTTCGCCTAAATATATCGCCATGTTACGAGAACTCGAATGCGGATGGCATCCAGCGAATGCATGAAACAACGTCGCCCATCGCTGTGCGGCGGCGTGCGCTGGCGATGAAGCCAGCTGCCCAGGTAAGCAAAATAACCTCTGCGCCTTGCAGGATCACGCGCACTCGCATGGCACTGTCATTCGAGAGCAGGCAGGCATAGGCGACAACCGCCAGAGTGGCCAACACCGCGGCCGATCGCAAGCAGTGATTGGAAGGCCGGAACCGGATGATGGGGCACCGAGAGGGATGTGGAATTCGTTTGTAGCGACATATGAGCCTCCGTGAAGCTGAAGTAACCAAACACGGCGCTACTTTGCGCCCCGATACTGAATGCAATCTGAAGCAGCGCGAGTCCGCGTTCAGGAACGATTCAGCTTCGACATCCGGACATCACGCGATTGGGTGACACTCGATGCATTGGGCATACGAGTTCTCCCTCCTTGAGCCTTTTTGCAGCTGTCGCGGCGGCAAGTAGACTCCAGGCATCGAAACGCCATTCGCTGAAGTTACACGGTCAGTATGTGGACGAGTGGATTATGTCGAAACTCGCTTCCGGCACCTACCTGCGCTGAACGCCCGCTTCCCTGTGGTGGAGCGTCAGCTTTCGAGCGATCTGGAATTCCGGTTCGGATCGACTGCCGGCGTCCAGCGTTTCTGAAAGCCGACATGTCGCAAAGTGTGGATGAAATGTAACGATAGGTGCGGGTTTCGGCCGAGATGGTATGGACGGCTGGCGCAGGGCTCGGATTTTTACACGGTTCCGTCGGGGACGCCTTCGTTCGGAAGAACGGTGAGCAATTCTGTCGGCACCGCGTCATCCATAATAATCGTATTACCCTCGCTCCAGGGGGCGTGTTGATAGTCGAACGCCTTCACAATTCGCGGTTTCACCACCTCGAAAAACGGGGAGATATCGAAGTCGCGGGGCGCGTACAGGCTATGGCTGCGTATACGCCACAATTCGCGAACCTGATCGGCACGCCCCGGATTACCGTCGTTCTTGCGCGAGATGATCGGTAGGACGGGATAGCGAACAGCTCCAAATGCCTGTGCAATTAATGTTGAACAAATTGCACGCGTCGGGTCCGCACTGCCGAAGGTGATCAGGCGCCGCCGAAGGCGCGCGGGTACCGGAAACCGCAGCAGGTAACGCGCCAAATCCATTACGTTCTTCAGGTCGTATTGATGACCGAGGCGCTGGACCACAAACTGAATTAGTAGTTCGCGGTCAGACTCGGTCAGGTTAACCGGGCGGCAGATACGCACGCGGAAGTTCTTGTACCGCGACAGCGGCACAGCGCGAACGCCTTCCAGTACGTCAGCCTCGATCAGCGTAGCGTCTTCGCCGGTAGTGGATGCAAGTTCGGGGCGCGGGCCGACATACAATGCCGCGTGCGACCACATGGATTGCGTCAGATACTTGATCGCCGCGCTCATGCGCGTGTTGCCTTCGACCAACAGCACATCGCCGGGGACCAGCGTGTCTGCTACGAGCTTGGCGTCGACGCTGCCGCCGCCAGGTCTGCCGATGGGCTTTGAAAGATAGATTGCGATTGCCCGTCCAACGGACTCGAACATGATTCCTCTATCGACGAATTAACGCGACAATCAATTGATTTCCGACTGGGGGTGCAAACGCTGATGCTATGCGAACTGACGGCAGTCGGCCAACTTCGGTCATCCAGCGGTTTGAATTGCCCCTGTTAAAACTGCCGTTCACAATAGGCTGGTTAGGGTCGACATGCGACGCGTTGGGTAGCACCACATCCCTCAGGTATAAGTGGCTCGAGAAATCGGCCAGTTCGGGAAACCGAACAAAAGAAGCCCCGCTTATCAAGGAGAGCTTTGGGGGTGCGTCTGCAGACAGCGGCGGCAAATACCGCCGGATGCCAACGATATCGTCAAACGGCGACGCCGGTAATAAAAATACCCGCCTTGGCAATCAGCGTCGAGGCGGCGACGATGGCCATGAGAGCGACGAAATAGGCCTTGTCTTCAGTTCCGCTAGACATAGGACGCACCTTTCGCATGGGTGATGCAAGAAGTGAAAACTACTGCCGTGTACGTTTGCACTATCGGCAGAAAACTCGGCTCCTTGAGCGAAAGAGGATTGACTTAGCAATCTTTCTTGTAATGCCGGTGCAACGTCGGATATGTAGGGCAAGAAGTTCGCTTTGCCTGTGCGATTTGTGCGCGGGTGGAAGCCAGCGAAACCCGTCCTGTATTGGACTTCCCAGAAGCAGACAGCCGCGACCGTCAGGTAAGGGTCGACGAGCGTCCGATAGGGCGCGTGTACGACGCGTCGGCTTTAGAGTACGGAACGGTCATTGGAATCCTCGCTGACTGTTTCCGTTCCAGTTCCACCCTTAACAATACTGGCGCAAAGTTGGCCTCCGTCCAATTACTCAGGAGGCAATCATGGAAAGCGTCAATCATGCAGCGCAGCGCGAGCCCCGGAACAAGGGGAAGCTGGTAGGGCAGAAGCCGCCGCTCAAGCTCAAGGAAATTTGGGCAATCCGGATTCGACCTCAGATGCAGGGCCGCAATCGAGAACTCGCTCTTTTCGAGGTGGGGATCGACAGCAAGCTTCGGGCCTGCGATCTAGTGAAATTGAAGGTTCGGGACGTCTGTCACGGTGATCACGTCAGCGCCCGCAGGCTCCGAGTGGGGTCGGTTCCATCCGATTCAAAGCGAAACAAGGTCACTCGCTCGCGGAGAAAACAGAGCACAGTCGGTTCACAGAATGGTGGGGCTCCTGCCACCTCTCGTACGACCTAACGCAGCCACATGCGACCCTCGACTCAATGATGGCCCTGGCATCTTGCGTGGAGTTTGGTGGCAGTTGGACTGTGGATAACTGTACTGTACAGAGCGAAGCGTGGACGGGGGACCGCTCTTATATGATCAGTTAAATCAATAGGTTGTGCGCGATGACTTGGCTACGAACCAAGGGGTCGTGGGTTCGAATCCTGCCGGGCGCGCCAAATTTCGATATCAGTTCAATGGCTTGCGAGCGGGAGCTTGCAGGCCATTTTTTTATGTTGTCCCATTGGACTCACATTCGGCTGCGAATGGGACAATTTGCGAGCGTATCGACTTGGGGCAAAGGGATGCGATTCGGGCGCCCTGCATTGTGCCAGGTCAGCGTGACGTCGGCGCACCCGCACCCACGAGGAGCTCGCGCACCAGGTGGACGCGACACGCGAGATTGCCTCGCGCGCACTAAAGCGGATAGAACTCAGTGGCGCGGTCGTATGCCGCGTCTCGATAACAGACCCACATTCACCGAGCCGAAGCAGATTGTCGCGAACGGCGGGTTTCGGGCAGCCCAATCAGGTGTAGGGCGTCTTACCCGATGACTTCTGGTGATAGTCAGCGCGGAAGCGCTTTCCTTCAAGGAAAATCCAAAGTCACCAAGTCGTGGTCACGCGACCAGTCGATTTTCGGTAGACGTCGCGGTCCGATCCAGCGGTAGACCCGCGTGCGGCGCTTGCCGCGAGTCGCCTGCCTAGACCGGGACAAGAAACTTGAGCGGGCTCGAGACCGTGAGCTACGGCCGCTGTCCTGTCAGCAGCAGTCATACGTTGCCGAAGAGACCGGTCAGAGGGAAAGTTCACTGGCGGCTACTTCCGGTCATGCGCCGCGACACTCAAACTAGCTCGTAAGCGGACCTTCGACACCGCCCCTCATGTGCTCGATGCAATGATGGCTCGGTCTATCCAAGCGTCGGACGCCAATTCCCGCGTGTATCAGGTCACAGCCGGCCATGCGAGGCGTCAATTTTCCTGCGCAAATGCTGCACCTTTCAATCATTTCGGGGCGAGTTCTCCGTACCAGTAGGCTGCTGTGACTCCGCCGTCCATGAGGAAGTCGCTACCGGTGATGAATCCTCCGTCCGGGCCCATAAGGAGCGCACCGACCGATGCAACCTCGTCGGGAGTACCGCCGCGCCCAGCGGCGCACGCCTCTATCATTCGCCGGTACCCTTCGCCGCGAGGGCCAGACAATTCGTCCCTGGCAAGCGGGGTAAAGATGATGCCGGGGCTGATCGTATTGACCCGTGCGCCGCGCTTTCCCCAGCGCACTGCCTCGGCCATCACACGCAGCGAATTCGCGCGCTTGGATATCTGATAAGCCAGGAGGGGGTCTTGCACCTGCCCCGGCTGGAGCATGGGGAGAGCAAGCAACTCGTCGGCGGGTGTTTTCGCAAGAGCGCTGTTTTGCTCGGCGGTCAATGCTGGCAAGCGGTGCCCGGACTGCGAAGCGATGACAACGCCAGATCCACCGCGCGCGATTACGTTGCCGAACTTCTCAAGTACAAGCGCCGTTCCGTATAGATCAA
>Ga0209517_10007165_pt1 | contig 13478 bp, 5 predicted proteins | sample PeaSoiMetSII2010_FD_187695 | JGI IMG/M metagenome (GOLD analysis project Ga0209517, IMG submission 187695) | Peat soil microbial communities from Weissenstadt, Germany - SII-2010 (SPAdes) (version 2) | ecosystem: Environmental > Terrestrial > Soil > Wetlands > Peat | place: Germany: Weissenstadt...
CCACATTGACCCGCACGAGTTCATTCTCGAGCGTGCTATCCGAGGCCTTGATTTCGGAAGGTGCAACGGGCTGTTTAGCCACGCCATGCACGTAATACGTGTTGTAGCCGAGGGCGGGAACGCTCGCTTTCACCAGAAAACGAACGGAATGCGTGTCGGGCTCCATGGCAAGCGTCTGCGAAGATACGACCTTTCCACCAGCGTCGCGAACTTCGATTCCCCGGGCTGTGGCCGCTAGCTGAACCACTGCTTCAACTACCTCTTCTCGCTGCCACGACAAAGGATTGAACACGACGAAGGGAACACCGGTTCCTGTGGTATTGATATGCGAGGCAATCTTTGACAAAGAGCCGTCCAATATGGCGTGCCCCGTGCGGCCAACGTTCTCCAGGTCTCGCTTGGCATCGAGATAATTCACGGCGATTCCGGAGCCGGGCATGATGTCGTGAAAATTGTCGAACAGCAAACCTTTCCAGCCTTGCTCAAATTCCGCCGATGGATAAGGGTTGCCGTATAACGTCGAGATGGCCGAGAACTTTTCGGCGTTGAGGAGCAATTCCTCCGTGTATCGGATACGTTTTTTCGTCTCCGCCTGAGTGGTGAGCACACCGCGGTGGTATTCGAAATAAAGTTCATCGCGCCACACCGGCACTTGCATGCTGGGGAGCTTTTTATCCAGATCATTGAAGAAGGCCGTAGCGGTGCTGAACTGTAGGTTTGGAAAGACCACGTCCGGCTTCATCCAGCGCGTCGCGGTGTCCAGCATCGATCGTGTGGGACCGCCTCCATGGTCGCCCACACCGTACAAATGCATCATCTCCGGATGCAGCTTGCCATTGGCACCCGTGCCGTAGATGGAGGGCATCCATACGGAGAGATCCTTGCCAAGTGCCGGCGGATCGATTCCTCCGGCGTAGTCATGTGGGAAATAGGTGAGCAGGCGGCTGCCATCGGGTGCTTCCCACCAAAAGAGCTTGTAGGGGAAGGTAGTGAACTCGTGAGCCCACAAGAGCTTTTGCGTGACGAAATAATCCATGCCGGATTTCTTGTAAATCTGCGGAAGTTGCCAGGTGTATCCAAAAGAGTCCGGGTTCCAGCCAATTTTCACGTCGATCCCAAATTTGTCTTGAAAGTAGCGCTTCCCGACAAGGATTTGTCGTACCAGGGATTCGCCTCCCGGCATGTTAAGGTCGGGTTCGACCCACATTCCGCCGATCACTTCCCAACGGCCTTCCTTGACGCGCTGCTCAATTTCCTTGAATAGATCGGGATACTTCTCTTCCATCCAGACGTAAGTGCGCGCGGAAGACATGGTGAACTTGAAATCGGGATATTCACGCATGAGGTCGAGTGCGCTGCGAAAAGTGTTGCGCACAACTTCGACTGTTTCCGTCCAGGGCCACAACCAGGCCATGTCAATGTGAGAGTTGCCGACCGCGCGAATGGTGAATTGCTTCAACCAGGGATCAAGGAGCTTGAGTTTTGCCTGAGCCTGGCGCAATGATTCATCGAACGCGGCTTGGTCACCTTTATCCAGCGCAGTCGGGTCGATGGTGTTGACCGCCGCTTCAAGCTGCGCCTGGCGCTCGGCTTGCCCCTCGGGGAATGCCGCCACGATGGGGCGCGCGGACAAGATTTCTTCCCGCAGGAGGGCGGGGTCCGGGCGATTCGCCGGGGCCTCGATGCGCAACTCGCTGCGGTAAATTCGAGTGTTCACGTTCGCCGCATCCACGCGCACCGCGATTAGGAATTTTTGGCCCGGCTGCGCGCTCTCGGTCAGCAAAATGGGTTGCTCGGTATCTTCGTCAGCCCGCTCCACAAGCGATCCGTTAGAAAACACGGAAATGGTAAGCGATTCTTCGCTCTCAATGGAGAGTTCAAGGAACACGCGCGACCCTTGCACCGCATAACCGTTGATCTTTTCCGGGATTTCGATCCAGCGGCGCAGCACGCGCGTCCCTGTGTTCCAACTCGCACCGGTGTTCACCTTCTGCCAATCCGAGTCATTCAGTGTGGGGTCTTCGGGATGCGGAAGATCGCTGTGAAACCGCCATTCGGGCAAAGAAAGAACGCTCAACGAGGCAAGGCGGTCCAGAATCGCACTTTGAGGGTCGGAAGATACATCTAAGGCTAGCACTGTGGGTGGCGCGGCTTGAGCAACGGTTCCAACCGTCCCCATTGCCAGCAAGGCCGCCATAGCAAACATAAAGAGTGCAACGGATCGAATCATAGTGCGCCCGCCTCTTCTGCCTTGGCATAGCAGTCCGCCAAAAGGCAAATCATTTCGTTACGATTCACTTCCACAACCTGCCAACCGAAAACAGTCTGTAAATTTCCCTTTATAGGAATGAGCGGTGTGCCACCGTGAGAGCGACGGGTGCCAAGTTGATGCTTCATCGGGTCCTGCACTAACTCAACTCACGGTCAAACGAGTGGGGAATGTGTCCACTTCCAGAATTGTGAATGAAAAAGAAGTCGCGCGGACACCTTACTTCCGATGCGCCTCCAAATTGTCTGAGGCCTTCTCGTCTGTCAATGCCCTCGCATGTCATTTCTCTCTTCCCGCTTAACTTACTCTAAGAACGACTGTTGCAGGCAATTCTTCCCGCCTGATTCGTGATGAATTATTGCGCGCTCCATCCGAGACAATCTCGCCCGCGGTCTAAAGCACGAAAGATTCTTCCGTCCTTGTACTTGTAACGGAGGGCAATGCGGCGGCTCCCACCACAGCATCGACAGTGTATTTCACTCGCGGGAACGATTACAGATAGTGACTCTGCGATGGGGTCTTCGCTTCCAGACCTAAAACCGAGGATTGGTTCACGTTCTATCTATGGTGCTTCAACTTCCAGCCAGGGGCCTGGCTCGAGCTTGGCTAGTAGTTCGACTTGTGGGTAACAGTACGCCACTGGTGTAACTAGAGTGCCTGTACTTTGCCAAGTCGCACCAGAAGCGCCTCGCATCCCGGGAATAATTGCCCTTACCGCCTATTATTTCAATTAGATAGTCGGGAAGGAAGAGATGACATCGAGGTGCATTGACCCGCAGCCGCCTCTGAGTCTATGAATGCGCCAATGGGCTTGGCCTTCGTGGTGCGGCTGGCCACAATCTTGACGTCATTCGTATCGATAAAGTTTGTTGGGGGTCTTAAATGAAGATTCTTGCTTCTCTCGTGAAGGGCGTTCGCCTATCTGTACGTCCTGCCTTGTTACCCATCCTAGCGCTGAGTCTTTTGCTGTTGGTATTCCCTGTCGGTCTCTGCGCACAGGGCCTTAGCGGCATCACGGGCACAGTCACCGATTCGACCGGGGCGGTTGTGCCCCAAGCAGAGGTGACAGCCACCAATAATTCCACGGGTGTGGCCACCCACGCGGTCACCACCTCGTTTGGCACCTACACCATTACAGACCTGATCCCCGGAACCTACAAGGTGACGATCGAAAAGTCCGGTTTCTCGAAACGCGTCATTTCGGGCGTCTACGTGGACGTCAGCCGGACCACCACGGCGGATGCAAATCTGTCCATGGGCATTGCAACGGAAACTGTTGAGGTTGTGAGCCAAGAGATTTCCCTGGAGACCACACAGCCACAACTCGGAACTGTCATTGAGAATAAAATTACCGAGGAAGTGCCGGTCATCATCGGCGGGGGGCCTGGCAACATTGGTGCGCGCGACCGGCAGATCGACGATTATCTTTTCCTCGCTCCTGGCGTGCAGGGCGGCGAGTTCAGCCACCGCATCAACGGCGGGGTGGATTATCAGAACGAAGTTATGTTCAACGGTGTTGTTGCCGGCCAATCGGAGACGCAAGGCATGCAGTCTAACATCAATCCTCCATTTGAAATGGTCAGCGAAATTCAAGTGTTGACCTCCAATTTTTCGGCGCAGTACGGGCTTGCGCAGGGGGTCGCATCGTATCAATTTGCTTCTGGCACAAACGTATTGCATGGAGATGTGTTTGAAATATTGCGCAATACGGTCCTGGATGCGGCCGGCGCCGCCCCGCCGGGCAGCAGTGCGGCCGGTAAGGGTCCAACTCCTCCCATCAACCAGCACAACTATGGATTCTCCCTTGGCGGCCCGGTCTGGTTCCCAAAGCTCTATAACGGGAAGAACAAAACGTTTTTCCATTTCAGCGCCGACTGGTTTCGCCAAAACATCGCTGATCAAGGAACGTATACCGTGCCGACGCCTGCGGAAGTCGGGGGAGACTTCAGCGGTTATGTGGATAGCACCGGGAAGCAGATTCCGATCTATGTCCCACAAGGATTTGTGGCCCCCGCGGGCTGCACTGCCCCTGCTCCTGGGAATCAGTGGCCGGGCAATGTCATTCCCACTTCCTGTTTTAGCAGCATTTCAGCCAGCCTTTTGAAACTCATCCCGGCTCCAAATCTTCCGGGCCTGACAAACAACGCGACTTCGCACATCGGAGTCTTACCAACGCGGCAAACGAATTGGGGTTTTTCGATCGACCACAATTTGACGGACAGCCAGAAGCTTCACTTTAGCTACTACCGCGATGAGTACAACTTGATCTCCTGCTGCAACAACGGCATACATGTGAACAATGAACTCTCTGGCATGGAGCAAGAGCCAAGGCTTGGTACCGGCGTGTTCCTCACCTATTCCAATGCAATTTCCTCCCATCTCGTGATGACGGCGGGATTCGGGTGGATGGGCGAAATCAACAATGAGCTCAATTCATTTCTCAACGTGAGCTTTCCAGGAGTCGCGAGCAGTACTGTGCTGCCCGCGATCTATTTCAATGCCGGACCACTTAGCGCACAGCCGTCATCCTGGGGCCTGAACGCCCATGGCGAGACCTTTTCCAAAAACCGCAAGTTGGGTCTCACCTTTGACAACAACTGGTTATGGACACACGGAAGGCACACCATGAATATCGGGTGGGAGATCCGGCACTCCTACCAGGATGACCATGAGTGCCAGCAATGCGGAGGAAGTTTCAGCTTCAGCAACCGGACGACAGCCGACCCAGCAAACATAGACACTACTGGGAGTGGATTTGCCAGCTACCTGCTGGGGTACGCCGACTCCTCCTATCGTCAGTTCGCACTGGAGACAAAGCTGCGGAACTTCTACGTGGCGCCCTATATTCAAAATGACATCAAGCTGAACCCGAAGCTCACTGTTAATGTCGGGCTGCGCTGGGATATTATGCGTCCGTTTACTACCGAAGCAGTTAGCGGACAGCCGGCCGACAACATCGTGTTCTTCAATCCGGCGATTGCCAACCCGGGAGCTGTCGACCCATCTGGCAATTCTCTGTTGGGTGCGGCCAGCGTGCTGGGAACGTGTGCCACCTGCTCTGGATTCAGTCGAGCCGATTTGAAGTGGACGCATTTCAGTCCGCGGCTCGGCTTCGCCTACCAAATCAACAAGAAAACGGTCGTGCTATCCGGTTTTGCGTTGAACTTCCTCGACGGCGGCGCTTATGAATACGGCAATAACAAACTGGCCGTTCAGTACGGCAGCCTGCTGGCGGGAATCACAAACGTAAATTCCTTCGGGTCAAACATTCCGGCCTATGGACAGTGGGACGGGAATCCGCTGGCAATCCCTCAAGCGGAACCCTTTAGCGCGACGTTGTTCAACTCGACCGGGGTGTTGCACCAGTTCGGTCAGGACCCTGGTCGATATCCCTACACGGAATCGTGGAATGCCGGGGTCCAGCGTGAGCTTCCGGACAACTGGTTCCTCTCGGTAGCGTACGTGGGGAACAAGTCTGACCACCTGCCTTCCATGTTGAACCCCCCCAACCAGACCAATCCCAAGTATTTGACGATGTTTTGTCCTAGTGCAAATCCGGCGGATCCCAACTGCCCGATGTCTCCGGGGTCTCCCAACTTCGCCTGGACTTCCGCAGTGTCACAGGCCGATCTCCAAGCTGCCGGGTTTGGTCTGTGCCCTACCGGAACACCGAGTGCGGGCCTCTACGCACCTTATTGTAACTTCATGAACGACTACGGATCAGGCGCTGGGCTGTCTCAAGCCCTGCTGCCCTACCCGATGTACAACCCCAGCGAATCCTGCGGGGGCCTGTGCAATCCATTCGATATGAATGGCACCGCGGTGTACAACGCCCTGCAGCTCCAGGCCCAGAAGCGCTTTTCGAGAGGCCTGAGCTTCCTGGTCACCTATACCCTGTCCAAGACGATGTCCAACACGGACAGTGGTTTTGCCAGCTTCAATTGGGGTTCAGAGAACAAATACAACCAGAAATCGGAATGGTCCATCGCCGGAAATGATCAAACCCACCTCCTGAACATCACGACGGTGTACGAATTGCCGATCGGGCCTGGGAAGAAGATCCTGAATAAAGGCGGAATCGTGGCGAAGAACCTGGTGGGAGGCTGGCAGGTCAGTGGCGTGTTCCAATACGCGAGTGGCACGCCGATTACCATATTCGCCAACAACAATGATCCTTTCCTGAATGGCCTAAATCGCGCGAACTATAATCCCCAAATCCCCTTGAACGTCAACTACAACAACTATTACAAAGGCATCGCAGTCTTCAACACAGCGGCATTCTCCGATCCAGGTTTTACACAGGGGAATGAACCGCGCAACCTGGGCAATCTGCGCAACCCGTTTAGTTCCAACGAGAATCTGGCCCTAGCCAAGCACTTCTTCTTTGGTGAACGGGTAACGGCGGAGCTGCGTGTCGAGTTCTTCAACGTCCTGAATCGCATGCAGGTGTGTGGTCCGGACACCGGCGTGGCAGACGGCGCCAACAACTTTGGTTTTGTGAGTCCCAACGGAGTTGGCGGCAGCAATGCCTGCCAGGGAAACACACCGCGACAAGGGCAAGCCCAATTCAAGGTCAGTTTCTAGCCCCCCTCGCAGCACGCTCGGGCAGGTGCACTCAAGCGCGGACCAAGAACACAGCCGGGACGTTGAGTCCCGGCTGTATCTTTTCCAATGGAGGAACCGATGGCGAATGCTCAGCGCAAGCGTGTCCCCATTGACACGGAAACGCCCATCTCCGAAGATTCTTTGTGCGACCTCGATGGAAAGTTCGGTTACGCCCCGCCCTTGTGATGGCGCCAAGTAAGTTCGTCTGCAGTTTTCTCCCTGCCGTCACCCTCGCACTTTGGTTTTCCGTTTGCCCTTCTCAAGGGCAAGCCTCATCTGATACTCACCAACGCCCTGGCGGTTCCTCAAGCGCCGCCCAAGGAGCGCCCGTACAAGAATCAGAGCAACAGGATGCGATTCTCGTGGAGGCGAGAGCAGAACTCGAGAAGGGAATGGCAAGCGACTCGGAGCACTTGGTGCGCCAGTATCTCGAGGGTCACGCGAATGCTGCACAAGCCCATTTTCTGCTTGGATATATCCTTTTCCGGGAGATCCAAGAGGAGGCGAAACATCATGCGCAGGCGGCGGATGCTAAAACTGTTGAGCTTGGGGCTTCGCAATTGTCGTTCAAGGAAGAAAAGGCCAAGGCTTCCCTGGCGGAATTCACGGCCGGCGCAAAATACAGCAAGCCCAGTGCGTTTGATCTCAAGATTGTCGCGCTGGACTACGTTTTGCTGGGCGATTACATGGACGCAGACAAATGGCTCACGCGCGCGCTCCAGAGGAACCCGCAAGACTCCGAGGATTGGTACTCACTGGGCCGGATAAAGTACAACGAGAACAGGTTCGCTGAAGCGATCACCGCCTTTGAGCGTTGCCTGAATCTGGACGCGCGCAACGTGAAGGCCGAGGCCAATATCGGATTGTCCTATGCGGCTCTGGGCCGGAACGATGAAGCGATCGCCGCATATCAACAAGCCATCGCCTGGCAGGCCGATTCGCCGAACAAGAATTCCGAACCCTTCATTGACTATGGTGACTTGCTCATCGAAAGGAACCGGCCCCAGGAGGCGGTACCGCTCCTTGTACAAGCTGTTCAGATTGACCCCAGCGAGAGGCGCGCGCACGAAAAGCTTGGCAAAGCCTACGTGAATCTGAAACAGCTTGCGCTGGCACAGGCCGAATACGAGGCTGCAATTGCGCTGGCACCGGGCAACGCCCGCTTGCATTACTTGCTCGGCCAGGTTTATCGCAAAGAAGGGTTCATCGACAAGGCTAAGCTCGAATTGGAACGGTTCCAGGCTCTGAATGGAACCGCGGCCCCGGCTGGGGCTCCCCAGCCCTGAAGCGCCGCACGTCCAAGGAACTCGACCGAGAAAGTCTCCGCAGCGGCAAGCGCCAGTTGGGGATACTAACGTCTTGCAATCAATTGGGTGGCGCTGCTGCCTTTTCCTGCATGAACTGCTTCGCCCGCTCAGTTGTGGATGTGCGGGCGCTTTCTTCCAGTTTACTGAAGAGCTTCATTTCCGCCTGAGCTTGCTGTGTTTTTCCCAGGGCACGGTAGGCCTTAGCGAGTACGAAGTGAATGGAAGGTTCGGCCGGGTCGGCCTTCTCGGCAATTTCAAGCTCCGCCACCGCCTCTGCCGGTCGATCAAGATCCAGGACGACACGCGCTCGGTCTACCCGGGCCTGCATCAGATTGGGACAGAGGGCCAAAGCCTTGTCGATTTCGGCAAGCGCTTGTTCGGGCTCCGCGTGCTCATCCACCAGGATATTGCCGATTTTCCATCGCGCCTGGCAATTCCATGGATCGTTTTCAAGTTCCAACTTGAATTGCTCGATGGCAGGTTCCAACATCTTCAGCGCCCAATAATCGTTGCCGAGCAGGTAATGCGTGCCGGGCTGGTGTGGCGCCAGTTCGACGGCCTTTTTGTATTCCAGCAGCGCTCCGTCATGATTCTCCATGCTTTCCATCATTTCTCCGGATATCTCGTGTGCCCACACGGAATTCGGATCAATGGAATTGAGCTTGATTAGCGCCTCTTCGGATAATTTCATGTGCACCTTGCCCAGCAGGTACCAGATCTCAGAGTTATTTGGCTGGCGTTGGGCGAGTTTGCGCAGATGGTCCGCGGCAAGGGTCAATTCATCAAGTTTGATCAGGTCATTTGCCAGGAAAAGCTCGGCATTGTCATCCTTTGGATTACTACGCAGCGCCGATTCCAATGCCGTACGCGCCCTCGTGTATTCTGCCATTTCATAGAGCGATACGCCCAGAAGGGCGGATGCCGAAGGCATCTTTGGATCGATTTTTAGCCCCTTTTCAAGGACAGCAGCGGCCTTCTGGTACTCCCGCTCCTTGATGTAGAGAGCGCCGAGATTGTTATAGGCAGCTCCCAATCGTGGCGATATTTGCAGAATTGCTTCGTACTTTGTGCTGGCAGCGGTTAGGTCGCCGGCGGCTTCCGCGGCCTTGGCCTCGGCATAGAGCTTCTCCACCTGGGTTTCCGGCTCCGATTGGGGGGCAGCAGACGGGGTGTAGGCAAGGCACGCCAGCAGTACAAAAACCAGGGCTTGCAACATTCTCCCACATTTAGAAAAAAACTCATTCCTTGATGCAAATTGAGTCATTTGAGACCGGATTCTATCGCATGCTCCGGGCAAGTCAATGCATCGGCATGTCTTTTACTCCTTCCCGGCTTTCCTATTGGCTGTTAAGCAGTTAGCCGGAGTCGTTCCTCAAATCCCCGGGACTTGGAGGCGCACCGCGAGGGCGCCGAATCGGTTACAGTTGGTCTTGCGCGTCCATACCTCAAGTGCTACCCTTCCGCAAATGCAGTTGGCTAGGGTGGTGAGTTGTGCCGTTCAGCACTGATTCTATCCGGACCCGGAGCTTCGGTGTCTTCGAAGTAGACTTGCGCGCCGCCGAGCTTCGTAAGTTCGGAATCAAAATCAAGCTGCAAGAGCAGCCTTTCCAGTTGTTGTCCCTTCTCTTGGAGCGTCCGGGAGAACTGGTGACTCGTGAGGAAATTCGCCAGGCACTCTGGCCGGAACACACCTTCGTTGATTTTGATCGCAGTTTGAATAAGGCCATGACCAAACTTCGCTCGGCACTGGGGGACTCTGCCGGAAACCCCAGATACGTCGAGACAGTACATCGGCACGGCTACCGTTTTCTTTTCCCCTTGAATGCCATTGGCAAAGGGAATGGCGAATTGCATGGCAGGACGAGTCAGAATTCTGTAGAGCCGGCTCACGCAGCCTTTCGAACCGATTCGCCTCCGCTGGGCTTTAATGCCAGAAATCTGGGAAAGACATCCCACGGTAGTAAGTTGTGGACTCAAAGGTTTTCATCCTCTTCTCTAGTGTTGGCATCGACTTTCATCGGCGCTTGTGGGGTATTGGTTCTGGGCGTCTACCTCTGGTTCGCTCATCCGAACATTTTCGGGAACAGTTCGAGCCTCGTAAGCCCTCGCCGATCCGTGGCCGTTCTGGGATTTCGCAACCTTTCCGGAGATCCAAAGGAAGCTTGGCTTTCCACTGCTCTTTCGGATTGGCTGACCACCGAGCTATCGGCCGGCGAACAGTTACGCACACTGCCTGCGGAAAATGTTGCGCGTATGAAGATGGAACTTGGACTGCCGGAGCTCGACAGTCTGAGCCGCGAAACCCTTGGGCGAATTGGCAAAACCTTGGGAACTGACCTGGTGGTTCTTGGCTCCTACGCCACGCTGGGAGATAAAGGAGGGGGCCAAATTCGGCTCGATTTGCGGTTGCTCGACACGCGTACCGGAGAGACCGTCGACGCGCTTTCGCACACGGGCACGCAAACGAATCTCTTCGATCTGGTTTCCCGTAGCGGCGAGCATCTCCGAGCGAAGCTCGGTGTGCGTTCAGTGACGCAAGAGGAGGCCGCGCAAGTCGCTTTTGCCCTGCCTTCCAACCCGGAGGCAGCACGTCTCTACTCCGAGGGACTGACCAAACTGCGCGTATATGATGCACTCGCTGCTCATGACCTTCTCACCAAATCGATTGCGGTCGAGCCGGATTTTGCGCTTTCACACTCAGCGTTGGCTTCTGCATGGGCACGACAGGGTTACGACGAAAACGCGAAGGCGGAGGCCAAAAGGGCATTTGATTTGTCCGCCCACCTTTCCCGCGCAGAACGTTTGCTGGTTGAGGGTAGATACCGCGAGGCCACGCTCGATTGGGAAAAGGCGATTGAGATTTATCGCGCATTGTTCGATTTCTTCCCGGACAACCTGGATTACGGTATTGCGCTCGCTTCCGCTCAAGTCAGTGCGGGTAACGGCAAGGCTGCTCTGGCCACGGTGGCGGCTCTGCAGACTCTCTCTCCCCCTATTGGCGACGATCCTCGGGTTGACTTGGCGGAAGGCAATGCCGCGGAGTCGCTGGGCGACTTTAAGAGGATGGAAGCAGCTACGGAGCGAGCCATGCGTAAAGCGGAGGCCTCCGGAGACTCCTTGGTAGTGGCACGGGCCAAGCTCGATCAATGCTGGGCTTTCGAACACCTCGGCGCATTTGACAAAGTTCAAGAAGCGGTCGAAGAAGCCAAACAACTCTTCACTGTTGCACATGATCAACTGGGTTATGCCAATGCTTTGACCGTGGGGGGCATTGCCCTGGAGGACCAGGGGGATTTTCTGGGTGCAAAGAAGGATTACGAAGCTTCTCTGGCGGTTTATCAGGCCACGGGAGGCAAGGTCAGCGCCGCCAGCGCTTACGATAATATTGGGGATATCCTGCTGTATACGGGTGATCTGGCCGGAGCTCAACGAAGCTATGAGAAAGGATTAAGAATTTATCGAGAGATTTCCCTCCCAGGCGGAGTGGGGTTGGTGGAGGCTGGATTGGGTGAAGTCTATCTGGCTGCTGGGAGGCATATCGAAGCGAGAAAGATGTTTGAAGACTCTCTTGCGATCTGCCGGCAGATCGGCGATCGCAACAAGGAGGCGGCTGCGCTATCAGGCATGGGAAGAACCCTCCGGCTGGAAGGTGACTTTCAGGGAGCGCAGCGTCAGGAAGAGGAAGCTCGCACAGTTTTTGCAGAAATTGGGGATAAGGCCCAGGAAGCCCGCGAGGTTGTCGCGCTTGCCGATCTGTCTCTGGACCGGGCCAACAGCGCTGAAGCGATCGCGGCTGCTCGCCAGGCTGCGAGTGTCTTCGAGCAAACAAAAACCATCAGAGACGAAGCTATGGGAGATTTGATCCAAGCTAAAGCACTGCTGATGGAGGGTAAGCATACCGAAGCAGACGTGTACATTGAGCGAACCACAAAGATTGCCCAATCTTCGCACGATCGGGAATTGGAACTGCAGGCGAGGCTGATGAAAGCCCGCATTCAGGCCGCTTCCAAAAATGCCGCGGATGTGAATAAATCCATCAGAGGCCTCGACGGAGTCCTTGCTGAAGCACAGGCAGGTTCGTTCGAGGCGATTGCCTTGGAAGCGCGCTTGGCTCTGGGAGAGATTGAATTGAGCTCCGGCAATCACGCCGCTGGCCGTGCCCAGCTCGAGAAGCTGGAAAAGGATGCCCGTAGGGAAGGCCTCCAGTTGGTAGCACGCAAGGCTGACGCGGCTCTGCATGTCGGACGAGATCGCGCAATGGGCACACAGTTTCAGGACCAATGAGCTGCGACCGCTAAGTAACTGCAAATAAGTGACATAGCCTGCCTGGGAACAATTCTTCATGCGAGAGTTTGCGAATCCCTATTGAATCGAAATCCGTTCCTGTTTCATGCGAAAATAACTCACGATGGGACCTAAAATTCCGATTCGATGGCGGGAGGGATTTCATACTCTGCCTCATTCCGCCGCCCTTTGCTGGCTCTTCCTCGCGATGTTTCTCGGCAGCATTTCGATGCCGACCGCTGAAGCCCAGGAACCTCCTCCCACCCCAGCCGCAAGCCAAAGCGGAATGAGCACCGGCAGCCCACATGCCCCAGTGAAAGATGCGTTACAGCGGCCGATCACAGCGGGAGGCTTCGTGGACGGAGCGCCGGTGATTTTTGTGGACGTCACGCGCGCAGCAGGATTGGACAAGTTTCATCACCGGTCAGGCTCGCCAGAAAAGATGACTATTCTCGAGACGCCCGGTTCAGGCGTGGCTCTCCTGGACTACGACAACGATGGCTGGCTGGACATTTATCTTGTCAACGGGTCGACCACGGCGGCCTTGCGCGGCAAGGAACCCGCGCCACGCGCCATGCTCCTTCACAACAATCACGATGGAACATTCACCGACGTGACGGATAAGGCCGGTGTAGCCAATGAACGCTGGGGTTTTGGCGTTGCCGTCGGCGATTTCGACAACGACGGTTGGCCGGATCTCTACGTGACGAATTTCGGCAAGAACCGGCTGTATCACAACAATCACGACGGGACGTTCACGGATGTGGCGGAAAAAGCGGGCATAGCTCTTGGAACCTGGTCGACCGGAGCTACCTGGGGAGACTACGACCACGACGGTTACTTGGACCTGTTTGTTCCGGGTTACGTGAAGTTCGACATCGACAATCCCCCGATGTCGGGAAAGGGGGATGTGTCCAGCGGGGTTTGCCAGTTTCGCGGCGTCGAAGTTATGTGCGGACCGCGAGGACTGCCTGGCGAAGTGGACCACCTCTTCCACAATAATGGTGACGGAA
>Ga0209517_10007167_pt1 | contig 13474 bp, 16 predicted proteins | sample PeaSoiMetSII2010_FD_187695 | JGI IMG/M metagenome (GOLD analysis project Ga0209517, IMG submission 187695) | Peat soil microbial communities from Weissenstadt, Germany - SII-2010 (SPAdes) (version 2) | ecosystem: Environmental > Terrestrial > Soil > Wetlands > Peat | place: Germany...
CAAGGGCGACGAGGGAACGGCTCAGGTCATCGATTTGTGTCGTCATGGGACATCTCCATCGGTTTATCCAGCGACGATGGTGTCACTCCCTCGCCGCCCGTCCCATAGCTTCTCCAGATTCCGTGCGGGCTTGAGATGTGATTCAAGCTATGTGCTGGGATAGGGGGCCAGCACGGATGGCACGACCCTTTTCGGGTGATCTGCGGGAGCGGATCGTGGAGGCAGTTGAGAGCGGGGCATCGCGGCGAGCAACGGCCAAGCAATTCGCGGTGAGCGTAAGCTGCGTGATCAAACTGCTGCAGCGCTGGCGGCTGACCGGGACAGTGATGCCGGGGCAGATGGGCGGGTGGAAAGAACACGCGTTGGCAGAGCACGAAGCGGTGGTGCGCGCTTTGGTGGCGGCCGGCGCGGACATGACGCGCGACGAGCTTCAAGACGCCCTGGCGCGCAAGGGCATCCATGTCGGGCGTTCGACGGTCTGGCGCTTTCTGGATGCGCGCGGCCTGACGCTCAAAAAAAGACGCTCCACGCCGCCGAGCAGGGCCGGCCAGACGTCGCTGCCGCACGGGAAGCTTGGCGCGCGCGCCAGCCGGCGATGAACCCGGCCCAGCTCGTCTTCATCGACGAGACTTGGGCGACCACCAACATGACGCGGCGTCTCGGGCGCTGCCCACGCGGCCAGCGCCTCGTCGCCGCTGTGCCGCATGGCCACTGGAAAACCTCGACCTTCGTCGCAGTTCCTGGCACCGACCCTTGCCCCCGGCGACATCGTCATCATGGACAATCTCGGCTCGCACAAGGTCTCGGGCGTGCGCCAGGCGATCGAGGCGCGCGGTGCCAGCCTGCTCTATCTGCCGCCTTACAGCCCCGATCTCAATCCGATCGAGCAGTCCTTTGCCAAGCTCAAGGCCCTGATCCGAAAAGCTGCCGCGCGCACCCGCGAAGCCCTGTGGAACTCAATCGGCGACCTCATCAAGCGCTTCACCCCAGATGAATGCGCCAACTACTTCGCCAACGCCGGATATGTGATACCTAATCGGAATCCGCTCTAAGCATGAGCGCATGAACGCGGGCGTCAAGGATCATCAGATTTCAGACCGAGACAGCTACTGCGCCACACGCCTGGGATCAGGGGCCACTACGAGACGTATCTCGCCAGGACGACGGCCAAGGAACTGACACAGGCAAGAAAGAGCCCCGTCTCAAGCCGGCGGGGCTCTTATCACGCCGCACGCTTGGGGGGCCAGGCGCTCCGGCGCGGTCTCCATTCGCTCGCACGTTTGAGTTATGTGCGGTCGCCGTAGTCCGCGCTGGGAAACAAAAGCTCTGGACTACGTTTGAACAGTACCATGAAGCTTTCCGAATTGATCTGGAAAAGCCCCGTCCAGTGAGAGGGCTCGATCTTCAATCGCCGTCAGGATCATTCATCCGTTTCGGCTGCCGTTCTTGCGCCAGCCGCGATTCAATGAGTGACTAGTCGGGTCGGTCGGTCTTTTCCGAATGATGTGAAGGTCACGCTCATCGCGCGTGCCGATGACAGTGCGCTCGACCGCCTGGGCTACCAGAAAATCTGTCTCGCAGTCTCGACATTTGACCTTCGCGCGACGCCCGCGTGGCGTCGGCCACTGAATCAACACCCTCCTGCCGCAGCTCGGACAACGAATCTCGATGTGATCTCTCTGCATTGCGGACTCCCAGCATGCCGCTGTGCACCCAGGCGTCCATGCCAATCAGACGGGGCGGCAGGCCGGCAATCAGCACGGTTTACTGGAGTTAACGGGCTAGGTCGCTTATCGCATCGGCGCATTTATCGACCGCACCTGGTGCAGGAGCGTCTTCTCCCTGCATCGTTGCCATTTTTTCGTCAGCGACAAACTTTTTAATGGCAGTGCCCTTATCGCTATACGATAGTGCTTTAAACTCCGCGAGCTTAGCCGTTGCATCTGGTCTCTGCTGAAATCTCACCGTGCAGATGCTTGCCCTTAAAGCAACGAGTTCTTTTGCGCCCTGCTCTCGTGCCCGCTCCACGACCCCTTGGGTCGTCAACCATCCCAGCGACGTTACGACGATTATCGTAATCGCACTTGCGATCACAGCGCTCCAAACGATGTCTTTGGCCCTCTTGACCGTCGCTTCACGACGAAGCCGCTTTCTCTCCGCCGCATTTCTTTCGGCATCCCTTTCTGCCCGCTTTCTTTCGGCATCTCTTTCTTCTGCGGTGACCATCTTCACCTCCCAGATCCGTGACGTGCCCCATTTGACGCGCCAGAGTTCGTAATAGGTGCACGATGTCGGTTTAGCCGGGACAATCCCCGGATGGATGACCTCCATCACGAGCGACATGCGAACGGTCCGCCCTCAGGGGCGAACCCTCCGAATCAGGTAGCCTCATAGCTTGGGCGTTTAGTACATGGGACTGCCTCTGGGCATCCGCAATGGGCTTACAATAATTGCCAAATACCACATTGTTCCAACACCACAAAACGGAGGAATTTATTATTGAAGGCGGAGCGGCTCATTGGCTCAATCCGGCGAGAATACCTCGACCATGTCGTGGTGATCGGCGAATCGCACCTACGGCGCATGCTCGCCGCCTATGCATTTGTCCGCGTCACCAGCAGCTCTCCGTTTCTCAACGAGCGCCAACGCGGAGTGGCCCGAATTCTGCCAGAGCCGTCGGTCTCCTATTATTTCAAGGCGAGACGGCGAAGTGTTGCGCACGGCGATCTGCTCTTCGCTGCGGCGCACACGGCGGCTCACGGCTTCGAGAAGTTTTCCGCCGATTTCGCCGTCCGGGTGGTGTTTTACGGTCCCCAGAAATAGCAGCTCTCGCGCTGTCGGGGTCAATCAACGTTGTTTCGGGTACAGCCATGAACGCACTCGTGGTGACTGCGCTGAGCGGGAATCTCTCGACGCCCCAATTCTTGCAAGCTGCCGATCCGAAGGGTTCCATTCATCAGTTTCAGGCATCCGGTCTTCTATAGGTACCGAGCATCCGATCCCAGAAGAAATCGATCACCGCGAAATTGCTGTCCGCGTGCCGGTGATGCGCGAAGTGAAGTTTTTGCTTGCGTCTAAACCATGTGAACCGCTGAAACCGCGAGCCCTCTACGTGGTATTCCTTGTCGAAAAAGACGTGCGCGTAAAAGGACGCCGCGCATGCGATTGCCTGAACCACGAAGAGATCGACCGGCAGTACGAAGTATGTAGACGCTCCGACCAGGAACACAGGAATAAAGAAGAAGGGCGTATTGTTGCCTTCGTCGCCGAGGTACGTCGGTTAGGCGAGATGATCCTTGGAATAGTAGGCGTGATGGAAGTTGATGTGATTACGAAAAAACTTGCCGCCCATTGGATGGTGGCCGAGCTTGTAGTGCATCAGCGTCTGCGCAAATGACATGACTAAATGCGTAGCGACGGCGGTGATGAGAATTAGTGGAAGTTCCCGAAGGAGCGGCGATACCGTCTGGTACATCATCCCTTCCTCCGGCTTAAGCAGCCAAACGCCCACGAAACTTACTGGGATATCGTGGCTGCGCCCCGCGACGTTGCAGACCAGCCTTCCCACGTGGCCGCTTCGTAAGAGCCCTGGTCGTTGTCATTCATCACCGTTTTCCAGGTCGCGATTTCTGGACACTCCCGTCCCATTTGCTCAATGTGCCGCTGAATCGCGAAGATTGAGTCTTTGTCACAGGCCACGGCGATCCTTTGGCCAGTGTCCGCGAGGATGTGCATCTCCACGTAGCGGCCATCCAAATAGGCAGCGAGCTCCATTGAGACGGCGCGGTATCGGATTTGCGGAGGCGGGATGCTCATCGCGGGATCTCCTTCTGGTGGAGGAAAACGCCAGCCTCCGTCTGCTTTCTTTCTCACGAGAGTGCTCGAAAAGTCGCGCATACCGCGGCCATCACGATGATGGCGATTGGAACGGCGATGGAGGAACCAACCATGCTTTCATCGCCCACCCCCCGCTAAGAGATCTCCGGCGATTCCGCCGTAGCAACGTGATCCTGTGTCTTCGGCTTCCAAACTCGCGCGAGACGCCTCGCCTTCGCGATCTGCGCGGGCGTCATACGCAAGGACACCCGCTCGTACGCCGATCGAGCCCTCTGGCGATGAATGCCGCTCAAATTCGTGGCCGCCAGGAGGAACCAGGCATAAGCCTTTACGTAGTCGGCCGGTGCTTCCGGCCCGTGGACATAGATCTCAGCGAGCCTGACTTGAGCGCGCGGCAACCCTTGCTGGGCCGCGCGCCGCAACCATTTGATAGCTCCCGTACGGTCGCTGCCGGCGGGATGATTGTTGTCATCCAGATCGTTGTCGTACAGGACACCGAGATTGAACTGCGAGTTGGCGTCGCCCTTTTCGGCATCGAGAAGCAAGCGCCTCATGGGGCCATTCATGGTGTCGCTCCTTAACGTCTGCTTGCCACCCGCCAGGACCGGTCCTAATTCCTTGCGACCGGGCAACCAATTATTCGGGACTTCTATAAATGGTCATAGAACAAGTTGATAACAAGGAGAGCAGGCAAAATGTGCTTGTCCCCGGACGTACTTACCCTGCCCCTTTCTTGCACGATGGTGCGGCGATACCGTCCTCGCATGATCGATGACCCCGACATTTGGCGAGCGGCCAGTCTCCTGGTGCAGCGCCACGGCCATGATGCGGCCCACGTCGCGGCCCGGCGCGCGGATGGAGCTGCTCAACCATGGCGATGTCGAGGGTTATGCAGTTCGGGTGCGTAGGATTTGGATGTGACACTTTGAGACGGGCCCCAGCCCATAAAAGCCGATTTCGTCAGCTTGTGGCACATCCCGGAAGCGCACCCCGCGGCCAGTGACGGCCGCTTACTGGTCTGAAGCGGACTCAGGCACCGCCGCCCCAATCTGGGCAAGTTTCTCCAGGAAGCACTGCGACATCAGCCATGGCGGCGGATCGTTTGGGCGAACTCTCGGTGGCAGAGTAGCCAATACCTTTCAAGGTTGGCACGATACGGAATCCGAATTCGGCTTCAACCTATTGAACGAGGCACTCAAAGTGGCCAAATAATGCAGGCCAAAGGCTCGTAGAGCCGACAGTGCTCAGGACAATCCGAAAGCTCGTCAAGCGTGGCAAGAAGGCACTGCGGGAAAAGCGCCGAGACAGCCGCTGGTCGAGGCTGGTGTCAGCGGGTCGAAAGCTTCTCGCCACCCACGATTACGACAAGGTCTCGGTCTCAATGATCACGGCAGAAGTTGGCTGCTCCGTCGGCGCTTTCTATGGACGCTTTACCGACAAGGACACGTTCTTGCGGTTCTTGATTAGCATGACCTTTGACACTTCGATAAGAGCCGCGGACCGTGATCTGGGCGCAGACCACTGGCGCGGCACATCGGGCGCGACTGTGGCCGGTGCGATTGTCAGACACGTGGTGGGGCAGGCTCGTGGCGAGAATGCCGGTGTCTGGCGCGCGGCCGTGAAGCTCGGACGAACCGATCCACGGCGTCGAGAGCGCTCCTTTCCTATCGGGACAAGGTTACGGAAAAAGCCACGGTGCTGCTTTCTCATCATCTGGCCAAAAGGAGCGGTGCCGAAAAATCAATCAACGCGGCGATGCAAATCGTGCATGGAACCGTCATGGATGTGGTCCTGCACCAACAGGGCCCCTTGCAGCTTGATGGTGACGCCATGATTGATGCGCTGACAAATGTGATGACCGGCCATCTCGGCCTGAAAGGTGAAAGCGGGGTCGCCAAGGGCGATCATGGACGGCTTGTACCGAAGAAAGAGACGCCGGCACCCACCGTGATAGCCTCAAGACGCAGGCGACATATCCTATGATTCTCGCATCACGCTACCGCGCCAGAACCGCAGGAACGGCAAAATCGCCCGCCTACCCCGAGTAAGTGATTGCGAGCACGGCTGGCGCTTGCGACGTGGTCCTGTGGAGGTATAGTCGGATGGGTGGCTGACTTGCGCCGGAATCAGCAGCTCGCTCGTCACCCCATGTGCCGCTCTGCAGCACATAATTGTTGTGCGAATATTTTCACGCGGCTCGAGCCTGGTGGCTCGACGGCCAATTCCGGAGTAGGCGCGATTCCAGCTCGTTGACGGCAGCTTCGGCCGGCTTCTTCTCTTCCGTTCCCGGCGTGTCGGGCTCCTCTGGATCGTCGTTTGCAGCGTGGAGGGTTGGCATGCGACGGGCCCACGTTTGCCTCCTCTTAGTTTCCATGAACAGTGGTGCACGGCCCCGGCGATCTCGGGCCAATGCAAGTGCTCAGACACATTCTGTCGATTCACAACGGCGTTCGTTTGGACCGCGTCCGTCGCCTCTATACTCGCCAAGCTCGACAGGATGCGTGAACCGTCCGTTTGAGTCAGAGCACCTAACACAGCAAAGCCGTCCGCTCGCATTGAATAAATCGCGAGTGAACTCCAGTCCCCTCTCAAACCTATGATCTCAGATATCGAGAAAGCTGCGCAGCTTGTGCGAGCGGCTCGGGTGCTTGAGCTTGTGGAGCGCCTTGGCCTCGATTTGTCGTATGCGCTCGCGCGTCACCGAGAACTGCTGGCCGACCTCCTGCAACGTATGGTCGGTGTTCGTGCCGATGCCGAAGCGCATGCGCAGAACGCGCTCCTCGCGCGCGGTCAAGGATGCCAGTGCCTGAGCAGCGGTCCGGCGTAGGTTGGCCTGGACCACGGCGTCGATCGGCATTACCGCGTTCTCGTCCTCGACGAGGTCGCCGAGGTGGCTGTCCCCCTCGTCACCAATCGTGGTTTCCAGGCTGATCGGCTCCTTGGCGACTTTCAGAACCTTGCGGACCTTCTCCAAGGGCATGCCGAGCTTCGCGGCGAGATCCTCGGGAGTTGGCTCCCGCCCGATCTCGTGCAGCATCTGGCGGCTGGTGCGCGCGAGCTGGTTGCTAAGCTCGATCATGTGCGAGGGGATGCGGATAGTGCGCGCCTGATCCGCGATCGAACGCGTCATCGCCTGTCGGATCCACCAGGTGGCGTAGGTCGAGAACTTGTAGCCGCGGCGGTACTCGAACTTGTCCACCGCCTTCATCAGGCCGATGTTGCCCTCTTGGACGAAGTCAAGGTACCGGAGACCCCGGCTCTTATATCTCTTGGCGATCGACATAACGAGACGGAGGTTCGCCTCGACCATCTCCTTCTTGGCCCGGCTGGCCTCGCGCTCGCCTCTCTGCACGGTGGAGACGATGCGGCGGAACTCCGATGGTGGCAGGCCCGCCTCGGCGGCGATGGCGCCGAGCTCTCCGCGGAGGTTCTTCACCTCCTGGCCGTGCCGCCTGATGTAGCTCGCCCAGCCCCTGCCCGAGAGCCGCTGTACGCGGTGGATCCAGCGAGGCGCCAGCTCGTGACCGAAGTGGTGCTCCAGGAATTCCTGACGCTTGACCCCCGAGGACTCCGCAAGACGCAGAAGCTTGCCTTCGATGCCGAGCATGCGTTTGTTGAGGCTGTAGAGTTGGTGCACGAGCTGCTCGACGCGGCTGTTGTTAAGGCAAACGTCCCTCATCGCCTCGACCATCTTGAGCTTCAGCTTCTCGTAGCGCCGCTCCCCAGGCTTGCCAGGCTTCTGGCCCATCTGCAGCGCGTCGAGGCGCTGCTTCTGGAGATTGTGCAGCTTCTTATGAGTCCTAGCGATGGTGTCGAAGCTCGTGATCACCTGAGGCTTCAGCGCCGCTTCCATGGCGGAGCGCGAGATCGAGTCCTCCTCCTCACCCTCGCCCTCCGCACCGCCCTCGGAGGCAATTTCCTCGCCGTCGCCCCCGGCCTCGCCGCCCTCGGCGTGAGGATCGCTCTTGGCCTCGAAGGCGCTCTTGCCGTAGGTCGCGTCGAGGTCGATCACGTCGCGCAGCAGCATCTTGCCGTCGTTGAGCGCGTCGCGCCACGCGATGATCGCGCGCATGGTGAGTGGGCTCTCGCAGACGCCGCCGATCATCATCTCGCGGCCGGCCTCGATGCGCTTGGCGATCACGATCTCGCCCTCGCGCGAGAGCAGCTCGACCGAGCCCATCTCGCGCAGATACATGTGCACGGGATCGTCGGTACGGCCGATGTCGTCGTCGACGTTGCCGCGGACCTCGGCCTCTTCCTCGGCCTCTTCGCCCTCGACCACGTTGATGCCCAGCTCCGAGAGCATGGTCATCGCGTCCTCGATCTGTTCCGACGACACCTGATCGGACAGCAGCGCCGCATTTAAACTGTCGTAGGTGACATAGCCGCGCGCCATGCCGCGCGCCACTATCTTCTTGATTGCCGCGACGACGCCGTCCGGGAACAGCGCCGCCGCCTCCTCGCGGATTTCCGACGCCTCGTGGGATTTAATCGTTTTTCCAGTCATCGACGCTTGGGCCGCCATAGGTTGCTTTGTCCTATCAGCTCACGGCCATGAAGGGTCTCCTGCGGCAGGATGGTCGCTAATCGTGACGCGTCAACTTCGATCACGAAGATTACCGGGCGCGTCCGAACCGCGCCGGCCGGCGCGAAGACCCCTGGGAACGCGTGTCCTTTTCCCGAAAGTTGATCCGGCCCTTGGTGAGATCATAGGGGGTCATCTCCACGATCACTCGATCCCCGGCAAGGATGCGGATCCGATTCCTCTTCATCTTTCCAGCGCTGTAGGCGAGGGCTTCATGCCCATTATCCAACCGAACCCGAAACCGGGAATCGGGAAGGCGCTCCAGCACCGTACCCTCGAATTCGAGGAGATCCTCTTTGGTCATGCGACCTCTTGTCGAAAAACGGGGCAGCCGAAGCAGCCCCGTCGAGATCAGGCGGTCTTGAGATTGACCGCGGAAGTCTTGCCTTGCTGGCCCTGCTCGATGTCGAAGCTCAGCTTCTGGCCCTCTTGAAGGTTGGCGAGGCCGGCCTTCTCGACCGCCGAGATATGAACGAAGACGTCTTTTGAGCCGCCGTCTGGCTGAATGAAACCGTATCCCTTTGTCGGATTGAACCATTTGACTGTACCGGTGGACATAAGTCCCTCCTGGAATGAAACATCGCGGCACGGAGGCGCTGCGGGTCAAACTGCGATTGGATAGGACCGGGTCGGGCTCGGGAGAGCGCAGTGACAAGGTAGACCCAAAGTCGATTGACTTAGCCAATATGGTATCATTGGACCCCTCTTTCCATGATGCTGGCTTGGTCAGCAAAAAAAGCTGTCCGGCGGGTCAGCATCGAGCGGGGTCAATCGAGGATCGAAGCGGAACCGCGTCGCGCAGTAGGGACAGAGGATCGTGTCCGCCTCACCCATATTGATGTAGACGTGCGGGTGGTCCAGCGGTGGGGACACGCCGATGCACTTGAATTCCCTCACTCCGATGCAGATTTCCGGGACGCCGCGGTCGTTCTTGAACTTCGGATAGTCGCTGCCGGACATCGACTCATGCCACTGTAATTGGTGGGGGTCTGGACAGTCCGCCAGCCCGGTTAGGGGTCGGATTGGTTTCGGTGAACATGATGTCCTCGTTGTTAGGTTTCGCGCGAACCGCCCCAGCGAGTGAAGACGGCGTTCAGCTCGGCGGCGTGAAAAGACCTTGCGTCCTGACCGTCCGGACCGCCCGCGAACCGACCGAGACGTCGGGCGCAGTCGAAGAACCCGGGCGCCGGCAGGCCGCCACGCACCTTGCTGATGGCGAGCGCGGCGATGAACGGGCGGTCCGCCGCCGCGTCCTCCTCCATCAGGTGCTCCAGGGCTTCCGTCACCCGATGGATGGAATGGGGTGGCAAGATCTGAAGAGCGTTCGCCAGCTCCTGGTAGGTGATGAGGATTCGGCGCTTCGCGACGCTCTCGAGGAATGCGCGCACCCTTGGTCCACGCTCATCAGTGCGTGATGACGCCCGAGCGTTGCTCTTCGCTCTGCGCCGGTAACACCGGCTGCACTTGGCTCTCCTCGGTCCACTCGATGGGGACGAGCGGCCTCACAAGCGCATGCCTCAGCAACTCGTCGACCGTGGCCACCGGCACGATGGTGAGGCCGCTCTTCACGTTGTCCGGAACCTCCGCGAGATCCTTCTCGTTCTCCTTGGGAATGAGCACGGTCCTGAGCCCACCCCGCAACGCCGCGAGTAGCTTCTCCTTGAGCCCGCCGATGGGCAGGATCCGGCCCCTGAGCGTGATCTCGCCGGTCATCGCGATATCGCGCCGGACCGGAATGCCGGTGAGCACGGACACGATCGACGTCACCATCGCCACGCCTGCCGAGGGCCCGTCCTTGGGCGTGGCCCCCTCCGGCACGTGGACGTGGATGTCCTTCTTCTCGAGGATGGAGGGCTTGATTCCGAAGGCGATGGCGCGCGACTTCACATAGCTTTCGGCCGCCTGCACAGATTCCTTCATCACGTCCCCGAGCTTGCCGGTCGCCGTGACCTTGCCCTTGCCAGGCACCGTCACGACCTCGATCGACAGCAGCTCGCCGCCGACCTCGGTCCAGGCGAGGCCCGTCGTGATGCCGACGAGATCGGTCTCCTCGACCTCGCCGAAGCGGAAGCGCCGCACGCCCGCAAACTTTTCGAGGTTCTTGCTTGAGATGATCAGCCGTCTGCGGCGCTTCATGACGATCTCCTTGATCGCCTTGCGCGCCGTATTCGCGATCTCGCGCTCGAGGTTCCTGACGCCGGCCTCGCGCGTGTAATGGCGGATCAGGTCGCGCAGCGCGTCCTCGGTGATCGACCATTCGGTCTTCTTGAGCCCGTGCGCTCTCATCTGCTTGGGGATCAAGTGTCGGCGGGCAATCTGGACCTTCTCATCCTCGGTGTAGCCGGGGAGGCGGATGAGCTCCATGCGATCGAGCAGCGACGGCGGTATGCGCGGCGTATTCGCCGTAGTGACGAACATCACATCCGAGAGGTCGTAATCGACTTCGAGATAGTGGTCATTGAAGGTGGAGTTCTGCTCGGGGTCGAGCACCTCCAGAAGCGCCGAGGATGGGTCGCCCCGCCAATCCGCGCCGAGCTTGTCGACCTCGTCGAACAGGAACAGCGGGTTCGACGACTTCGCCTTCTTCATGCCCTGGATAACCTTGCCGGGCAGCGAGCCGATATAGGTGCGGCGGTGACCGCGGATCTCCGCCTCGTCGTGCACGCCACCCAAGGACATGCGCACGAAGTTGCGGCCGGTGGCGCGCGCAACCGACTTGCCGAGCGAGGTCTTGCCGACGCCCGGCGGGCCGACGAGGCAGAGGATCGGCCCCTTCATCTTGCGCACGCGCTGCTGCACCGCGAGGTACTCGAGGATGCGCTCCTTTACCTTCTCGAGGCCGAAATGGTCGGCGTTCAAGACCTTCTCGGCGGTCCTGATGTCGCGCTTGATCTTGGTGCGCGCCTGCCACGGGATCGACAGAAGCCAGTCGAGGTAGTTGCGCACCACGGTGGCCTCCGGCGACATCGGGCTCATGGTGCGAAGCTTCCTCACCTCGGCGAGCGCCTTGTCGCGGGCCTCCTTGGAGAACTTCGTCTTGTTGATGTGCTCCTCGAGCTCGGTCAGTTCGTCGCGGCCTTCCTCGCCTTTGCCCAGCTCCTTCTGGATCGCGTTCAGCTGCTCATTGAGGTAGTACTCGCGCTGGCTCTTCTCCACTTGGCCTTTGACGCGCGAGCGGATGCGCTTCGCGACCTGGAGCACCCCGATCTCGGCCTCCATGTAGCCGAACACCTTCTCCAGGCGCTCGGAGATCGTCTCGGTCTCCAAGAGCTCTTGCTTCTCCGGAATTTTCAGCGCCAGGTGCGAGGCGATCGTGTCCGCGAGCTTGGAGGGGTCCTCGATCTGGTTGATCGAGACCAGCACCTCCGGCGGGATCTTCTTGTTGAGCTTGATGTACTGCTCGAACTGAGAGACCGCCGCGCGCGCGAGCGCCGCGAGCTCCTGCTGCTCGCCCAGAGGCTCGACGATCGTTTCGGCATAGGCCTGGAAGAACGCCTCGTTCTCGGAAAAGCGCAGGATGCGCGCGCGCTGCCCGCCCTCGACCAGCACCTTGACCGTGCTGTCTGGCAGCTTCAGGAGCTGCAGCACCATGCCGACGGTGCCGACGGAGTAGATGTCGGCAGGGGTGGGATCGTCCTGCGCCGCGTTCTTCTGAGCAACGAGCAGGATCTGTTTGTCATCCTTCATCATGTCTTCAAGCGCGCGCACCGACTTCTCGCGACCGACGAAGAGCGGCACGATCATGTGCGGGAAGACGACGATGTCGCGCAGCGGCAGAACGGGATAGCGCGCGCCGCCAGAGAGCTCGAGCATAAGGCCTCTTTCTCAAGATGACCCGGGGAGATGGGATAACCCCGGACGCGTGACCCCCCGCGGCCGCAGGCCTGCGGGGACAGCTCTAAGCCGACATTTACGAGTTGGTCTGATTAAAGCGACCATCTACAGGGTAACCACAATGGCAGCATTCAGCCAACTATCGTCACGCCGAGGCGGCGACCCCATGAAGTCGCGCTTGCAATCGGCGACGAGGACTCGATCCTGCTTGGCACGCAGCGACAGCCGGCTGATGGGGTGCCGACGATGGAGTTCGGCCTTTTGTGTCCAGCCCGATGGCAGCAATCTCCTATCGATGCTGCTAATGCATTGATTCCTTTAAAGTATATTTCTTGATAATTCGAGGCGTAGCATCAAGATTGGAAGCGGGCAGCGATCTTAGAGCAAGGAGCGTCTATGTCTGACCTTGGTCTGCAACTCAGAAGCTACCGTCTAACGACGGCTGAGATCCTTTACTACCTACCCGACCACCCGGCTCTGCTTCAAAGCTTCACTTTGCAGCAGTTCGACTTGGCTCCCGAATTTCCGGTGCTCCGGCGGTTTCTCGATTTCTGGGTCCGCAACATCGAGGGCAAGCTTCACTCGGTGAGGTCGGCCCAGGCGCCGCTCATCACGCCAGGCCAGATGCGCTACGCAAGCATATCGCCGCATCTGCACTGAAACTGAAGGCAATAGCGAACCAGATTACGCGCTTTACGCGATGAGTTGGAACTGGCGCCTCCCCGCAGCCACCGACAGCGCTCTTTCGTCGGCGTGACCACCACCAGAGCAAGTGAAACCGGAATAGGCACCGCGTTCGGCCAGGCGTCGAGGATCCCGACAGCGTCCGCTCCGAAGACAGAGATAAAGAGATAGGGCCGACCGCCTGCAACGAGCCGTCTGCGATCTCAAGTGACGAGGGCCTGAACGGCTTACATTGCCCATTGTAAATGCTCCCTCGTCACCCCATGTGCCGCTCTGCAGCACATAATTGTTGAGCGAATATTTTCACGCGGCTCGAGCCTGGTGGCTCGACAGCCAAATCCGGATGCTCGCCCCGGTACAACAGGGAGACTCTCTATGAAATTCCGTCCTTTGCACGACCGCGTCTTGGTTCATCGGATCGAACAAGAGGACAAGACCTCCGGAGGCATCATCATTCCCGATACCGCCAAGGAGAAGCCCATGGAGGGCGAGGTGATCTCGGCAGGTTCGGGTGCTCGCGGCGAGGATGGCGCG
>Ga0209517_10007169_pt1 | contig 13473 bp, 11 predicted proteins | sample PeaSoiMetSII2010_FD_187695 | JGI IMG/M metagenome (GOLD analysis project Ga0209517, IMG submission 187695) | Peat soil microbial communities from Weissenstadt, Germany - SII-2010 (SPAdes) (version 2) | ecosystem: Environmental > Terrestrial > Soil > Wetlands > Peat | place: Germany...
TGCACGAATCGTCCATATGTCGGATCAATCGCCACGCCTGGTGATCACCAATCGCGCCTCGGTGGCTTACGGACTGCCCGAGCACTACTACGACAAGATTGTGGCCCTGCCCGACGTCGTCGCCGTCAACCGGATGCTGTGGTTCGGCGGGGTTTACAAGGATCCCAAGGATCAATTTCCCACCATGGCGCTGGACGCCGACAGTCTCGACGTGATGTGGCCCGAATATGGCTTGAACAACTCGCTGATGGCCGCCTTCGAGTCGTCGAAGAACGCCGCACTGGTCGGAATCGCAACCATGAATCACTACGGCTGGCGCGTCGGCCAGAATGTCGCGCTCCGAAGCCAGGTCTACCAGCTGACGCTAACTTTCAGGATCGCCGGGGTCTTCGATCAGGGGCCCGACCTGACGCCGATGATGTTGCGCCGCGACTACCTGGAAGAGGCGCTGCACAATACCGGCCGGGTCGACATCATGTGGGTCCGATGCTCGAGCCCGGAAACGACCACCCGGGTCGCCGCCGCGATCGACGAGATGTTCCGGAACTCCGGCGCCGAAACCCGCAGCGACACTGAAAAAGCCTTCATGAGCCAGATGATGAATCAATACAAGCCGCTGATGATGGTGGTCGAGGGAATCGGGCTGATCTCGGTAATCGCGCTGGGGCTCGGCGTGCTCAACGCGACCTCGATGAGTCTGCGCGAACGGCGCGGCGAATTGGCAGTCCTGAGAAGCCTGGGCTTCGCCGGCGATCAGATTCTGGCGTCGCTCGCGCTCGAAGCCGTGCTGGTCGCGGTCGGCGGCGGGATTCTCGGCACGCTGGTCGCGCGCGCGGCGCTCGGATGGGCGCGCGGATCGGTACCCGCCTTGGGACCGCTGCTCTCGTTCGGATTGCCGCGGCCAGTGATGGCCGAGGGAATCGGGGCGTCGCTCGCGATCGGGCTGGCGGCGGCGCTGGCGCCGGCATTGGCTGCGCTGCGATCCAGCGTAGTCGACACGCTCCGAGCGGTCGCCTGAGAGCTTGACCTGTCGCGCCTAAACCGCATTCATAGAAAGATGCCCGGAATCGACATCATCAAGCGCCGCCTCAAGGAAGAGCGCCTGCCCGACACCCCGGAAGAACTCAGCCAGAAGAAGAAGCGTCCGCGCGAAGTCGCGTTCATGGACGTGAACCTCTGCTTCCCGTGCGGCAAGTGCCCCGAGTTCTGCCCGGTGGGATGTATCGAGTATATGCAGCCCGGCAGCGTTTATAATCGCGGCCTTCAGCCGGTGCAGGATCGCTTTCAGGAATGTATCGGCTGCTACATCTGCGTGGAGGTCTGCGCGCTGCTCACCGACTACGACGCGATTCGGATGTATCCGGTCGAGATGGTCGAACAGTTGACCGGCCAGAAAATCGGCGACCAGGTGCCCGACCCGCCGATTCCAGCCAAGCCTTACGAGGAGTTCTTTTCCGAGGGCGGCGAGGAATCGGTGCGCCATCTCGGCAAAGGCTCGCGCATCCGCGAAAAGATGACCGCCGAGGAGCGCGCGATCATGAACGTCGAGCGCGTCCGGGGCTGATCTAATCTTGGGCCAGCGAGACGCCAGCCCTACTTCCGAAGTAGGACCGGCGTCCCGCCGGTCATTCGATCCGCCCTACCCCCGCCACACCTCGGGCTTCTGCCCCTGCGTCATCGCTGGCAGCGAGGTCAGCTCGACACGGCGCGGCGTCACCAGGATCAATCCGAAGTCTTTCGCGCCCGGCCCCTCGGGCCAGAATTGCGCCAGCTCGTAATCAAAGACCTTCGCGTCCCACACCCGTTTCTTCTCGGCCAAATCGTCGACGAAACGCGCCTCGCCGCTTACCGTCAGATGAATGAAGTCGGTGCCGATTTGGTAGAACAACTCGACTTTCGGGTTGCGCTCGATTTGCCGCGCCTTCGCCGAGCTGCGGCCGGTGGCGATCCAGAGCTTGCCGCCCTCGAATCCCGGATGCACGACGCGGACCTTCGGCCGGCCGTCGACCGCAGTCGCCATATAGGCCCAGGTCGCTTTCTTCGCAGCGTTGTGAACTTTCTCCCAAAACGATGCGTCACTCATCTGATGACTCCTCCGTTGATGTCCCGGGTCGACAGGATGCAGCCCGGACAGTAGACGAGCATCGCCGGCGAATCCACGATCGGGTCGGCGGCACCCTCGCGAAAAATTGACAACCTCGCCAGTTCAAAGTTAGTCTGAGAGTCTCCCGGCCCGGAGCGACACGCGATGGAGAAGCAGGCGAGGCGCGCGCAGGTGTTGCGCCATGCGAAGCGGATTTTCGCGCGCAAGGGCTACCATCGCACCAACGTCGCCGATATCATCGCGCGCGCCCACATTGCGCGCGGCACCTTCTACCTCTATTTTGAAAACAAGAAAGACCTCTTCGAGGAATTGCTCCAGCAGGTGCTGAGCGAGCTCGCCGGCCGGATTCATCGCTTGCGAGTCGGGCCCGAATGCCCGCACCCGGTCGACCAGTTGCGCGACAATCTGCGGCGCGTCATGAGCTTCGTTTTCGCCGAGCGCGAGCTGACCGACATCCTGCTCAACCATTCGGTGGGTTTCGATCGCGAGCTCGACCTCAAGATCCGCGCCTTCTACGAAAAGGTCGCCGATGCGATCCAGCGCTCGCTCGACCTGGGTATCGAGATGAAGCTGGTCAGGGATTGCGACAGCCGCGTTGCCGCGTATTGCATTCTGGGCGGGATCAAGCAGATGGTCGGCGAATCGTCGCAGAGCGGCAAGCGCGATATCGAAAAGCTGATCGGCGAGATTCTGGCCTTCGGGCTTCGCGGCGTGGCCCGCCCGGAGTTGCTGGCGCCGCCGACTGATTCTGCCGGCGCAAAATACAACGGCGCACGCGCACGCGCGTGAGGCGAAGAGTTTTTTTGGCTCTAAAGTAGAATGACATGTCAGTTCAAGCGATGAAGCGCCGCAACGGCACCCGGGCCCGCAAGTCGGCCGCCTTCTACGATCTCGACGGCACGCTGGCGAGCCTCAACCTGCTCCATTCGACCGCCTTCATCCTGGCCAATCTCGGCGAATGGTCGGGGCGCGCCGGCTATCTGTTGAGGCTTGCGGCTAGCCTCCCGCGTCTCTACCTCGCGGAAAGGCAGGATCGGCGGCTGCTCAACGTCGCGATGTTCGCGATCTTCAAGGGCGTCTCGCGCGATCGGCTGCTCGCGCTGGGCGAGGAATATTGCGAGCGCGTCCTGATGCGCCATCTTTATCCGCCCGCGGTCGAGCTGCTCGACGCCAACCGCGCCGCCGGAATGCATCCGGTGCTGGTGACCGGGTCGCCCGATTTCGTCGCCGAGCCGCTTGCCCGCCGGCTCCGAGTCACCACTGTCGCCGCCAACCGGTTGGTCTTCAGCCGCGATCGCGCCACCGGCCGCCTCCACGAGCCAGTCATGGCGGGGAGCGAAAAAGCCGCGTGGTGCGCCCAATACGCCCAGGCCAACGGATTGAATCTGCGCGATTGCTGGGGCTACGCCGACTCGATCCACGATCTGGATTTTCTCGCCGCGCTGGGCCATCCGGTCGCCGTCAATCCCGACCGCAAGCTCGCGCAGACTGCGATGAGCCGCCGATGGCCGATCGTCAGATTCGACGGACGCGCCACAGACGGTTCCGCGACGACCCGCGGAGCCAAGCTTGACGAGTTGGACGACCGTCGCCCGGCGCGCGAGCGGCGGCCATCAAGCCGAGCGGCAGCCCTTAAGTGAAGACCGGTTATGGCACGTCCCGAAAGTAAGCTCAGGGAGCTCAAGCCCGACGAGCTGCGCCACGAACCCGGCGCGCGCAGCGACTTGGTGGTCACCCTCACGCGCCGCTCCGAGCCACGGCTGATTCCCTACGGCGAAGAGTTCCTGCTGGAGAAGCTTCCCGCCGGCACGCGCGTGATTTATCCGCCGCCGCCGATCGAGCCGCTGGCCGATCCCGACGCGGCGATTCGCTACGCGCTACTCCATCCCGAAAACGCCGATCCGCTGTTCGCGCAACTCGAGCCCAACATGCGGGTGACGATCGCGATCGACGATCTCAGCCTGCCACTGCCTCAGATGCGCCGGCCCGATATCCGCGAGCGAGCGCTCAACATCGTGCTGCAGACGCTGGCGGATTACGGAGTCGACGACGTGCACCTGATAATCGCGACCTCGCTGCATCGCCGGATGACCGAAGCGGAAATCCGCCGCGTAGTCGGCGAGCGCGCCTTTCGCCAGTTCTGGCCCGAGCGGCTCTACAACTTCGACGCCGAGGACCGCGCCGCGCTCACGATGCTCGGCAAGACCGATCACGGCGAGGAGGTCTGGCTCAGCAAACGCGCCGCCGACTCCGACCTGCTGATCTACCTGAACATCAACCTGGTGCCGATGGACGGCGGGCACAAGTCGGTGGCGGTCGGCCTCGCGCCCTACCGCAGCCTGCGCCACCATCACAACGCCGCGACGCTGCGCGACTCGCACTCCTACATGGATCCGCGCCGCTCCGCGCTCCATCACAGCGCCGACCGGATGGGCAAGATCGTCAGCCGCAACGTCAACATCTTTACGATCGAGACCGCGATCAACAATCGCATGTACGGCTCGCTGCTCGATTTCATGCACAAGAACGAAGACGACTTCAGCGACTGGGATCGCACCCGGCTGCGCGGCTTTCGATGGACGCTCAAGAACCTGTCGAACGAGATGCGCCGCGAAGCGCTGCATCGCTACGCCGCGCCCTACGGGATGACCGGCGTATGGGCGGGCGAGACCGAGGCCGTGCACAAGCGCGCGCTGGCCAGGGTCTTCCAGCAATACGCCGTGCCGGTGAAGGGCCAGGCTGACATACTAATTGTAGGCGTACCCTACATCTGCCCTTACAACGTCAACTCGATAATGAACCCGATCCTCGTGCAGTGCACCGGACTCGGCTACCTGTTCAACATGTATCGCAACAAGCCGCTGGTGCGGGCCGGCGGCACGATGATCATCTGCCATCCGCTGCGCGACGAGTTCCATCCCGAGCATCACCCGAGCTACATCGAGTTCTTCCATCGCTGCCTCGCCGAAACCACCGACGCGGCGGAGCTCGAGAAAAAGTTCGAGCGCGAGCTCGCCAACAATCCGACCTACATCCACATGTACCGTTACGGCCACGCCTATCACGGGGTGCATCCGCTCTACATGTGGCACTGGGGCGAGCCGGGGCGCCAACACGTCGGGCGGATAATCGCCGCCGGATGCGAAGAGCCGCTGGTCGCCGAGCGCCTCGGATGGGAGCCGGCGGAGACCCTCGACGAGGCGATCGCGATGGCGACTTCGGACCTCGGCCGTTCCGCGAGCATCACGTACCTGCATCTGCCTCCGCTGGTGATCGCCGATGTCGAATGACGGCAGCCGCAATGGCAACGGCAACGGTCATCGCAATGGCACCGGCCGCGCCGTGATTTCGATGCCGGCGCTGGCCGAAACGCTTTCCGGCCGGCGCATTCTGCTCACCGGTGGCACCGGATTTCTCGGCAAGGTATTTCTCTACCTGCTGCTGCGATGGCATCCGGAACTCGATCGCATCTACCTGCTGATTCGCGGCGACGCGCGATCCAGCCACAATCGACTTCGCCGCGAGATTCTCGATTCACCCGCGCTGGCGCCCCTGCGCGAGCATCTGGGGAATCGCTTCGACCGTTACGTCGAAGAGAAGCTCGCGGTCATCCCCGGCGACATCGCCGACGAAGATCTCGCCGCGCGGGCAGGTGAAACACTCAAGCGCGGCGCAATCGACGCGGTGGTTCATTGCGCGGGGCTGGTGAACTTCGAGGCTTCGCTCGAAAAAGCGCTCGCCGCCAATACCATCGGCGTCGCGAACGTGCTCAAGTTCTGCCGCAAGCAGACTGCGGCGATGATGCATGTATCGACCTGCTACGTGGCCGGGAACGCCGACGGCCAGCGCTTCGAGGATGATATACCGGCTGACTGGTGCCCCAACGGCGCGCGCAACTTCGGCCTCCAACGCGAGATCCGCGATGCGCTAAGCGCGGTCGATCGGGTGCTGGCCGAATCGCGCGATCAGTCACAGCTCGCCGAGCTGGAGATCGACGAAGAGGAACGGCCGTCGCCGCGCGGCGCGGAGGGCGCTCTCGAGATGCGGCGCAAGCGATGGGTCGAAGACCGGCTCAAGCAAATCGGCCAACAACGGGCGCAACGGCTCGGATGGCCCAACACCTACAGCTACAGCAAGAGCCTTGGCGAGCAACTGGTGCTGGCCGCGCGCGGCGAGATCAACGTGGTCGTGGTGCGGCCGTCGGTAATCGAGAGCGCGCTCAAAGATCCGTTCCCCGGCTGGAATCAGGGGGTCAACACCAGCGCGCCGCTCACCTACATGGCGCGCCGCGGTTACCGCTTCTATCCGGCGCGCGCCGACCTGGTCCTTGATGTGATTCCGGTCGACCTCGTCGCGCACGCGATGGTTCCGATTCTCGCCGCGTTGCTGATCCGCCGCCACCAGCCGATTTACCAGCTCGGCACCTCCGAGCGAAATCCGCTCCCGATGCGCCGGCTGGTCGAGCTGACCGCGCTCGCCAACCGGCGCGAGCAGAACAACGGCGAAGGCCCGATGGGCCGGCTCGCGCGCCATCTCGAAGCGGTGGTCGTTTCGCGCAGCACCTATGAGCTCGCGAGCCGCACGATCCCTGACTTGCTCAAGCGCGCGGCCGGTTTCGCCAGTACCGCGATGGGTGAGGGCTCGCCGCGCGCCAGGAAGATCGCGGATCGCGTAAACCAGTTTGTCGAGGACACCGATCTCGCGCGCTCGCTGGTCGGTGTCTACCGCCCATATATCCAGGACCTGATCTATACCTTCCACTCCGCCAATATCAGAACGCTCTATGGCGGCCTCGCGCCCGCCGACGCGCGCCGCCATCCATTCCGCCCCGACCAACTCGATTGGCACGACTACTGGCTCAACGTTCACATGCCGGGACTGCGCCGCCATATTTTTCCGCAGCTCGATCTTCACACCCGCTCGCGCTCGCGCTCCGTCGCGCGGCACAAGAGCCTGCTCGAGATGCTCGACCGATGCGCCGAGCGTTTCGGGCCGCGCCCTGCGCTGATCGCGCGCACCCCCTCGGGCGACCGAATCACGACCACTTACCGCGAGCTTCGCGATCGTTCATATCGGGGCGGCTTGCTGCTCCGGATGCGGGGCGTCAAGCCCGGCGATCGCGTGCTGCTGATCGGCGAGAACTCGCCCGGCTGGGTGCTTGGCTACTTCGCGATTCTCAATGCCGGCGCTATCGCGGTCCCGCTCGACCATCAGATTTCCCCCGATGAGCTCGCGCCGATTTGCGAAATCGCCGCGCCCAGGGCTGCGTTGGTCTCGGCCGCGGCCGGGCGCAGGCTCGACGGCGCTATCAAGTCAATGGGCGAGATCGCGCAGATCGATCTCGAAGAGCTGGGCCGCCCGTTTATCCTGCGCTCCCCGTCGCCGGCTCCGGCTGTGCCCGATCGCAAGACGCTGGCCTCGATCGTGTTCACCTCGGGAACGACCGGAGCGCCGAAAGGCGTGATGCTCACGCATGGGAATTTCGCCGCCGAAGTCGCGATGATCTCGCGCGTCTTCACGCTGAGCGGCGACGACCTGCTGCTCTCGCTCCTCCCGCTCCATCACGCATTCGAGTTCACGTGCGGGATGCTGTTGCCGATCGCGAGCGGCGCGACCGTGGTCTATCCGCTCGGCATCGACGCGGCGAATCTGTCGCGCACGCTTGCCGACGTGAGGCCGACGGCGCTGATCGGCGTGCCGGCGCTGTGGCAGGCAATTCATCGCCGGATCGTCGACGAGATCGAATCGCGCGGGCCATTCTTCCATGCCGCCTTCGATCAGCTTCGCGATCTGAACCGCCGGCTGGACCGGGATTTTCATCTCAACGCCGGCGCCGTGATGTTTCGCGATGCGCACGCCGCGCTCGGCGGGCGGCTGCGACTCGCTGTGAGCGGCGGCGCCGCGCTGCCGCAATGGGTCGCCGGGTTCTTCAACGACCTCGGGATTCATCTGCTCGAAGGATACGGCCTCACCGAGGCCGCGCCCGTGCTTAGCGCCGCGCATCCGGGCGAGCCGACCCAACCCGGCTCGGTCGGCAAGGCGCTGGCGGGAATCGAGCTCAGGCTCGATCGCGACGGCCATCGCGATCGCGAAGCCGGCGAGATCGGTGAGGTCGGTGAGATAATGGCGCGCGGCCCGAATATCATGACCGGCTACTATCGCAATCCGACTGCGACCGCCGAGGTGATCCGCGACGGATGGCTCCGCACGGGCGATCTCGGACGGCTGGACGAGCAGGGCCGGCTCTACATCGTGGGGCGCGCCAAGGAAGTGATCGTCGACTCGGGCGGCAACAACATCTACATCGACGAGCTCGAGGAAGCCTACGGCCATTGCCCGTACTTGAAGGAACTCGCGGTGGTCGGAATCAAGGCCGGCAACGCCGAGCAGGTGGCGGCGCTGGTCGTGCCGGCCTACGCGCGCGGCGAGCGGCGCCGCGCAGTTGAAGACAAATTGCGCGCGCACTTCGAGAAAATTGGCGCCGGGCTCGGCCCTCATAAGCGGATCAGAATATTGCGCTTCACCGACGCCGAATTGCCGCGCACGCGGACCCGCAAGGTGATACGCGCCGAAGTCGCCGCGCGGCTGCGCGCGATGATCCAGGGCGACGGGGCCAAGACCGCCGCCACCGGTGAGGTCGAGAGTTGGCTTTCCGACGCGCTGGCGCAGGTGTGCGGCGTAGAGGACGTCACGCCGGCGACCCGGCTGGTCGAGGACCTCGGGCTGGATTCGCTGGCGCTCGCCGAGTTGGGCGAGCATATCGCGGAGCGCGCCGGCCGCGAGCTGACGCCCGAGGATCTGTCGCAAATTCACAGCGTGGCGGATTTGCAGCGGATGGTCAGCCAGGGAGAAACGCGCGTGCGACTGCCTTCCTACGCGCGCTTCGGGCGGCCGTTCACGCCCGTGCTGCCCGGATTGATCCGCCGAATCGGCGCGGCCGGACTCCGCCGCGCGCAGCACGCCGGCTTCGAGTCGTGGTTGAAACCGCGAATCATGGGCCGCGGCAATATCCCGTTCAATCGCAACCTGCTGGTGGTCTCCAATCACGCGAGCCATCTGGACTTCGGCCTGATCGGCTATGCGCTCGGACCGATAGGCGAGCGGATGGTCGTGCTCGCGGCGGCGGACTATTTCTTCAACACCCCGGCGCGGCGCTTTATCGCCGCCAATTTCACCCGGCTGATCCCGTTCGATCGCGAGCGCGCGCAAATCGAGTCGCTCGAAGACGCGCTGCGCGAGTTGGCTGCCGGGCGCAGCGTGCTGATGTTCCCGGAGGGTACGCGCTCGGTCGACGGCAGCCTCCACGAGTTTAAAAGCGGCGCCGGATTCCTCGCTCTGCGCAGCGGATGCGACGTGCTGCCGATTCATATCAGCGGCGCCCACCAGGTGCTCGGCAAGGGCAGCCTGATCCCGAGGCGCTATCCGGTTGAAGTCCGGATCGGCGCGGTCATCACGAACGCGCGGCTGCGCGAGGCCGCCGACAACGCCGAGGGCACGGGCGCTTACCGCAAGGCGGCGGAATTCATGCGCGAGTCGGTAATCGCTCTCGCGCAACCGAGCGCGCGAACTCCGCGTCCTACCGTGGACGCGACCGATTCCCGCCTATCGGACGCGGCCGATTCACGCTCCGCAGCCGATTCACGCCCCACCCGCAAGCGCCGGCGCGAGCGCGGCGCCGCGGCCGAAAACTGAGACCCCACGACGCGCCGCGCATATTTGACCGCCGCATGGGTCGCCGTACTTGCGATCCTGATTTCGCCGCGCGCGTACTGCTGGGACTCGGGAACGCATCGGCTTGTCACGCGGCTCGCGATCGGCGCGCTCCCGCCCTCCCCTTTCGCTCGGTTCATGGCGCGCAATACCGACTCGCTCGAATACTATTCGGTAGTCCCCGACACGAAGTTAAAGAAACTCTACGGCGAGTCGGAAAAGCGCCGCCATTATATAGACCTTGAATATTTCGGTCCGCATCCAATTGACGCGCTCGTCCCGGACATCCATCAGATGCAGCGCCGGTTCGCTCGGCGCCTGCTGATGCGCGCCGGCACGCTGCCGTGGACTATCGAGGAGGTCTCGACGCAGCTCCAGGCCGCATGGGAGAGCGGCGATTGCCATCGCGTGCTGGTGCTCTCCGGCTACCTGAGCCATTACGTGGGCGACCTGAGCCAGCCGCTTCACACTACGAAATTCTTCGACGGCGAGATGCCCTCCGATCGCGGGATGCACGCGCGGCTGGAGCTTGCCGTAGACCAGTCGACGCGGCAAATAGCGAGACTGGCACGGCCCTCTGTCCACGCGAGCGCGATGGATTCGGTGTGGAATGAGACTATCGACGGACTGCGCCGATCGAACGCGCGGATGGCAGAGATCGAACAGGCCGACCGCGGCGCGCAAGGGTCGAGCCGGGGCGACGAAGGCAGATACCGGGCGATCCTGATTCGCGACCAAGGCGCAATGATCGCATCGCAGATCGCCGACTCGGCCTCACGACTCGGCTCGATTTGGATTTACGAATGGAATCAAGCCGGCCATCCCGCCGCCTGCACCGGCCGCCGATAACTTGCCGCGGCTAAGGCTCCTCTGATCGGCCTAACGTCCCTGCCAACCCGCCCTTGGCGCGAGGCCGTCTTCTTGCAAGACTGAAACACTGCAAGCTACGAAGATAGATGTCCACCATGCCGCATACGGCAGAACATAGCAGCCCGAATGGCGCTCTTTCTTCCCGCGCGCGAAGCCGCGGGCGCGAAGCCGACACTCCTCCCTTCCAGGTCGAGGAAACATCGTCGTACAAGAGAGACTTCGAGCGCCTGGGCCCGGGCGACCGAGCCCAAGTCCGAAAAAGATTGAACTTCCTTCTGCCTTTGTTTGAAGGCGACCGCCGGGCATTCTTTGCGCACGCTTCACGTCCGGTCGCTCCGAACCTCGCCGGAGGCCTTACGTCGACACTCTACATCCTGCGGGCCACGCCCAGGCTCCGAGTGCTGCTTGCATACGATCTCGATCCTCTTTTTGAGACGCTGACGTTCACTCTGCTGCGGGTCCTCAGCCACGACTTGCTTGAAAAAGACTTCCTGAAGGCCGCGGAGGCTTTTCATCGCACGCACGGTTTGGACCTGAAGAAGTAGGCTCTTTATGGCTCAGCCGAAGGGTCTGGTGGACGACTATGGAATCCTGATGCAATGCCAGAAGATCCTCCCCAGCGACCGGCACCGACTCAAACTGCTCGAGGCGCTTGCCGAGCTAGAGAACAACGAATGCCACGCGCGCAGAGAATTTCCGAAGACCCGCCTGCACAAAATCGTGGGTATCGAAGAGGCGGTCTATCGCGCTGATATCGACAAGATGTCAGGCTGGCGACTCCACCTGCAGTATGGGGCGCAAGACAAAAGGCTGTACCTGAAGGATGTCACCGCCGGTAAAAAGCACGACGACGTCGTTGGGACAATAAAAGCCCGGAGGGAGAGGTACGAGTAGCCTCCCCGCGGAGTCGACGGCGGTCCGACGAGAGAATCGGCCTGCGGGCGACTTTGCCCGTCGATATCGACACAGCCTCGACTGCCAGCCCGCCCTTGGCGCGAGGCCGTCTTCTTGCAAGACTGGACTTGCGTGGACCTCTTTAGCAAACGCGAGGACGGCGAGGCGCGGCCCAGCCGCGGCGATCGGCGGCCCTCGGTGACCGAGGTGTCGGCACAACTTCTGGTCGGCGAATACCCGAACGTCGAGGATGTCGGCTGGCTGAAGCTTAACTTCGACGTCACCGCGGTGCACAACCTGCAAGACGACTATGATCTGCGCCACAACGGACTCGATATAACGAAACTGCGCCGCGCTTATGAGCAGCATCGGATCAAGCTGGTGCGCACTCCGATTTCAGACGGCAGCGCCGATCAGATGGCTATTCGCCTCGAGGCCGCGCTGGGCGACCTGCACGCGCTGATCGGCTCGGGCGAGCGCGTCTATCTTCACTGCAACGCCGGACTCAATCGCGCCCCGACGCTGGCGATCGCCTATATGCGCGCGCATCAGGGAATGTCGCTCGACGAAGCGGTGGCCCATCTAAAGCGCCTGCGCGCCTGCGGTCCCTTCATGACCGTGCTCGAGGATTACTTCGGACCGCGAGACTATCAGCCCAGGCGCCATAAGCCGGAGCGCCCTAATCCGGAGCGTGATGACTAGCCGGACCGGCACCTTCGCGAGCTTTTCGGAATCAGCGCCGGGCAAGCGGCTGCTGACCTGGTGCGCCTGGGGTGTCCACGTCTACACGGCGCTGGGTGCGGTGCTGGGACTGCTCTCGATCGAGTACGCCGCCGAGCTCGACTTTCGCGCCTCGTTCGTGGCGATGGCGCTGGCGATGGCGATTGACTCGAGCGACGGCGCGCTCGCACGCGCAGTCAAAATCCGCCAGCGCGTACCGCGCTTCGACGGCGCGCTGCTCGACAACGTGGTCGACTACCTGACCTACGTGGTCGCGCCGGCGTTCCTGATGATCCGGGCCGGACTGCTCCTTCCAGGCCACGCGGGGCTGGTGGTGGGCAGCGCCGTGATGCTCGCGAGCGCCTACGGCTTTTGCCGGATCGACGCCAAGACCGACGACCATTACTTTCTCGGTTTCCCATCTTACTGGAACCTGGTCGCGTTCTATCTTTTCTGCCTTCGCTTTCCACCGATGGTAAATACGCTGATCGTCGCCGGGTTTGCCGCGATGGTTTTCGTGCCGATCAAGTACATCTACCCGAGCCGCACGGTGCCGCTGCGCCCGCTGACGGTCACGCTCGGAATCATCTGGGGAGTCGTGACGATCGCGATGCTCCCAATGCTGCCGGTGGTGAATCCGATCCTGCTCTACGTTTCGTTCAGCTATATCATCTACTACTTTCTGGTTTCGTTCTTCCTGCACGGACGCGAGGCCTTGGCGCGCGAGCGCGAAGCGCCCTGATGGACGGCGAATCCGTCCGGGAATTTACCGCGAGCGACCCGGCGCCCTGGCTCGAAGTAATCGATCGGTCTTCGCCGATCCTGCTGATAGCGCCCCACGGCGGGCGCGCCGAAACCGCTTTTCGCGGACCCAATCCCAAGGTCAACGATCTTCACACCGCCGAGATCACACGGACCCTCGCGGGCCGGTTCGGGGCCAGTGCGCTGGTCAACTTCGCGATGGACCGCAACCGGCTCGATTGCAATCGGCTGGGCCAGTTGGCCGAGCGCGCGCCCTGGCTGCTTGAAATAATCGCGGGCCGGATCGAGGAGATGGTTGCGAGCCACGGCCGCGCAATCGTGCTCCTGATCCACGGCTGGAACATTATCGAGCCGCGAGTCGACTTCGGCCTCGGCGCGCGGCTCCGCAAGGGCCGGCTCGTGCCGGCCGGACA
>Ga0209517_10007170_pt1 | contig 13472 bp, 16 predicted proteins | sample PeaSoiMetSII2010_FD_187695 | JGI IMG/M metagenome (GOLD analysis project Ga0209517, IMG submission 187695) | Peat soil microbial communities from Weissenstadt, Germany - SII-2010 (SPAdes) (version 2) | ecosystem: Environmental > Terrestrial > Soil > Wetlands > Peat | place: Germany...
GATGTGCGCCCAGTGCCGAACGAGGATTACAGCTTTGTTAATAAAGTAATCAAAGCACTCACGCCTCGCGAATTGGATCACTTCTACATTCAACTGAAAGTTATTGACCAGGCACGGCCCCAAGAGATTCGCAAGGAGCTCCACGCCAGAGGTTGGAATCTGACCGATAGAGATTTCAATGCACTTCAACATCGTTGTAATAATCACCTCCGGGCGGCCAGAGACCACGTGGAAGTAACAACGTCGAGGCGCTCCCGGCGCGATGCTATTCAGCGATGGTTCGCCAATCGCTCGTTGCCGAAGTAAGATTGAAAAAACTTTCTTGTCGGTGTCCAAAAACGAATCGTTTGCCGGCTTAAGAGTAGGGGCTCATTCGCTCTGCTCGAGGCCCGCATCAGGGGCAAGCGGCATTCACGCAAATCATTCTGGTTTTCTGAATCTCGAACTGCGACTCAAGCCTCGTGTTTTGAAGAAGTTCCAATTCAAGGAGGAAATATGCGCGGTGGTGCGCGTGCGCACTCGGGCCGTAAGCCAATCGAAATCGATCTCGTCGAGTTGCAAAAGCTGTGCAGCCTTCAGTGCACCCATGAGGAAATTGCAGCCTGGTTCAACTGTTCGGTGCGAACCATCGAGAAATACGCAAAGAAGCCTGAGTTCGCCGAAGCGATGGCGAACGGGCGAGCGAAGGGGCGCATCTCGGTACGACGCGCGCAAATGAAACTGCTTGAGTCCGGTAACGCGACGATGGGCGTCTGGCTGGGGAAACAGTTCCTTGGTCAACGGGATATCACGCCGATCGAACTAACCGGCGCGAACGGGAAGCCGATGCAGATCAGCTTGGAGGCATTGGATGCGCTACTCGCTCAATCCAAGAAACTTAGCGAAGGCTAGGGAAATCATAGAAGATCCTTCAAAGTTCGCACGGGTCATGCTGGGCCAGAAGATCTGGTCGAAACAGCACCAGATTCTGCAATCGGTAAAAAACAGTGCGCGCACGGCCGTCAAAGCGTGTCATGCGAGCGGAAAAACCTTCATCGCCGCGGCGGTTGTGCTGTGGTGGTTAACCGTAAATCGCGAGGCCATCGCCGTGACGACCGCACCCACCTGGACCCAGGTCGAACGCTTACTATGGGGCGAGATTCGCGCGGCGGTGGACAGAGCGAAAATCGCGTACCCGCGGCCAGCAGCCACGTCACTTCAACTTGGTCCGGAGCGCTATGCGATCGGCCTGTCGACGAACGAGGGCGTTCGATTTCAAGGATTCCACGGGAACGTACTGATTGTCATTGACGAGGCACCCGGTGTTCTGCCCGAAATTTATGAAGCCATTGAGGGCATCCGGGCCGGCGGCGATGTGCGTGTCCTGGCGCTGGGGAATCCGACGATCGCGAGCGGACCGTTTTACGATGCATTCACATCGAGCCGCGAGTGGTGGAACCTGATCAGCATTTCAGCATTCGATACTCCCAATCTCGAAGGCGTGACGCTGGAGAGGTTGCTTGAGATGCCCGACAATGAACTGGACCAAAATCCGTGTCCATACTTGACGACGCGGCGATGGGTACGCGAAAAGCATCAGGAGTGGGGTCCTGGTCACCCCCTTTGGGAGGCGCGCGTGCTCGGGTGTTTCCCCTCGCAATCGGAAGATGCCCTGGTTTCGCTCGCTTGGCTTGAACGAGCGAAGCTACGCTCCGAAGGTGACGGAGACTTGGTTGCCGGTTTGGATGTCGCAGGACCGGGCGAAGATGAAACCGTTCTCTGCGTACGCCAAGGGCCCCGAATCGTCCGGCTACGATCTTGGGGCAAACCCGATCCGCGCGGTGATGTTTTGGCCGAATTGTTGCCGCTCAAATCTCGATTGAAGCATGTAAACGTCGACAGCGTCGGCATTGGATACTATATGGCTCAACATCTTCGAGATGACCACTTGCCGGTGACGGAGGTCAACGTCGGCGAAGCGGCGCGTGGGAAGGAAAAGTTCGCGAATCTCAAGGCTGAGATCTACTGGCAGTTCCGCCATAGGGCAGCATCGGGCGAACTCGCCGGACTGACGGATGAGCGCACGATCGCGCAGCTGGCTGGGATTCGCTATTGCCACAACAGCCGCGGACAGATCGTGATTGAGTCGAAAGAGGACGCGCGCAAGCGCGGCGTCAAGTCTCCTGACCGTGCCGAGGCCGTAATTCTCGCATTCAGTGATCTCGCACCGGTATACCCCATGCTGGAGTACTACCGCGAAGAAGCCGAAAAGATCTCGGCTAAGAACGGAACGGCCCGTGGCCCGAGTTATTGCCCAAGATGCGGAAATGCCTCAGCCGCCCAGCATGGTGACTTTTGGCGGTGCCGAGTTTGCGGGAGAGTCGGTGTCGTTGGGGAAAAAGGCCCAGCGGCCTTTCCTTAATTTGCCGGCTAGTCAGCGTACCGAATCGACGTGAAGATGTAGCCAATGTGGGGTTAGTTCCGCGATGAATTGGGGCGACTATCGCGACAATCTGCAGTGAGTTGCCATGGCTCGAGAAACCCTTAGGAGAAGAATTCTAAATGGAAGTAACTATGTGGTCGTTAGAAGAGATCAAGCCCTATGCCCGTAACGCCCGGCAGATCCCTGCCCGCGCGATTGATAAAGTTGCAGCATCCATTCACGAATTTGGATGGCGTCAGCCGATTGTGGTTGACAACGACGGGGTCATCATCGTGGGGCACGTCCGGCTTTTAGCCGCTCAGAAATTGAGGCTGAAGGAGGCACCCGTGCATGTGGCGCATAACTTAACGCCCGCGCAAGTGCGGGCGTATCGTCTTCTCGACAATCGGAGTCACGAAGAGACTGATTGGGACAACGATCTGCTGGGACTGGAGCTGGTTGACCTGAAAGATATGGGCCTCGGTCTAGATTTGACCGGATTTGACCTCGACGAGATCGAAAATCTACTCGGAGCAGCCAAACGATCCGAAGGACTGACTGATCCGGATGTACTACCCCAAGTCCGCGAACAAACCGTCTCGAAGGTAGGGGAAATGTGGATCCTCGACAACCATCGTCTCCTATGCGGGGATGCGACTTGTCTCTTAGACGCACAGCGCGTCTTGGACGGCGGTTCTGCGGACATGACCTTCACCGATCCGCCGTTCAACGTAAACTACAAGCAGCCTTCAAAGCACCCCGATCGAGCTGGGCGAAGAATCATGAACGACAATCTCGGGTCCACGTTTGAGGCATTCCTATCTGATGCTTGCAAAAACCTGATCCGGCTGACGAAGGGCTCCGTCTACATATGCATGTCCTCCTCTGAAATCGACACGCTCAAACGAGTGTTCGTGGACGCTGGCGGCCACTGGTCCACGTTTCTGATTTGGGCCAAGAATACATTCACGCTCGGTCGAGCGGATTATCAGCGTCAATACGAGCCGATCCTATACGGCTGGCGCCAAGGAGCCGAGCACTATTGGTGCGGCGCGAGGGATCAGGCTGATCTCTGGCTCGTCAACAAACCCGCGGTCAATGAACTACATCCCACTCAGAAGCCTGTAGAGCTCATCGAACGAGCGATCGCCAACAGCAGCAGGGTCGGCGATACCGTGCTGGATCCGTTATGTTGTGCCTAACATAACGGATCTTCTGTAGCGTTGTTGATTATGTGGTCTTGCCGTTTGCTGGTGGCTGTTTTCCGATGCTCGGGCGTGCGTTGCGCAACATAATATAGATCTGTACCGTAGAACCTCCGCTTTTTAACAACCAACGGAGGTTCATCAATGTTCAGACGACCGACGCAGCCGGTTGCTCCGGCGCGTCACTCAGCAGATTCCACAAACCGCCTTGAATCCTGGCTCGCTGACTTCGAGGCATACATGCTCAAGGAGCGAGGTCTGTCGGCGGCTACACGACGCGGTCGTCATTGGGTTATCAGGAGATTTCTGAGCAGAGCCAATGGCGAGGCGCATTCACCGACCATTCTGAGCATCAAACAGGTTGATGCATATCTCCAGTGGCTGGGAGAGCAACGTGGTTATTCGCGTACGTCGCTGCAGATGGTTGCCAGTTGCCTGCGGCCATTTTGCCGCTACGCCGCCGCACGGGGCTGGTGTGATAGCAGTCTAGCGGACGCCATCAAAAGCCCCCGGGTTTATTCAATGGATTCCGTACCGATCGGTCCTTCTTGGGAAGACGTGAAGCGACTGCTTGCGCTCACCAAAGGCGACAAGCCTTCGGACCTTCGGGCGCGGGCCATCCTGATGTTGCTGGCCGTTTATGGACTCCGCGCGGGTGAGGTCAAGAGCCTGCGACTGGACGATCTTGATTGGGAGAAGGAACTTCTGTCGGTGTCGTGCTCGAAAACCCGGCGGAAAAGGATATTTCCGCTTTCCCGTCCCGTGGGCGATGCCGTTCTGTTTTATATCAGGCGGGCGCGCCCCCGCACTCAACACCGAGAGGTATTTCTGACCTTTGACGGGCGACCGCTCAACGACATCTACTCGATGGTCAGTCGCCGGCTTCGTCAGTTGGGAGCGCCGATTCCCCACCATGGACCCCATGCGTTGCGGCATGCATGCGCGACGCATTTGCTGGCGGAGGGATGCTCCCTCAAGCAGATCGGGGACCACCTCGGACATCAGGATACAGACTCCACTCGCATCTACGCCAAGGTGGACATCGTCAGTCTCCGGAAGGTAGCCGACATTGACCTTGGAGGCCTCCTATGAAACTCCTGGCGCTGATCGATCAGTTCATCAAGCAACGGCAGGCCATGGGTGAGCAGTGGCCGTCGAACTGCACCCTGCGCGCCTTCGGGCGTTTTATTGGCGCGAACGCCGAGATCGCCGAGGTTTCTCCCGCGCAGGTGGATTGCTTTCTCGTGGGGGCCGGGCCGGTCACTCTCACGTGGCACATAAAGCTCGGCAGCCTGCGCAGTTTTTATCAGTATGCTGTCAGCCGAGGGTATGTTGATAAATCACCCTTGCCCACGGTCTTTCCCCAGCGGCCACCTGCCTTTATTCCCCATGTGTATTCGCGCGAGGAACTGACGCGCTTGTTGCAAACTGCCAAGAGCTTCGAGAGACCGTCGAGCCTTGAGCCCGGAGCGCTGCACCTCATACTGTTGCTGATTTACGCCACGGGGCTGCGCATACGAGAGTTGATCCGACTGGATCGCGCAGACGTAAATCTCCCGCAGTGCTTGATGAAGGTGCGGGAAAGTAAGTTCGGCAAGACGCGCCTGGTGCCATTTACGCTGCAACTTCAGCGGGTCTTGCTTGAGTATCAAAGCCGCCATCCGCGTGGGGGCGACGGGGTTCCGTTCTTCGCGATGCGATGCGGCGGGCGCATCAAAGCGGACACGCTCCAACACAACTACCGCGCACTGTGCGATCGGATCGGTATCCGCCGCGCCGACGATGCGAGCTGCCAGCCGCGGATACACGATCTGCGGCACAGCTTCGCGGTTCACCGGCTCATCTCCTGGTACCGTCAGGGCGCAGATGTGCAGCGCCTGCTCCCCTTGCTGTCCGTTTATCTTGGCCATGTCCATATCCGGGCAACTCAGGTCTACCTGAGCATGACCCCGGACCTTCTGGAGGAAGCCGGCAACCGCTTTGAACGATACGTCACAAGCGTGGAGGTCCGCCATGGCTGATCTCGCACTGCTGAGCCCCTGGGTTCGCCGATTCCTGATGGAACATCTGATCGGAGAACGCAATCTCGCTTCCAACACCCAGAAAAGCTACCGCGACACTCTGCGGATGCTGCTCCCATTCGTAGCGCGGGAAGCGGGCAAGTCCATAGATCGACTGGAGGTGCTCGATCTGTCGGGCGCACGAATGCGCGCCTTTCTGTCGGAACTCGAAGAGAAACGAAAGTGTGGCCCGGCGACGCGAAATCAACGGCTCGCCGGAATACACTCACTTGCGCGTTTCATAGGATTGCACAGCCCCGAGCATCTTCAGTGGTGTGGGGACATCAAGAACATTCCCCTGAAGAAAGCCGCCCGGCCTCTGCTTACGTACTTGGAAAAAGAGGAGATGGATTCTCTTCTGGCGTCGCCGGATCAAACGACTGAGCAAGGTCTTCGTGATCACGCCGTGCTTCTGTTCCTATACAACACCGGCGCACGCGCGGATGAAGCGGCGCACGTTCAGGTCGAGGATCTAATGCTGGGGCGTTCGCCCCGGCGTGACGGCGCTTCGGTCCTGATTCACGGCAAGGGTAATAAGCAACGTCGTTGTCCGCTGTGGACGCGAACCGCCAATGTGCTTGCGGGACTGGTGAATGGGCGCGAACCTCAAGTGCCGGTCTTTCTGAATCGCTGCGGCGAACCATTAACTCGATTCGGCATCTACGCACTCGTCGAGCGTTATGCCGACGTGGCGGCTAGCGCAACTCCAGCGATCACCAAGAAACGAGTGAGCCCGCACACGATCCGTCACACGACAGCGACGCACTTGCTTCGAGCGGGAGTGGACATCAACACGATCCGAGCTTGGCTCGGCCATGTTTCGCTGGCCACCACTAATATCTATGCCGAAGTGGATTTGCAGATGAAAGCGCAGGCATTAGCCCTGTGTGAGATCAAGGGCAAAAAGGCCAAGAAGCCGTGGCGTGACGATCCTGGGTTAATGGCCTTCCTGCAGACGCTTTGAATGTTTCTCAGGGAGCCTCAAACGCATAAGGGTTTGTACATACCCAAACCTGGGTTCCTCCCAGTGGGTTCTTGCCGACTATGAGCATCCTTGTGAAAGTCACGGTCGAAACGCCATCCGGCAGACACCGGGCTTTAGAAATTTCCAACACCTGCGCCCGCGTTTTCCCCGGAACACTGATGGATGGAGCCTTGGCCATGGCCTCCAGAAACTCCTTATGCCCAGGTAACACCTCATCCGGATGATGGAGCAGATTCTCTACGTGCTGGCGCTTCTCTTCGGCGGTATGGTTTTCCCGATAAAATCGATCGGCTTCGTCTCGCCGCCGTTCTTCTTCACTGATCAGTTTCCGGACATCAGGACTATCTACCACGGCACCGATCGGATTTTTTGAGCGCCCACCAATCGGCACCGACTGCTGAGCGTTGAGAATCGTCGCGACTAACAGCGAGAATACGAAACGGCCTTTTGCCATCGTCTACGTTCATTCTCTCAGCGTTTCTGGTCGGCATGTGTAACGGCGGGCTCTCCACTGAGCACCGCCGAATCCTGAGTCAGTTGCTCTAACCATACACAGCGCGATAACTACATCTGTTCGGATCAATTCCGATGGCCGGATTTGAGCCGATCCTCATTGGCTGGTTTTCGGCTGATCACCGAGGGAATGTTTTTATGTGGTGTCCGAGACCGCGGATTCACGGTAATCCCAACAGCGACCGATCCGAACACCACATAATCAACAACGCTACAGAAGACTCCTTCTGCGGCTCCGGGTCGACCCTGATCGCTTGCGAGGAGACCTCACGGCACGCCCGCCTCATTGAACTTGATCCAAGGTACGTCGACACGACGGTGATTCGGTGGCAAAAGTTCACGGGACATGAGGCTGTGTTAGAGACCAGCGGTCGGATGTTCCGGGAGGTCGCGGAAGAGCGCTCGGCTGAAGTCCAGAATCCGACGCTGGAATAAACTGGCGCGAACTTGCAACGTAAGCTCAATGGAGAGGAAAGCGGTTCCCTCTTAACGTTGCGAGAAACCGATCACATCCATGAGGCCGGTCATAAAGAGTGCGGCATCACACCTTGAGGCAGTACACTCGCTCCCGTCGCGTTTCAGAGACTGCACCCTCGATCCCATCTTGTTTGTTGCCCAGTTGTATCCCTCACGGCGTACACTGCGGGGTCAGGAGAAATGCATGCTGCGATCCGTTAATCGTACCTACTCCAATAATCTGTCCTGCAACATTGATCGCAAGTGCATTTTGCAACTCCCAACCTGAATTGGCCGGAATGAGAGCGTTCAGGTCCCGTATTCCGTTCTTGGCGCTCCAGACAAACGCGTGCGAGTTAGGGCCGCTACAATTTCCGTTCCCGACGACTGTTTCAAAAACATTTATCGCTGACGCCGCGCTCCAGCTTCCACCGGCGAGAATCCCAAGATCCTCCGCAACACCCGCCCTATTCCACAAGACAGCGTGAGAAGTATTGACATTGCCATAGTCGGAAGAGCCGGCGATTTCGCCAAGATCGTTAATCCCGACCGCATCGCTGCTCAGACCGCCCGGCAGCGTACGGACCGGAGTCATGCCCGCGGAACTGCCCCATAAGAAGCCTCGATTGGGCACACCGGCCGCGCGCAATAAGCGACGACCTGCCCGAGGTTACTGATATCGTGCGCCCCGGCGTCCGTAAAGCCTGGCAAGGCTCCGATATTAATCATCCCGGCGGCTTTGTCCCACAGAAACGCATGCAAATGGCCCCCCGCGCTGAGTGAAGAACTTCCAACCACCTGACCACAGGCATTGATGGCCACGGCTGAGCTGCCGTCGTCGCCGGGCAACGTGCCCAGATCTAGCATTCCACCGGCATTACTCCATACAAACGCATGCGTGTTACCGGCGCTTCCCGCCAAGTCCGACTGGCCGGCGACTAAGCCACAAACGCTGATTCCGGATGCTCCGCTCGCGCTTCCGCCTGGGAGTGTCCCTAAGTCTCGCAAGCCCGCTGCCGGGGTCCAAAGAAAGGCGTGATCCTTCCCTCCCGCAACTTGCGAAGCGCCCGCCACCTGACCGTTGTCACTGATACCATCACCATTACTGGAACCGCCGCCGGGCAGCACACCTAAATCCGCAACGACGTAGTACTCAGGCACTGGACCCTCCTTGCCGAAACAACCTACAGCCGGTTCTGCCAGCGACCTCGGGCAGTCCAGTCGCATTATCGGTCAACCCCGATGTAAATTCCAAGTTCTTTGGAGCCACGAACGACACCAGTCTTTGTCTGGGGTCACTCGGAAGCTCACGTTGACAATAGGCGAGCGCTCCTGCGGTAGGCCTCCCGTGCAGCCGGGCAGCCGAGGGGCGGTAATCTCGCGGATCAAATCGATGAGCCCACCCGGCGATAGGCCTCAACACCCCGGATCAGCACATTCATCGCGACCTTTAGTTCTTCGGCCCCGAGCACGTAGGCGATCCGAATCTCGTTTTTTCCACGATCCTCGCTAATGTAGAAATCCTGCATGGGCGTGACCATCACCGTTTGCCTTTTGTAGGAAAATTTGCCGATCATGAACTTCACGAAAGCTTCGGCGTCGTCAATCGGTAGAGCAACTGCCTGGTAAAATGCGCCGTGCGCAGGCTTGAAAACCGCGCCCTCGATTTGTTGAAGCGCCGCCGCTACTAACTTCTGGCGCTTATGATACTCCCGGACGATCTTGCTTACGTAAGGGCGGCTGTTGCTTAAGAGCGGAACCAGCCCATACTGCTCCAGCGTCCCGACCGACAGGCGAGCTTGGGCGAACTTTAGAACCACGCGCATGATGTCGTCATTGAAGCTCGCAATGCAACCGACACGCGCGCCCGGCATCGAAAAACGTTTCGATACGCTATCGACGACAATAACGTTCGCCCGCGCACGCTTTTCACTTAGCAAGCAAACCGGCTCACCCGAAAAACGGATTTCTCTATAGGTCTCATCGCTGATGATGAATAGATTGTGCTTTAGCGCAATTCGCACCAGTGTCTTCAATTCCGCTGGGCTCCAAAGTTTCCCCGTCGGATTGTCGGGATTGATCACCACGAGGGCCTTGGTTCGGCTGGTAATTTTCGCTTCGATTTGATCCGCTTTCGGCAGCGCAAAATCGTTCTCGATGCGCAAAGTAATCGGCACCAACTTGATTCCCGCCATGACCGAAAATGATTTATATGAAGTGTACAGGGGCTCGAAGACAACCACTTCGTCTCCTGGATCCGCCACTGCCTGCAAAGCCAACATGATGGCTTCCGCGCATCCTACGGTAGGAATGATGTTCGTGGTCGGGAGATTGACCGCGAACTGCGAATAATATTTTTGCCACGCGGCGGTGTGTTCGGGGATTCCCGGGCTTGGCGCGTATCCCAAGGTCTTCTGCTTGTATTTTCTGATGGTCGTCAGGAACTGGGGCGGCGGGCTCAGATCCGGATCACCGACGTTCAAGCGGAAGACCCGTTTGCCCTGCGCCTCGCTCGCCTGCATGAGCGGCAGGAACTTGCGGATCGGCGAGGCAATCACGTTCTGTCCACGCTGAGAAACTGAGAGTTGAGCCATAAGATGACTTGAAAAGGCTCACTATAACACGGCATCGACGGTACGGCCGCGCTGTTACTCATTTCACGGGCCTCGCACACAAAGAGCGTCGCTCGTCAGGTTCAGCGCATCGCTGGAAGCTAGAGCGGATACTCCAGCGAATTGCGAAGAGACTCGACCGATTCACGAGGGCCGGAATTCGAAAGACACGCTATCAGGCTTTCAGGCAGTAGACTCGCTCCCCATCGCGTTTCCGGGACTGCACGCTCAATCCCATCTTCTTGCCGAGCTGGCCACTGATGAATCCCCGCACACTGTGAGCCTGCCAGCCGGTTGCCCGCATGATAGCCTTGAGGGTCGCTCCGCCGCCTTGTTGCAGCAGCGCAATTACCCGAGCCGTCTTGCTGTTTTTGCGCTTGACTGGACGTGATCGAGCGCTGGCCTTCTTCCTGACGGTACTCTTGTTTGACGCTGCCGCGGGCGCCCGCACGTTACTGGCTGGCTTCAGGCTCTGGATCGCATTCCAGATGCGAGCCACCGCGATTCTCCGGCCGGCGAATCGCTTTACCGGCACGACGCCCGGCAGACTATTCCAGATCTCGGTCAGCCGCACAGCGGGCCACGATTCGGCCAGCACGGCCAACTCCTGCACACTGCTGAAAATCTCGATTCCCTCCCTGCCCCGCTCCATTTGTCTCGATGATGCGAAGACGGTGATGTTGTCGTACTTGTCAATCGTGAATACCGGCATGAATTCCTTTCTTTCTGATGCAAGGCGATCATCTTTCCGGCTTGTGCAATCCCCTATTCGCCATTGGCGTTCCGCGACCACCTAGTCCGGACGCCAATGTCTGGCTGTCGAGGAAACCTGGCAGCGGGTCGGGGAGGTTTTCGCTCCGCGGTCGATACTTCGGGCGGATCACGTTCATCCACCAGGTCGCAGTGGAAATGGCAATCCTCTCGGTCGATGCGGTCGTGCAGCTCGTCGTATTTGCACTCGCAGACTGGGTCTTCCTCGGGCAGCCGAAAACTGTAGCTCACGCGTCCTTCCCCGAAAGCGTGGCCGGCAGGTTCAGCCGGTTCTCCATGCAGAACCTGATCATTCTGCGCACGACCGTCTCGATACCCTCAGCGGTCGATCCCAGCTTGTACTGCTGATCTTCGAGATAACCGACAAATGCACCTGCTTCCACACGAATGATTGGCTTGGTGTTCAACCGCCTGACGATGTCCGGGATATCCAGGTGATGGAAGTGCGCGAAATTGCGGGGGCCGAGTTTGTGGTAACTGTCCTTTCCGGTCCGGTGATGTCGTGCGCACAACGGGATCGCGGAGGTGTCCGGCGACTTCTGGCCCAGCCCGTGGTGCCCTGTATGCGAAGCTTCAATTCCTCTCGAGGCCCCGCACACGGCGCACGGCAGGGTGCGTATCCAAGCCAGATATCGCGGATTGCGAACGGGCTTCATGTTTCGGGCACCTCTCCTCCCCATTCGCGTTCGCAATGCCGCCAGTAGCTGCAATTCCGGCGCGAGCAGGTCATCGACAACCGGTTGGGCATGTAGAGCTCGGATCGCATGGATTTCTGGGCAAACGCATACAGCCGATGTGTTGCGACAAGATCCTGAGGGTGGACTGTGAAGCTTTGGGACACGAGCGCCGGCGTCTTGGTTTTCACCAGCGTGTCGAGACGCGCTTGGCCGCTGGCGCCCGGGGTCAATTGAGTGTACGTGGCTACTTGGAACCTGTAGTCCGGCTCAATCGCACTGGGTCTGCGAGCCGCAGTTTTGATATCGATGATCCGTCCGCTCACATCCAGCAGATCGACCCAGCCCTGAACCTGAACACCGGCGATTTCTCCTTCAACCCGCATCTCCACCGCCGCCGGATCAATGGTGGGAGCAACCTCGTCCATGTACTTCACCACCAGCGCCTCCCCGCAGGCGGCGAGCTCTGATGGGCTTTCAACGTCGCGGAATTCTGTCTGCTCGCGCTCTGCGTCCCAGGCCTCGCGAAACAGCGCCCGAATACCGGTTACTGGCAGGTCTTCGCGGGTTTCGAGCTTCTGAGCAAAGTTCGCCCCGAGCGTTGAATGAACGGCCCTCCCCAAGCCATGTTCCCGGTTTGTGGATCTGCCAGCTTAAGCACGTACTTGAATCTCCATCGCACCTGACAATCCATGAACGATCGGACCTGGCTGGGCGAGAGCACTTGTGCGATCTCGGTCGAGAGCGGAACAGCCGTCACCGTCGGCTCCCTTCGCTCATATAGATCAGTACCGTGATCGCCATGGACTTGATGGCATCCGCATCGAATCGGACAACATAGCCCAGTTCCTTGCCGTATTTCTCGGCATTACATGCCGCTGAAATAGCGGTCCTGAGCGCGTGCTCGAGTTTAGTCGAGGGGACGATGCTGCCGTTACCGTTTTGAGGATCTGGGGCACTTCCGTTCCCGTTGGCTTCAGCAGGAGGGGCCGCAGCCGCCCCGTTTGCGATGCGTGGCTCCGGATGAATTCTGTTGGCCACGATGGCCTTGACCGACTCCCGAAGGTCGGGTTCGAGTTGCGTTTCCGGGAGGTCTGCTTCGAGTGCAGGATCCTTCCGTCGTACGCGCCACTCAATCGAGCGACGCCGTCCCACTGCGATTCGCGTCTTGCACAACTCGACGCGTTCGCCTGCAAGGATGCCTTGTTCCTCGATCTTCGTAGCGACGATCGGCGGAACGTACATGACTCGCCCGTCCGCGAGATTGAACATCACGCGATCGCCAAAACGGCCTTGCACTCGCTTGCCCTGCGGACATTGGATCTCCACTTCCGTGGGAACGTTCATTTCAAAATGCAAAATGTTCAAGTTCTTTCCTTTCGTTTGGCCCTGGACACGCGAGTCTTTCCCCATGCCCGCGATGCGGAGGGTTGACGGTCTTACGCCGCCGAGCGTCACGGCGGACCGGTCGCTTCTATCCGTGCGCTCGTGCCTGAGTCACGGCCAAATATTTTCATAAAATGTTCTACCGTGACGATTCATCACTCAGGTGGGCCGTCGAGTCAAGCGGAATCTGCCAGCGATTTCGCAGGCGATTCGGACCAAGGATTGCATGCGGCTTCGGAGCCAAAGCGCCGGAGTTGCGTGCGTCAAGCTCCGCAATTGTGGCCTCGGTGGACACCTGAAAACCGGCCATCGGCGGACACTTCAAAACCGGCCAACGGAGCGGAACCAGAACAAGATTATTTATACCCTGGGAGAGGGCGCTCGGGCAAACATTTTTGTGAGACTTGGC